>Ga0105049_10004101_pt1 | contig 17145 bp, 26 predicted proteins | sample MAT06_FD_78087 | JGI IMG/M metagenome (GOLD analysis project Ga0105049, IMG submission 78087) | Freshwater microbial communities from Lake Fryxell liftoff mats and glacier meltwater in Antarctica - MAT-06 | ecosystem: Environmental > Aquatic > Freshwater > Ice > Liftoff microbial mat | place... | reverse complement strand
GTTTGCGATCCGTGGCCATTCTCGCGGAGGTTCTGCGCCGCCATCCGGAACTTGGCGAGGGAATCCGGCGACCCTCAACGCCGGATCAGTCACTGGCGGGCCCAGCACGGTCCCGAGCGGGAGGTCATTTTCCACCAGGTTCAAGAACCCGGCCGCATGGGCCTGTCGGATTTCACCGACATGGCCGATCTGGGCGTCACCGTCTCAGGTGGCCCCGGTGGTCACATCCTCGACCTTTTCGATGAACGCATCGGCGCGCAGGGAAATCACGCTAACCCTTCGGTCATCAAGCGCCACGATCCCCGGCGCGCGCACTTTCACTTCCAGCGGCGCCTCGACCGCCAGCGCAGTCCGCACGCCAGTGCGTTGCAATTTCCCCACAGACACGCGCACCGTGCCGCCGTCATCAGACTCTCCGGCATAAACGGGCAGATAGTCCATGCCCATCGAATCCTTCTTGGGTGTCGGCGACGTATCGGGCAGGCCCATAGGACTGCGGCAATACCGGATGGTGCGATCGGCGCTTTCGGCCGCCGCGACCGGCTCCACCGCTGCAGCCAGATCGAAAGACACGTCCTCGCTTGCCATCACGGGCAGAAAATCGCGCCCGTCGGTTGACTTGGCTGGTCCCGCCGACCATTCAGGCAGCCCGTCTGGAATGCACTCATGGCTGGACCACGATCACGATCTGCGCAGTGAGGGTGTCCGACTCGGCCTGCACCTTGGCCGCGACCGACAGCCGCCAGTTACCCGCCATGACAAGATCGGTCTGGAATCGATAGAGGCCAGGTTCCTCGGATGGCATTAACGTCACCGGGGCAGTCATGGTCGCCATACCTTCCGGCTCCATCTCCATCCGTGTGGCAAACATCACCGCCCCCGCAACGGGTGCGCCGCTGCGAAGGTCGGTCAGACGCAACGTGACAATCGCGCCTGTTTCAACGGAGAGGGCGGCGGGTACAAATTCAAGGGCATAGTCTGCAGCGGTGGCATTCGCCGGAGCAGAGGGCGGTATCAACACTGCATAAAGTGCGAGGTGACGAAAAATCGAGGCGAGTTTCATGATCGGAATCCAAAAAACAGGAACTGGCTGCACCTCTTGCCCGCGCAGCCCAAGAGGCGGCGGAGCTTCGGGTACAATGAATTTGGGGCATCACCCCACAGGCCGTTCAGAGTTTCGGAGGCCGTCTCAATCCTTCCGCCGCTATCCCTCGCGGGGCTGTCACATCGGTGCCAGAAAGGCGCACGCGGCTTGCAAAAGCAGGATGCACCATCGTCCCTACGCCGCCAGGCAGGCCGCTGGTTCCAACTTGGCACTACATCATCGCGGCGCAGACCGGGGCGCAATCCGGCGTCGGCGGACAGTCATCCGGGCAACAGGGGCCGTCCATCGCCGCCACTGCCAGATCTGGTGCTGCCTGCATCGGCTGTACCCCGGCAAAGATCACAATCATCCCCAAGGCGCAAAGCAAGACGATCTGGCACAATTGCTTCAGCATTGCGCGGAGATGCCTTGGTCAACCTTGCTTTGCAAGTCACGAATCGCTGAACCCGGGGGGCAAACCATCATCGCTACCCCGCGCAGCAGGAAAGTTTGGCCACATCGCGATCAAAGGTTTGCGCGGCCATTTTCAAACCTTCAACCGTCGTCAGATAGGGAAAGATCGTCTCACCTAGCGCCTTGGTCGTCATGCCGAACTTCAGAGCCAGCACCAGTGTCTGAATGCTGTCCGAACCCTCGGGAGCAGCGATTACCCCGCCGAGCAGAAGATCGGTCTTGGCATCCGCAACCAGCTTGATAACACCGCGTGTGTCGCGTGCGGCCAAGGCGCGCGGCACGTTTTCAAGCCCAAGAATTGATGTCTTTACCTCATGCCCGGCTGCAATCGCTTGTGCTTCGGTCAGACCGACGCCCGCCACTTGCGGGTCGGTGAACACCACCCAGGGCATCGCAGCATTGTCATAGCGTTCAGCGCCATCCAGCACCGCATTGCGGGCTGCGAGTTTCGCGCCGTAAGCCGCCATGTAGACGAACTGATCGCGGTTGGTCACGTCACCTGCGGCAAAGACACCGGGGTGGGTCGTGGCCATATCATCGCCTACGATGATCGCGCCGCGCTTGTCGGTCTTGATCCCCATTTCGGCCAGCCCCAGGCCTTCGGTGTTGGGGCTGCGTCCGGCAGTCACGACCAGATGATCACAGCGCAGTTCCAGCTTTTCGCCATCCTCTTCGATACACAACACCGCCCCGCTCCCGTCACGGCGGCAGGCGTCATAGATCACGCCGCAATGCATCGTGATGCCTTCATTGCGAAACACCTGCGTCAGCGCCTCTGACACTTCGGGTTCAACCTGCGGCAGCAGGCGAGAGCGGCACACAACTGTTACCTTCACCCCCATGCGCGCCATCATCTGCGCAAGTTCAGCGCCAATATAACCGCCGCCAAGGAACACGAGGCTTTCGGGCAGAGTGTCCAGCGCCAAGAGTAACGTGCTGTTCAGGGTCGGCACATCCTGAATGCCCGGAATGAGAGGAAGATCGGGGCGCCCGCCCGTGGCGATAATGATCTTGGGAGCACGGATCACCCGTGCGCCGAGCTTGACGCCACCTTCGATCAGTGCAGCGGCACCCTCGTCGATATAGGTGATTTCTTCATAGCCAGGCAGGAGATCAGCGTATTTTTTCTGCCGCAGACCTGTGACCAGCGCCTCTTTCCCCGCCATCAGCGCTGCCCAGTCATCGACTTGCGCTGATCCGGACAGGCCCGGAAACCGCCGTGCCGCATGCGCGCCATGAATCGCTTCCGCTGCCCGAATCATGGTCTTGGACGGCACGCACCCGACGTTCACGCAGGCGCCGCCGATCAGGCCGTGGCCGATCAGTGCGACACGTTTGCCCGCTTCGGCTGCGGTGATCGAGGCGGAAAACCCCGCCGATCCCGCACCGATCACGGCAAGGTCGAACACGTCTGGACTTTCTTCGGAAATGGCGCAGCAGTCATGCGTTTTTATCTGTTGATCCATCTTGTTCTCTCTTTCTTCTGTCAGACCATCGCGCCGAGGTCCGAGGCATAGCTGGGATAGGCGAAGATGATCCCCTTGATTTGGTTCGCGTTCAGTCCCGCGCTCATCGCCATCGCAAGCAGGTTGATCTGTTCTTCGGCCCCCGGGCCGATCAGATGCGCGCCCAGGATGTGGCCGGTGGTCTGTTCGACGAAAACCTTGCAAGCGGTCCATTTCGCACCAACGCGCATCGAGGAATACCACCTTTCGTTAAGCTGGAAATGCGTCTCGAAATCGAGTCCCTGCTCGGTCGCAACCTGCACCGACAGGCCCACGCTTGCCACTGGCGGCAGTGTGAACACCACGCTTGGGATTGGCGGATAGGCGATCTCGCGCGCGTCCTTGCCGGCCAACAGGTTCTTGCCCGCCACACGGCCCTCGGCGGCGGACACCGGGGTCAGGTTCGGGCCACTATCGGCGCAGTCGCCCGCGGCAAAGATCGCGGGATTGGTGGTGCGCATCGCCGCGCTGACCTTGATGCCGCGCGGGCCGAATTCCACGCCTGCTGCCGACAGGTTCAGATCGTCGATATCGGGAACCTGCCCCGTGGCGTGCACCACCAGATCACAGGTCACGACAACAGATCCCGCCTTTGACTCGATGGTTATCGCAAATTCGCGGTCCTGCCGCGTGACACTCAGGACCTAGGCCTCGGTTCGCAGATCGATGCCGAGATCGGCCGTCGCCGCCACCAGCATGTCCACAAGGTCCGGGTCGAAGTTGACCAGCGGCCGCCTTGCCATTTCCAGAACCGTGACTTCGCTGGCCCCGGCCCGTTTGGCGATATGCGAAAACTCCATCGCGATGAAGCCGCCACCGACAAAGGCTATCCTGTCGGGCCGCTGGGCCAGGTCCAGAAATTCCGTGCTGGTGATCAGATGCGCTACGCCGGGAATGTTCAGCGTCATCGGGTGCGCGCCGGTAGCGATGTGGAAGTGCATCGCGCGCAGGATTTGGCCACAAAGGTCGATTGTATCCGGCCCGGTGAACCTTGCCGCGCCATGCAGGGTCGTGATGCCGAGTTCGTTCAGTCCTGCCTCGATGCGGGGCGGCATTGCATCCGTGAAGCTGCGCTTGAAGGCCATCATGACAGGCCAGTTGACCGATGTTGCTGCCTCTAGCCCCTTGCCCGCCATATTCCGCGCCCACTCGACGCCCTCGGTAACACCGATCAGCATCTTCTTGGGATCGCAACCACGTAGCGCACAAGTGCCGCCGTAAGGCAGGCTGTCGATGATCGCGACCTTCCAGCCCTCGGTGGCGGCCATCCGTGCCACGCCGTTGCCCCCATTGCCTGCGCCGATCACGATCAGGTCAAATTCAGATGTATCGGTCAAATGCATCTCCTTGCATCGAAGCTACTCTCTCGGGGCCGTCGCCAAGGCGCCCCGATCTTATCACCGCGCCCTGCGACGACGTCGTCAGACCGCATAAATCGTCAGGCCAATGAAGAGCGCGAGTGCTGGAAACAGCACATAGTCGATCCGGCCCAGAACTGCCGACAGGCCGACGATTCCCAACAAGATTGCCAACACCGGCGTAGTGCAGCACAGCGCGGCAATGGCGGTCCCGATAATCCCGGTCTTCAGCAACCTGGCGTCCGTGTTTTTGTCACCCAAGCCTGCTCTTGTGCTGTCCGGTCACTGGGGGTGGGAACCGGGCAGGCCCTGCGCACGCGCCGTATGCTGCGCACTGCCAAAGCCGCAACACCGGCGACAAGAACAGTGGCGAGACCGCCAATGCCACTGAACCAGCCGCCAAGAGCGCCAGTCATCGCCGCAAGGAGAACGCCCCCGCCGCCACATCACCGCCGGAGCGGCGATTGCCGTCGCCAGCAGACCACCCATCATATCATCGCGCATCACATTTATCCCTGCACCGCAGCCGGATATCCCGCCTGTTCCGAAGCCCGGGCGATAGCAGCCGCGTCGGTGACGGACGGGTCAAACACCACGCGTGCGGTGCGTGCGTCGAAATCGACCTCGACCGAAGCAACACCCTTGACACGGCGCATCGCCGCCTTGACGGTAATGGGGCACAAGGCGCAGGTCATGTTCTCGACATAGAAGATCGTCTCGGTCTGCGCCTCGGTCGCCGTTTGGGCGAATGTGGCGGAGGAAAGGGCGGGAAGTCCCAGTATCAGCGCACCAAGCGCCAGAATGGCAAATCGTTTCATCGGGTTTCTCCTTTGGTTCCAGTTGTGCGGTCAGTAGAGCAGCGGTGCCCACCAGTTCAGTGTCAGGGATAGCAGGACCAGCACGCTTGCCCCCCAAAGCACTGTCTTGGTCAGGAGAGACGATTGCGGGCGGGCGCAGTAGGACCCTTCCACGCACACCAGCTTGTTGCGGACATAGACATGCCAGAAGCCAAGTGCGATGAAGACGATGGCGATGCCAGAGGTCAGCGGCTTGTAGGGTTCCAGTGCTGTCAGATTGCCGATCCAGGCCCCGGAAATGCCCAGGGTCACAAAGGCCAGTGGCAGGATGCAACAGGCCGAGGCGAGGAAAGCCCCGGCAAGACCCAGGGCCGCGAACAGCCCCCTGCGATCGCTCTCTGGTTCGGTTTCGGTGTCGTGAATGTCGGTCATGCGCGGGCTCCTTGTGATCGAGTTGGAACCTGCCTACGGTCTGTAGCAAATACAGGAGCAAGGAAAATCGTAATGGCCCCCTATCACGAAACCGCGACACCCAAGGCAATGCGTCGTACCGACCTGTCGCGCGCGACGGGATGCAACCTGGAAACCATCCGATATTACGAAGGCATAAGCCTGCTGCCCCCACCAGCGCGTACTGACGCAGGTCACCGCACTTACGATGCCAGGGATATAAAGCTGCTTCGGTTTATACTCCGTGCACGGGAACTCGGCTTTTCACTCGACGATATCCGCGGGCTGCTTGGGCTCGGTGATGTAACCACGCCGACCTGCGCAGAAGTAAAAGACCGGACCGAACGTCACTTGATGGATGTCCGCGCAAAAATAGCCGATCTACGCCGGATCGAGCAGGTCTTGGCGACAACAGCGGCAAAGTGCTCAGGTCAGGATGTGCCGCAATGCGCGGTTCTGGACGCACTTGATCGCGCAACATTGGCAAGGTGATCCGGCAGATCCGGGTCACAGACAAGCGTCAGAGAAGGTCTTCACGATCAGGGCAGAGACGACCACGATAAAGGCGGGAGGCCGAACCATTCCGCCCCCACCGATCACTGCATCGACCACACCAGCCAGAAGCGCAGCAAACCCAAGAAACACATAGTTGTTCACTTCGGAGGTCACCTGCTGGTTTGCCCAGTGCCGATGGTCTTATCAAGAAGGATCATTGATCGGCACAACCCCGCAAGCAGGGCAAACGGGGATCTGGTCCTTGGAAACGGCGAAGTTGGCTATTGAGATGGTCGCGGGACTTGTTGCGGCGCTACCGTATGATCTTGCCGCGTCACACATGACATGACAGATCACCCGTTTGCGGCCGCCGATCTGCCAACCGATCTGAATTGACCCACAGATCCAATCCGTATTCGCGGCAGGTCTGGCCCGGGCCGGTCAGCAACCACACTAGATGAATTTGTTGGACGCCTCGTGCACCAAAGCCCTGGAACTGCCTTTTTCCGTAGCCGAGTCCGAACCAGCAAGAGCTATGCGAGACCAAGTTCTCGCCCTTGTAGCAGACCGCTGCGCCGCATTGACGGCGGACACCGATTGGAAAGTTGGACAGAACCTCGTGCCAACCGCTGCGGAGGATTCTGCGCCCTGCTGACACGCTCCTCAGGCAGCAGTTGACAAAATCGATTTGGGCAACTGCCTTCATAATCTTCAAGACCCACGTTATCACGATCCGTTGTCTTGAAGGTTGCTTTCTGGACTTTCAGAACGTTTATTCTGCAAGGTGCGGAAAAGTCTCTGGCGGGAGGGCAAATGCAAAAGACCAGAACAGACGATACGCCAGTTGTGGCATTGCTGGTGGCCGGGGATCGGTCTGCTTTCGAGCACATCTACCGAAAGCACAACGCATCCTTGATCCGCGTCGCAACCGGAATCGTGCGCAGCCGCGCTTCAGCAGAGGAAGTGGCGCAGGACACCTGGATTGCGGTGCTGCGCAACATCGGCGGCTTTGAAGGGCGGTCATCGCTGGCGGGCTGGATCTTTTCGATCCTGATCAACAAGTCGCGCACCCGCGCCAAGCGCGATGGGCGAACTGTTTCCTTTGACGACGATGGCGAGGATGACAACCTTGCCGCCGCCTTCGATGGCCGTGGCCGTTGGAAGGACATTCCCGACCTGTGGGAAGAATTGACTCCGGAACGCATTCTTGCCGGACGCAATGCGATGGAGCATGTGATGGCAGCCATCGAGGCGCTGCCTGCGGGCCAGCGATCCGTGATCATCCTTCGCGCCCAGCAGGGGCTGGAGGCCGACGAAGTCTGTGCAGCACTCGGCATCAGCGAAGGCAACATGCGGGTTCTCCTGCACCGGGCGCGGCTGGCGATCCGGGCCGCGCTGGATGGTTTGATGTAGGTTTGGCGGTTGAACGATGGGCCACAGGATGTATTTTGAAACAGCGTGTAACATTGTTGGGCATCGTCTGTCCTTTCATCGTGAGGCACGTGAAAGGGACACCGCCAGATGTTGAGTTGCAAGGAAGTTGCCAGTCGCGCCAGCGCCCTGATTGACGGGGAACTGGGCACTTGGGAGACGCTCCAGATGCGCCTGCATCTTGCGATGTGCAAGGGATGCGGACGGTTCATCGGTCAGATGCGGATCACCCGCGACCTGACCTTGGCCACGCCGCTACCTGATGCGGCGGACGAGGCCGAAGACGGTCGGATCAGCGCAATCCTTTCCCAGCTTCATCACGGGAAACAACAGGGCGGCTGAGGCCCCCGGAAAAGGACCAGGATCATGAACAAGATCACAGCCGGCCTTGGCGCCGGGTTTGTAGCGACTGTCGTATTGTCGGCGATGATGATCGCCAAGAGCATGCTGGGTGTCATGCCGGAACTGGATATCATCGCAATGCTGAGTGCGATGATGGGGGCATCTGCCCTGATGGGGTGGCTGATCCACTTCATGATCGGCACGCTGGTCTGGGGGGGCGGCTTTGCGCTGCTATACGGGATGATCCCCGGCGGCACGGCGCTGATCAAGGGCATCGTCTTTGGCGTCGCCGCCTGGCTGGGCATGATGGTGATGGTGATGCCGATGGCCGGCGCGGGGCTGTTTGGCATGGCGTTCGGGATCATGGCGCCGATGATGACGCTGGTCTTGCACATCGTCTTCGGGGCCGTTTTGGGCACTGTGTTTCATATGCTGGTGGAACCAAAAGCGGCCTTCCGCTGAATAACGCGGGTTCGGGCTGGTCAGAAATCAGCCCGGACCCTCTGAAAAAAAGGGTCAATACATGCACAGCGAAAAGATCAGTTTCCCGGCTACGGCAGGCGTCATGCTGGCCGCCCGGCTGGATCGGCCCGAGGGCCCGATACGCGCAGCGGCCATTCTGGCGCATTGTTTTACCTGCTCCAAGGATATTGCCGCTGCCCGCCGGATTGCCGGACGGCTTGCAGCCCTTGGCATCGCCGTGCTGCGGTTCGATTTTACCGGCCTTGGCCATTCTGACGGCGAGTTCGCCAATACCAACTTCTCTTCGAACGTGGCTGATCTATTGGCAGCGGCAGACTGGATGGCGGCGCAAGGCATGCCCGCGCAACTGTTGATCGGTCATTCGCTGGGTGGGGCGGCGGCACTCAAGGCAGCGCCGCAGATCGCCTCGTTGCGCGCCGTGGTCACGATCGGCGCGCCGGCTGACCCCGCCCATGTCGCGCATAACTTCGGCGGCAAGCTGGACGAGATCCACGAGCGCGGCCATGCCATGGTCAATCTTGCCGGGCGCGAGATCGAAATTCGCAAACAGTTCCTTGAAGATATCTCGGCCGCCTCCTTGGCAGATGCCTTGCCGCGGCTGGGGGCCGCCCTTCTGGTGCTGCATGCCCCGCGCGATGCCGTGGTGGGCATCGAAAACGCCAGCACGATCTTTCTGGCGGCCAAACACCCGAAAAGCTTTGTATCCCTTGATGACGCCGATCATCTGTTGACCCGCGAGGCTGACGCTGGATATGCCGCCGATCTGATCTCTACATGGTCGTCGCGCTATCTTGATCTTGCCCCCGAACCGATCACGCCCGGTGCACCCGAGGGCGTAGTGCGTGTGGCCGAGGCTGAAGCCGGTGGCTTTCGCCAAGACATCACCATCAGCGGCAAGCACCAACTGGTTGCCGACGAGCCGGTTTCGATGGGCGGCACCGATCAAGGCCCCAGCCCCTACCAGCTTTTATCGGCGGCACTTGGTGCCTGCACCACGATGACGATCCGGCTCTATGCCCGCCGCAAGGGTATCAAGCTGTCCTACGTGGCCTGCGACGTGACCCACGACAAGTGTCACACCCAAGAATGCGATGGGTGCGACAAATCCCAGGTCAAGGTGGATGTGTTTCATCGCAATATCCGGCTTGACGGCGATCTTTCGGCTGATGACCGCGCAGGCCTTCTGGCCATCGCCGACAAATGCCCGGTGCACCGGACGCTGCACGGCCAGGCGCTGATCGTCACGGCACTCGCCTGACCCAAAGAAAGATGAAAACCCGATGATCCCTGACGATGTTCTTGCCCTTACGGCCATGCCGCCCACCAACCCAAACTATCCGCGCTGACCTTACCGGTTCCTTGGCCGCGAATATCTGGTCGTCACCTAGGTATCCGACGCCGAAGCGATCCGGGCGATGGTTCCCGAACCTCTGGTTCCGGATGGATCAAACCAGGTCCACTACGAATGGATCGCCATGCCTGACAGCACGGGCTTTGGATCCTATCAGGAATCCGGCGTGGTCATTCCCTGCCTTCTGAACGGCGAGCCGGTGAATTACACCGCGATGATGTTTCTGAACGACGAGCCGCCGATTTCGGCAGGGCGCGCGATCTGGGGCTTTCCCAAACGCTGGGGCGAACCGAAACTTGAAGTGCGCACCGATACGCTGACCGGCACGCTGCACTATGGCGGCGAGCGGGTGGCGATGGGCACCATGACCTACAAATACGAGGATCGTCTGGCCCCGAACCCCGCCGATCGCGGCAAGCATCTGATGAAAACCGCGGTCAACCTCAAGATCATCCCCTGCGTCACCGGCGGCACGCGGATCGCCGAACTGGTGGCCTACAATCTGACCGGCATATCCATGCATTTTCACTACTCCGGCCCGGCCCGGCTGCATCTGATCCCGCACATCAACGCGCCAGTCGCCGACCTGCCTGTGCGGCGGGTGATCGAAGGGCGACACTTCAAAGCTGATCTGACGCTGCCTTACGGCCGCATCGTCCACGACTATCTTGCCTGACCTGAAAGGACAGAGCCATGACTCAGACCAAATGCGCCATCATCACCGGATCCTCCAGCGGGATCGGCCACGGCATCGCCGAAGGGCTGGCGGCTGCTGGTATGAACATCGTGCTGAACGGCATCGAACCCGCCGAGCAGATCGAGCCTGAACGGCTGGCCATCGAAAAGAAATACGGCGCCAAGGCGATCTAAAGCCCCGCCAACATGATGAAACCTGACGGTTTGCGCGACCTGATCGCTGCCGCAGAGGCCGCGTTCGGGCAGGTCGATGTGCTGGTAAACAACGCGGGCATTCAGTTCGTCGCCCCGGTCGAGGAGTTCCCGGATGACAAATGGGAACAGATCCTGTCACTGAACCTGTCGGCGGCGTTCTATGCGACCAAGGCCGTGGTGCCGGGGATGAAGGCCCGTAGCTGGGGGCGGATCATCAACATCGCCTCAACGCATGGTCTGGTGGCCTCGCCCTTCAAGGGGGCCTATGTGGCGGCCAAACACGGGCTTGTCGGTTTCACCAAGACTATTGCGCTGGAAACCGCGGAAAACGGCATCACCGTCAATGCGATCTGCCCCGGCTATGTGCTAACGCCGCTGGTGGAAAAGCAGATCCCCGATACCGCCAAGGCGCGCGGCATTTCCGAAGAGGCGGTCAAGCGCGATGTCCTGCTGGCAGCCCAACCCACCAGGAAATTCGTCACGGTCGAGGAACTGGCAGCCCTTGCCGTGTTCCGGACCACTGACGCGGCAGCCTCGATCACCGGCACCGCCCTGTCGGTCGACGGCGGTTGGACGGCGCATTGATGGAAAAGGTCGTCAATCACCCCAGGAAAGCGGCTTCGTCCAACACAAAGCGCGTCAACCTTGCCCTGCAAGGCGGCGGCGCGCACGGTGCCTTTATCTGGGGCGTTCTGGACTACTTGCTGGAGGATCGCAGGTTGGAAATCGCTGCAATCTCGGGAACTTCAGCGGGGGCCATGAACGCAGTCGCGCTGGCCGATGGCTTCACCGCCGGAGGACTTGAGGGTGCGCGCGCCAAGCTGGAAGGCTTCTGGCGCGCGATGAGCGACGGGGCCAAGAACAGCCCGATCAAACGTGCACCGATCGACGTGATGATGGGCTACCGGAACCTCGATCGGTCCATGGGCTATCACATGATGGACGCGATGAGCCGGATGTTCTCGCCCTATCAACTGAATCCGATGAACATGAATCCGCTGAAGGATGTGCTTAATTCCTGTGTGGATTTCAGTTGCGTGCAAAGCTGCACCAGCATCGATCTGTTCATATCCACAACCAATGTCGAAACCGGGAAGGTCAGGGTGTTCGACAGCAAGAAGCTGACCTCTGACATGGTGATGGCTTCGGCCTGCCTGCCCAACCTGTTCCAGGCGGTGATGATCGACAATGTGCCCTATTGGGACGGCGGCTATATGGGCAACCCGGCGCTGTTTCCGTTTCATTCTGGCTCTGACACCGCCGATATCATCGTGGTGCAGATCAACCCGATCGAGCGCAAAGGCGCGCCGCGCACGGCTCAAGAGATCCAGAACCGCGTCAACGAGATCAGCTTCAACTCCAGCCTGCTGAAGGAATTGCGCGCCATCGATTTCGTGGCCCGGCTGATCGAGGAAGGCAAACTTGACCCGGCGCAATACCGCCACGAGCGCATTCATGTCATCGAGAACCAGTCCGCGTTGATGAAGATGGGGGCCTCGTCGAAGATGAATGCCGAATGGGAGTTCCTGACCCATCTGCGCGATCTGGGGCGGGCCTCTGCGGCCGACTGGCTTGACCGTCATTTCAACGATATGGGCGAGCGCGCCACCGTCGATCTGCGGGCTGCGGCGACGCTGACGCTGGCTCTGCCCAAGCGCGGCCTGTCGGACCCCGGCATCCGCGACGCGGTGGGCGATCTTTATCTGGCGGATATTTCGGTTCCGCCCCAGCTTTTCGAACAACTGACCTGGCCGATGGTGGTGCCGCCATTCGCGGCGGGCGACGTCTTGCGACTGGACGATTGAACCCTTCAGGACTTGCAAAAAGGAAACCCGATGAAAGCAGAAATCTACACCCGCGCCGGCTGCGGCTATTGCGTGGCGGCCAAGCAGCTTCTCGTCAAGCGCAACATCGGCTTTACCGAAAAGGACGTGTCCCGCCCAGAGGTTATGGCCGAATTGAAACAACGCGACCCCGCCACGCGAACCGTGCCGCAGATCTTTCTGGACGGGCGCCATATTGGCGGCTTTGACGACCTCAGCCGCCATTTCTCAAAGTAATCCACCTTGGGCGCTATCCCACAATGTCGATGCCCAAGGCCCAGATCACCAAGGGAACAGGCGTCACCGCCAAAGCAATGGTCAAAGCCATTGCAGCTGGCCTGAACATGGTGCTGAATCCGGCAAGAAACAGGATACCGCCACCACCACCGATAAATGCGTTGCCTGGCACGTTGATCAAAACCGCCAGAAGCAGATACCGGTAGCGCGCGACGAAGGGGCGCAAGGAGCAATCCAAGCGCCTTGGAGCATAAGGAGCGACAGGCCGATCTCGATGCCCGGAACAAAGGGCGCCGCGATCAGCAAGGCATAGACCACTGACAACACCACCAGCATGCCCGTCTGCGCGCCCGAATGGCCCTTTGCCGAAAGCGCCGTCGCCCAGTCGATCAGCAGATGCACCCCGTAGGCCAGCGCCAGCAACAGTCCCAGCCGCAACACGATCCGGGCGATCTGCGGGGCTTTGGCCCTGACGCCGGGTTCGGGGGCTCGTTCAGTCATGTGAGGACCAATGGCACCGGTCGAAATTGGCGAAGGCCAGCAAGCTGTCGCTGCCTCCCGGCCCGACCAAACGTGAGCAACCTTCCAGACTGTCTGGCCCCTCGAAGGCGGCGACTGTGCCACCGGGGCCGCCAGACTCGGGCAGGCGCAACCGGGCACTGGCCGCGAGCCAGGAGGCCGCCCGCGTGCCATCGCGTGTTTCGACGGCAAAATAGCGGGGCACGTCGGTCGCGTTTTCGACACAGATTTCCGCTGCCCGACCGCAGACTTCCCCATAGGTCAACCAAATAGCGACTGCCGTCAGGAATTTCATGCCGGGAACCCCTTTTTCGCAATCCGAAGCCTTGGAATGTCCCGAGTAAAGCGAAAATGCACGAAATCTCAAAAACTTGTTTGCGGTCCGGAAAAGAATGCGAAATGTGAAAGGTGTCACACAAACGTGATCAAAGGTAGTGAAACGTCCTGCACTTTCGGCGGTCTCAGCCAGATTAGCAACGGGAGGACGTCTGATGAAGAACGTATGGATTGCGTCAATTCTGGCCGCATCGCTTGGTGGGACCGCGACCTTGGCCCAGGATATGCCCTTTGGATCGGCGGCGGACGCCGCCTATGCCAAGCTGATCTGGGATGTCATGCAGGCCAACAGATTGGCCGGGCCCAGCATGATCCGCTCGGCCCCCTAAGAAGGCACCGACCCGTATGGGCTGATGCTGGAAACCTTCTACACCACCGCCACGATCAACGGCCACGAAGGCGATCTGATCGTCAAGCGCAACTTCGGCCCCGAAGGTGTGACCAAGGACGAAGTGCTGCGCGAACCGGACAAGCATCTCGGCGCCTATACCGTGATGTTCCGTCGCGAGGCAGGCTATGACCCCGAGGACAAGGACTGGTTCTGGATCAAGTTTCTGCCGGACGGGTCGCTGGACAAGACGCCCGAGGGCATGCCGATGGCCGGGCAGATCGCCAAAGGCATGGATGAGGGCTGCATTGCCTGCCACAAGGGTGGCGGCGACGATATGGTTTTCACCTCCGACCACCTGACCACCTGACCACCTGGCCAACTAGGCCAGCGTGACCCAGCCAGCGCCGGGACCCCATGTCACCACCAATCTTGCCCTTGTCCCTGCTCATGGACTTGATCCTGGGGGTCTGGGCGCATCGGGCCGGGCTTTGCGCCGTCAAGGCTGTGGCCGAGGTCGTGACCTCTCGCAGCGGCTGGATCCTGTGGTCTTTTCTCAAGGCATCTCTCTGGAATGCACTTCGGTATCAACGACAGTTCAGCGACAGTCTGGCAGGCAGCGATCAATTTTGCGTTGCCACCGCCATGCCAATATCAACAATGCCAGAGGCTGGCGGAAATGATCCGTCATGCTGGAGTCGGCGTTGGCGCACGGCTTGTTCCGGCTACGCCGCTTTCAGCTAGCGGCTGCGCTGCGCCAGGGACTTTCCCGAGTTGCCATGGGAGTTGGTGCGGCCTTGCTTCAGGTGGGGCCATGACGGACTGATCCTGTCCGGTCTGCCTGCAATTTTCGCACACGCTTTTTCCGGCTGGACCGCGATGATTGTGGGGATCGCGCTGGCGCTGTTGCTCCTGCGCAGGTTCGGTCGCCCGATGCCCGTCATTTTGTGCGAGGCCGACATCTGCCGGGCCGTCATGTAACGAATGTTCAAAAGGGTTGTCCTGTCAAAAAGGCCACTGGCGAAGACGGGAGGTATCGGATGGCCACCGAGACAAAGCAATCCACTAGCATGTTTCTGGACAGGATCGGGCGAAGTCTGGCCAGCCGGTTGAACCGGCCGAGTGTCGGCTATACCCCCTTCACCCCCTCCGACTTCGAAACACTCTGCCAGGTCCTGCAGCCCGGTGACGTTCTGCTGATAGAAGGGCGCGAACGGATTTCCAACGCCATCAAATACCTTACACAATCCACCTGGTCCCATGCCGCGATGTTTGTTGGCGGCACCCTGCCCAACCCGGCGGGCGACCGCGAGCCGCACCACTTGATCGAGGTCAATCTGGGCGAGGGATGCGTTTCGGCCCCCCTGTCGAAATACGCCCGCTACAACACCCGCATCTGCCGTCCGGTCGGCCTTTCGCCCGAGGAATGCCGCGCCGTCACGGGTTTCATGGTCACCCGGTTGGGGCTGAAATACGATATGCGCAACATCTTCGATCTTCTGCGCTATTTCGTGCCCACGCCGCCGGTTCCGGTTCCGGTGCGTTGGCGGCGGCGGATGCTGGCTTTCGGCTCGGGGGATCCGACGCGGGCGATCTGTTCGTCGCTGATTGCGCAAGCGTTCCAGTCAGTGCGCTATCCAATCCTGCCGGATGTGCATGTGGTCAAGGCGCGGCAGGGGTCGAACTTTGCCCGGCGTGAGATCTTGCATATCCGCCACCATTCGCTGTTCACTCCGCGCGATTTCGACCTGTCGCCCTATTTTCAGGTGATAAAGCCGCATCTGGCGAACGGCTTCGATCCCCATTTGCTGGAGTGGGGCGAAGGGCCTGTGCCCGAGATTTCAGCGTCTTAGCACGACAGCCGCCAGCGCGCTTGGCGTCAGGCACACAGCAGCCATGACACCGAACCAGCCCAGAAACCAGAACCGTTCCGCCAGCGCGTTTTCGGCGAATGAGGCGACAAAGACCGCCTTGCCTTGAACGACGACGAGCCCTGAGACTGCGAGCGCCACCCCGCCAGAGATGGCAAGGGGCGTGGGCCGCAGCCCGGCCAGGCGAAGCACGGCATAGACGACAAGGCCACCTGTGCTGCCGATCACGCCTGTCCTGACCGTCCACAATGGATGCGCCCCGAGAAAGACAGTCACGCCAAGGACGCTGGCGGCAATCAGGGCAACCGTAACCAGCAGTGCTGCAAGGGCTTCACGTTTCATTCAGGCTTCCTCGGTTAAGCTCTACCACTTCTCCCCCTGCGGCGGCGGCATCTTCGGGTTCGTGGGTGACCATCGGTGTCGGGATAGCGCGCGATCTCAAATTTGCAAAGGCAAAGCGCTGCATCTCATCGCGCAAACCTGCGTCAAGCTTGGAAAACGGTACGTCCAACAACAGCGCCCCGGGTACTGCCAGACGGCTGCGGGCAAGGTCCCATCGTGGCTCATAGCGTTGTTTTGGCTATTTCGAGTTCTTGGCGGCCAAGTGGTGCGATTGTTACAGATGGCGGTGGATTTCCAGATAGGAAAATGCCTGCCATCCCTGCCGCCAGCGCAGAAAAGTCGTCAACGCGCAAGCGGCGGCATAGCCATAGGCAAGGATGGGGAAAGCACTCGGAAACAGGCACATCGCCACGAAGACCGCTATGGTTTCAGCGCCTTCGGTCAGGCCGCCCAGATAGTGAATGCCCTTGGCCGGATAGGCAGCGGCCGTCAGACCGCGCTTTGCCGCGATGGTGGCAAAGGCCAGAAACGACGACCCCGTGCCCACGAAGGCCGCGATCAGCACGGCTGCAGGCAAGGCGTTGACCTGCGGCGACGCCAGCGCAAAGCCCAGCGGAAACAGCGCGTAAAACACGAAATCCAGAGCGATATCAAGGAATGCCCCCCGATCGGTCGGGGTCGAAAGCCGCGCCATTGCGCCGTCCAGCCCATCCGCCAGCCGGTTCAGCGCGAGCAGAGCCAGTGCCAGACCGAAGGCACCCATGGCCAGCGCCGGAACTGCCAGCATGCCGACAGCAAAGCCTGCGATGGTGATCTGATCAGCGGCAATGCCCAAATCTGCCAGCCAGCGTCCCGGCGGCGTTAGAACGCGCCTTTGCAGCGGTTGAAGGGAAGCGTCGATCATCCGCGCCTCCATGAATGGAACCGTTCTGCGAGTGCCAGAAGGCGCGGGTTCACATGCGCGCGACGCCATTCGCCAGCGGCGTACTTGTTCGCCTCCGCCAGTGTCGGGTAGATGTGGATGGTAC
>Ga0105049_10004096_pt1 | contig 17154 bp, 12 predicted proteins | sample MAT06_FD_78087 | JGI IMG/M metagenome (GOLD analysis project Ga0105049, IMG submission 78087) | Freshwater microbial communities from Lake Fryxell liftoff mats and glacier meltwater in Antarctica - MAT-06 | ecosystem: Environmental > Aquatic > Freshwater > Ice > Liftoff microbial mat | place... | reverse complement strand
CTTGCGCTCGGTGGCAAGCCAGCCGTATCGCCTTTGGCTGCCGTTGCTGGCAAGCCAGCCGTATCGCCTTTGGCTGCCGTTGCTGGCAAGCCAGCCGTATCGCCTTTGGCTGCCGTTGCTGGCAAGCCAGCCGGATCACCCGAGCCGGTGGCGCTGCTCACGCCTCCGCCGGAACCGCCCACGCCCACCGTGCCTCCGCCCGAGCCGACAACGCCCGACACGATCCAGGCCGCGAGCGTGGATACGGTCCTGCCCGACACCGCCCTGGCCGACGTTCAGATCGTACGCGCCGGTTCACCGATCGAGGGCTTCCCGGTGCCCGAAGGCACGACGCTGCTCGGCAACGAGCCCCTCCAGTTGCGACTCGAGTCGACCCTGGCGGGCGCGGTGCTCGTCGACTTCTACCAGTCCGAGCTGGCGGGGCGCGTGAAGGCTATCCCCGCCGGCTTCGAGGTCACCGACCCGACGTCCCCCTGGTCCTCTATCTACTTCTCGAACAACGCCGATCGCACGGCGATCACCGTGAGCCGTCGGGCCGCGGCCCACCTCGAAGAGGTCGCGGCCCCGGAAGAGGTCATCGACGAGCCTGTCGTGCCCGCAGAGGTCCTGGCCGATCTGCCCAAGCTCCCGCCGAAGACGACGCGCAAGCCACCGATTGTCGTTCACAAGCCGACGACCGGGCCCCTGCCGACGCCCGTGCAGCCCAACCCCGACAAGCCCGGGCGCATCTTCCGCGACCAGGGCTCGAGCCCGACGACGCCGACGACGGCGCCGCCCGCGACCAATCCCAAGGTCACCAAGCCCCCGCGCACCTGGGGCGGCCCCAAGCCAAAGCCCGGCACGCCCTGATCCCGGCTTGATTCCGGCTTGATTCCGAAGGGCCGTCCACCTAACGTCGGGCGGTGGCCAGCCCTCTCGTCCTCTGCATCGTCGCGGGCGCTGTCGCTTTCGGCATGCTGCTCGCCGAGGCGGCTGGCCTGCGTTGGTTTACGCTGCAGGTGGCGCCGGGCTGTGGGCTGCCGTTGTGGACGCTCCTGGGGGTCTATTCGGCGCTGCAGTTCGTGCTCTGGCGCAGCGCCAGGCGTCGGCTCGAGCTGTCGGAGGACGAGATCGCGCACTGGGGCGCTCTCCTCGAACGGGTGACTCCAACCATCCTCTCGATGTATGGAGACAAAGTCCCCGTGCGCGAGATTGCGACGACCCTCGAGGCGAGCCACGGGATCCCAGCCGGTGTCACGTTGCGCTACATCATCGCCCTGGCCCGCCATGTGCGCGAGCACCAGCACAACGCCCGGCCCCCGAACTAGGAGTCTCCGATGTCGACCCACATGACCCTGGACGGCCTGTCCCGCTGGCTCTGCGCCGCCCTGTCGCTCGCCGCCTGCGACGGCGCCGGAGAGATCGGCGCGGTCGACGTCGTCAACGACCAGGAGAACATCCCCTACCTCGCCGCGGTCGAGACAACGGTACTGCCGTCGACGATGGCGACCGGCGCCACGACGACCGTGACATGCGTTGGCAAAGACCAGTTCGATCGCGAGTTCACGCCCGAGCTGCCGTTGACCTACGAGGTCCGCGACGCCAACGACCAGGCGCCGGCGGGTGTGACCGTCGACGCCAACCGCGTGACCGCCCAGTTCGCGGGCGTCGTGCGCGTGCGCTGCTACTACCCCGGCACCCCGCGGGTCGAAGACGGCTCGCCGATCTCGCTCACCATCCAGCCGGGTGAAGCCGCCTCGGTGAAGACGACGATCTTGAAGACGGAGCTCCAGGCGGGCGACAAGATCAGCGTCTCGTGCTCGGTGCGCGACGCGCTCGACAACTCGACGACTGGCGAAACCAAGCTGCGCCTGGCACCCGACACCGGCACGACCGTCACGGGCGGCAAGAACGTGCTCTTCACGACGGTCGGCAGCTACGGCGTGACCTGCGTGATGGCCGACAACTCGCTCATCGGCAACACGGTCGACGTCAGCGTGAAGCCGGCCGACCTGGCAGAGCTCGAGACGGTCTTGTCGCGCAACACGATAAGCCCCACCGAAGAGGTGACCGTGTCGTGCCCGGGGCGCGACGCGTACGGCAACAGCATCGCGCTCGACAAGGTCATCACGCTGCCGGTCGCCGGCATCGACGGCCTCGACATAAACCGCCTGCGCCTCACCGGCACGCACGCGGGCGTCTATCCAATCACCTGTGTTCCGAAGGAATCGTTCGTCACCGCCAATCGCCACCCGGCCTCGCTGACGGTCACCGCCGGCGCGCCCGCGAACATCGCGATGGACCTCGACCCCGACCGCGCCGTGTACGCGCTCGGCGTGCGCCCGAAGGTGACGGCGCGGCTCACCGACGCCTGGGGCAACGAGGTCTCCGACGTGGCGGGCGTGACGGTCACGGGGCACCTGCTCGGCGTGCTCCAGCAGACCGTGCGTGGGGGCGAGCGCATCACCCTCGATGCCGAGGGCAGTTGGCTCATCACCGCGTCGAGCGGCCCGCCCTCGAATCTGTCGACCTCTCGCACGGTGTTGGTCGACGCCAGCGCCCCGACGATCGACATCACCTATCCCGAGCGCGGCGCGATGCTGACGACCGGCGGCGGCCCGTTGACGATCACCGGCGTCATCAGCGACGCGACCGGCGGCCTGGCGAGCCTCAAGGTGAACGGCGTGCCGCGGTCGATAACGGCCGGCACGAACCGCTTCGACCTGGCGATGCAGATCCTGCCCTACCACGGCCTCAACACCCTCACGGTCGAGGCGACCGACGTGCAGGGCCAGACCGTGCGCATGGCGCAGAGCTTCATGGTCGGGCCCGGTTGGAAGTCGGCGTCCCAGAGCTTCGCCGAGGGCATCGTCGCGCACCTCACGCGCAACTTCATCGATGACAGCAATCGCCAGGGCCGCCCCGATGACCTCGCGACGATCATGGAGCGGGTGGTCCAGAACCTGGACATCGGCTCCTACATCCCATCGCCGGTCGTGCAGTACGCGGGCTACGAGGTGTTCCTGAAGAACGTGCGCTACGACCCGCCGAAGGTGACGTTGACCCCGTCGCGCGATCTATTGCTGTTGCACCTCGACATCAACCGTCTCGCCATCGACGTCGACGCCGTGGGCTTCATCGACGTGTCGGGTGTGGTGTCGGCGGACGCGATCCGGGTCGATGTGCAGCTCGGCATCAAAATCCAGCAGGGCGTGCCGAAGGTCACGGCGCAGGCGGTGGTGGTGTTGGTCGACGGGCTCAACATCGACGTGCACTGGTCTATCAACTGGCTCATCGATCTCTTCACCGACACCATCCGCGAGAACATCGTGAAGAGCTTCGAGGACGTGCTGCGCGCCGAGATCCCGAAGGCGGTCGCGGATGCTCTCGGGTCGCTGGCGCTGGACCAGACCTTCGAGGTGCCGGGCTTCCTGCCCGGCATGGCCCCGCTCAACGTGCGGCTCGCGGCGACGACGAACAACGCGACGATCGACGAGGTCGGTCTCGACGTGGCGCTCGCGACGCAGGTGACGGCCGCGACGAAGGTGCAATGGGAAACGCCGGGCTCGCTCATGCGCGGTGGCTGCTTCGGCATCGACCTCGGCATGCCGGCCTGGAATGCAGGCAAGAAGCTGACGATGGCACTCTCGTTGGATGTGCTCAATCAGGTCCTGCATGCGGTCTGGCAGGGTGGCGCGCTCGAGATGCAGCTCGGCTCGGGGGCGTTTGGCGACGTGGATCTCTCGCAGTACGGCGTCTCCGATCTCTCCCTCGACCTGTCCGCGCGCATGCCGCCAGTGCTGACCGACTGCACGAACAACGAGCTGCGCGTGCAGCTGGGCGAGCTGCACATCGACGCGAACCTGAAGCTCAACGGCCTGCCGCTGGTGGTCGACATGATCGTCGCGTTCCAGACCCTGGCCAACGTGAGCGTCGACGCCAACGGCGCCATCTCGCTGGCGCTTGGCGAAATCGCCCCGGCCGACATCATCATCGACATCACCCGCGTCGAGAGCGACCTCTTCACGACGGAGCAGGAAGACGTGCTCATCTCGCTCTTGCGCGAGCAGCTCCTCGCCAAGGTGCTCGGCGACTTCGGCGGCCAGGGCCTGGCCGACTTCCCGCTCCCCGAGTTCGACCTCGGCGGTCTGTCCCCGTCGCTCGCCGGCCAGGTGATCTCGATCACCGACATCGAGCTCGCGCGCAACAAAGGCTACCTCCTCCTCCAAGGCACCCCCTAGCGGGGTCAGGACTACCCGATAGACACCTAACCCACCGAAATCACTAACCCGACCCGCACGCCCGGGCCGGAACTACTCGATTGGGCCTCACCTCCGCGCTTGGCGAGGGACGGCGGGTGGGATAGGCGGGGGACATGGCAGACCCCAAGAGCACCCAGGACAAGTTCACCTACGGCCGCTGGCAAGCAGGCCGCCTCGAGTTCCCCGGACGTGGCGGCGACGAAGCCGACGTCTGGGTGGTCGACGTGATCGTCGTCGAGGAAGCCGAGGACGAAGACCTGCGGTCGCTCGGGCGCTATCGACCGGCGCGCGACATGACCCCGGATCTCGGGCCCGTCATCGACCGCGCGATCCGCGAGCCGCTCGATGGGCGGCCGCACCTGCCGGCGATCGTGCGCGTGGCGACGGCGGAGCTTGCGGCCGAAATCCACAAGCGCCGCCCCGAGGTCAAGGTCGTCATCGGCCCGACGCCGCTGGTCGAGGACCTGGGCCGCGACCTCGCCGAAGACGTGCTGCCCGACCCCGACGACGGCGAGGAACGCTGGAGCTGGCTCGAAGGCGGCGTCTCGCCCGAGCAGGTCAAGCGCCTCTTCGACGCGATGTCAAAGGCGTCCGAGACGCTCATCGCGGACGTGCTCGGCAACTCGCAGCTGATGCGCCTGACGGTGCCGGCGCTGAACCTCCAGCCCGCCTGGGTCCACGTCACGAGCGAGGCCGCCATCACCGGCGGCTCGGTCGTGTCGGTCGCCATCGCACCCGACGACAGGACGCGCGAGGCCTGGGCCGACGACGAGTCGACCGACAGCGAGATCGCCATCTTCGGCATCGAGCAGGACGAGCTCCCGCCCGAGGCCTACGCCCAGCTGAAGACCCACGGCTGGGGCAGCGGTGTCGGCTTTTTCCCGCGCGTGACCGCGGGCGGCGACGACGAACGCTTCCCGACCGCGAAGGAGGTCGAAATCGCCATCGCGGTGCTCGAGTGCATCGGTGGCTACTTCGACCCGTTCGCCGCCGACCTGGGCTTCGACAAGCCGCGCACCGTCAAACTGTCGAGCGGCGCCGAGGCCGTCGTACTCATCCGCGAGGACGAAATCCTCGAGCTCGATGACGGCGACGACGACGACGACGACGACGACTTCATCACCCCCGGCAGCGCTGGCGAGGAGGACGAGCGCTTCCTCGACCTCGACCACGCCAGGAGCTGGACCGCCGCACCCGCGCCCGCCAACGCGACCTTCGTCCGCGCCCAACCCAAGCCGGGTCGCAACGACCCCTGCTGGTGCGGCAGTGGCCTCAAGTACAAGAAGTGCCACGTCGATAAAGACGCCTGATAGTGACACGCGGCGCAGCTGGCTCCGCGCAAGGACGGCGAAGCCTGGACGATGGCCCTACCCCGCCAGCGCCGACTCCAACGCGCGCAGGAAAATCCGATACGCATCGAGCGGATATTCGCCCATGTGAAAAAGCCGGAAATACCGATCCGACAATTTGCCCTGGGCCGAGTAGATCTCGAACACATGACCGTCCACCACCCGCCCGGCCAGTCGGTCGGCGAGCGTCGCGTACGTCACATGCGCTGGGATCTCCAACAGGGTGCCAATCGACTGGAGCGGTTGCCCTGCGAAGCGCGCGATGACGAGGCCGAGCCGCTCGTAGCCCGGCCGCAGCACGTCGCAGCGAGCCTGGTACATCGCGTGCCGCCCGGGCACCCCACCCTCGTCCGCCAAGGCCGCCAGCGCCGCGTCGACCTGCAGCACGCTCATCGGGTCGATGGTGTACGGGTGCGCGCCGCCGACCTGCGCCTTCCACGTCTTGTAGAGCTCGAGGTTGGGCGTGCGACTCGGGATGGCCTCCATCTCGGCCAGGAGGTCTTTCTGCACGATGGCGCAGGTCATGTTCGGGTGGCTGTGCAGGCCTTTGTTGCAGGAGCCCATCACGGCAGCGACGTTCCAGGCGGCAAGGTCGATAGGCTCGATGAACAGCGACGAGATCCCATCCATCAGGAGCTTCTTGCCGAGCCGTTTCGCGATGGCCCCAACCTCGGCGACCGGGTTCAGCGTGCAGGTGGATGTGCCGCCGTGCACCATTGCCACCGCGTCGCAGTCGGCCATCAGACGCTCGACCACCGCCATGTCCGGACGCTGACCATACGGCAACGAATGGTCGATGACCGGCTGGCCGAGGGCGGTCGCGAACTCGAGGATGCGATCGCCGTAGGCGCCGTTGCGGATGACCAGGAGCCGTTCGCCTTTCCTGAGGCACGAGCCGAGCACCGCCGCGATGGCCGACGAGCCGCTGCCCGTGAGCAGAATCGCCTCGTAGCCATCGGCCCCGAGCGCCGCTGTGAGCCCCGCACGCACGCGGTCCAGCACGGGCTTGAACTTCGGCCCGCGCGGCACGATCGGATTGACGCCGTAGCTGCGCGAGACCGCGTTGACCTTCTCGGGAAGGTGGAAGACCGCAGGGGTGAGTGAGACGACCTTGGGTTCGTTCGACATGCCGATCATCTACGACACGCCGATCGAAACGTCACCTGTGGCTCGACTGCCACCGACTGCCACCGACTGCCACCGACTGCCACCTCTTCTACGCACCCGCGATGACCCACTTGCGCCGCCTCAAGAGCCACGCCGGCACAATCCCCTGCAATACGCCCGAGATCGTCAACGCGAGAAAGAACCCATCGACGCCCAGCATCTCCGGCCCACCGAGGATGAACGCGACCGACCCCTGCACGACGATCAACAACACGAAGTCCCAGATCAGCGGGCGCAGCATGTCGCCCGTGCCGTTGAACGCGAAGGCGATAGCCATGCCCGCCGCCATCAGCGGATAGACCGGCGCGATGTGATACAGGAGATTGACAGTGTCCGCGACGGCACTCGGGTCCCCCGGCAGGAACGCTTTGACGAGCGCTTCGCCAAAAATGAACACGACGGCGGTATTGACGAGCGCGCCGATGGCCGCCACCCGCGCCCCGGCCCAGGCCGCCCGCCGCGCCATCTCCGGGCGCCGTGCGCCGAGCTCCATGCCGACGATCGGCGCTGTCGCTCCGCCCCAGGCGAACGCTATCATAATCATCGGGATGTCGATCTTGCTCCAGACGGTCAGCGCCGTGAACAGGTCCTTGGCCTGCTCCTCCTTCAAGCGCACGAACGACAACGCCACGAGGCCCAACATGCCGAGCACGCGTACCGCCTGCTGCAGCGCCGACAAGAGGCCCATGCGCAGCTGCTCGCGCAGCACCACGTTGTTGACGAAGCGCTTGCCGGCATCCGGCTTGAGCGGCAACGTCCGGTTCACCATCCACAGGCCCCACGCGCTCGTCAGCGCGCGCAGGATGACCGTCACCCACGCACACGGCACGAGGCCGCCTGGGACGTCGTCCCCGAACCAGCGGAAGATGAACGCCGTCTCGAGCACCAGGGTCGCAATCGAGACACATGCGACCAACGCCAGCGGCCGTATCGAGTCGCCACGCGCGCGCAGAATGCCGATGACGACCACCATGTAGACCGTGCCGAATCCGCCGAGCGCCATGATGCGCAGGAACGCGGTGCCCGGCTCACGCGCGGAGGGATGCATGAACGCCGCCCCGAGCGGACCCGCGAGGATGCCGACGAGCGCAGACCCGAGGCTCAGGATGAGCCCGACGAAGATCGCTGCGCGCGCCGCCTGCCGCGCCCGCTCCTCGTCACCGGCGCCCGTCGCCTGGGAAATCTGGGTGACCGCCGCGTTGCCAAGACCACTCGCGAGCAGTGCGAAAATGGCGGTCAGCATGTCCGACACGGCCGCGCCCTTGAGCGACGCACCACCATCGCCGGCGTGCCCGAAGACCCACACCTCGGTCAGGTTGAAGCCCGCCTGGAACAGCGACGCGAACGCCAGCGGCAGCCCGAGCTTGAACACCGCCCTGGCGGGCGAGAGCGACATCAGTCCCTTGGCAAGGCTGCCGGCGGCGCGACTGCTGCCGTTGGCGTGCGGCTCGGTCGGATGGGGATCGCTGGTCTTCGCGTCGCTCACGGCAGCTTCACTAGCACGCATCAGATGGAATCGATGAACACTTCGCGAGGGCGGCTGGTGCCGTCGGACGGCCCTATGATGCCGTTTTCCTCCATCTGCTCGATGATGCGGGCCGACCGATTGTAGCCGATCTTGAGCTTGCGCTGCAGGTACGAGGTCGAGATGTAGCGCGCCTCGACCGCGATGCGCACGGCCTGGTTGTAGAGGTCGTCGCCCTCGTTGTCGGGCACCGCCTCGGCGGCCGCGGCCTCGTCGTCGTCCGATACGAGGATGCCCATGTCATACTCGGGCGTGCCCTGCGACTTGAGGTGTGCCACGACCGCGTGCACCTCGTCCTCGGACACGTAGCACCCGTGCACGCGCTGGAGCGCCTGGCCCGGCGGCTGGAACAGCATGTCACCCATGCCGAGCAGCGCCTCGGCACCCTTCTGGTCCAAGATGGTGCGTGAGTCGATGCCCGACGCGACGCGGAACGAGATGCGCGTTGGGAAGTTCGCCTTGATGAGGCCGGTGATGACGTCGACCGACGGGCGCTGGGTCGCGACGATCAAGTGGATGCCCGACGCACGCGCCATCTGTGCCAGGCGCGCGATGCAGTGCTCGACCTCTTTGCTAGCGACCATCATCAGGTCGGCGAGCTCGTCGATGATGACGACGATCGACGGTAGCTTCTCGACCGGCTTGCCGTCCGAGTCGAGGACCGATCCCTTCTTGTCGACCTCGCCCCTCGCCTCGCGCTTGAGCTTGGCCAGGCGCAGCTTCTCGGGCAGGCGCTGTGACGAATCCTCCAGCAACTGCAAGGCCTTGGCGTTGTAGCCCGCGAGGTTGCGCACGCCCATGTCGGCCATCAGCCGGTAGCGCCGCTCCATCTCTTTGACGGCCCACTTGAGCGCGGTCGCGGCCTGCTTCGGGTCGGTCACGACCGGCAACAAGAGGTGCGGAATGCCCTCGTAGATCGACAGCTCGAGCATCTTGGGGTCGACCATGATGAGCCGCACGTCGGCCGGCTCGGCCTTGTAGAGCAGCGACACCACGAAGCTATTGATGGCGACCGACTTGCCGGCACCGGTCGCGCCCGCGACCAGCAGATGCGGCGCCTTCGACAGATCCATGCACGTCGGATTGCCGACGATGTCCTTGCCGAGCGCCAGCGTTATCTTCGACTTCGCCCGCGAGTAGCTCGCGTCCGACAGGATCTCCTTGAGCCACACCGTCTCGCGCGCGGCATTCGGGATCTCGATGCCGACCACGTTCTTGCCGGGGATCGGCGCCACGATACGGATGGAAATCGCCGACAGCGCCATCGCCAGATCATTCGCGAGCCCGGCGATGGCCGACACTTTTACACCGGCCGCCGGCATGAACTCGTACATCGTGACGACCGGCCCAGGGTGGATCTCGACGACCTTGCCCTTCACCTTGTAGTCGAGCAGCTTCGACTCGAGGATCTGCGCGTTGCGCTTCAACAGCTCGCGGTCATAGCTGGTCGTCTCGGGCGGTCGATAGTCGAGCATCGACAACGTCGGCAGCACGAACGGCTCGACCTCGATGACGTGCTGCGGCAGCGCCATCTGGGAAGCCGCCTCCGCCTCGATCGCATCAGGCGACAGCTCGCGCGTACGCTTCATCGCGGCCGACTCGGTGATCTTGATCCCCTCCTCGTCCTCGCTTTCCTCGTCCTCGTACTCGCCCTCGTCCTCGCCCTCTTCGCACTCGCCCTCTTCCTCACCCTCGCCTTCTTCCTCGCCCTCTTCCTCGCCCTCGCCCTCGCCCTCTTCCTCGTCTCCTCCCTCTCCCTCTTCGTACTCGCCCTCGCCCTCGTCCTCGTCAGTGACCTCTCCAGCGACCACGTCCGGCGCCATCGCCCGGCGCGGCTCGGAGATCTTCGGCCCAGGCGCCTCCGGCTCGTCCTCGGTCTCAATGTCCACCAGCGCTGGCGCCACGACCTTCGGCGGCCGCTTCGGTTTCACGGCGCCCGCGCCCACGCCCACACGCACGCCCGCACCCACACCCGCACCCGCACCCTCGCCCACCACGGCCCGCCGCGCCTTCGGCGCCACGAGCTCCTCCTCGAGCTCCTCATACGCGGCGTTGTCGTCCTCGCCGCCCGGGCCCTCACCAATCCGCACGGTGCGCCCGATGAACGACGCGGTCCGCTTCGACGCACGCCCGACCCCACCCGCCAGCTCGAACACGCTCTTTCGCGACAGCAGCATGATCGACACGACGCCCACCGCACCGAACGCCAGAAACGTGCCCGCGGTCGACAACAGACTCGACGAAATCTCCCCTATCCACGACCCGAACCACCCGCCCGGCGGGTGCTCCAGGAGCCGCATCGGGGATGCGATCACATGCGCCAGCACAACCAACGCCAGAAGCCCGAAGAGTCCCCCCGCGACATCGACCTTGCGCATGCGCGAACGCCGCCCGACGAGATACGAGAACCCGAGCCACCCGAAGATCCCCGCGACCGCAAACGCCCCGATCCCGACCGCCGCCAGGAACATGTCGGCCACGTGCGCGCCGATCGGCCCCAGCAGGTTCGCCGTCCGCCCGAGCCGCGCCTTGACGCCCGACCCGACATCACCCGCGTCGAACGACAACAACGCCAACAACAGCGCCACCGCGAACGCGAGCACCACGATGCCGTAGATCTCCAGCCGGATCACCGGGTCGCGCTCGTCGCGCTGCGCGTCGTCAGCCGGTCGCGGTGTCACTCGTCCGGAGGCGGCTCTGATAGTCGTCGAAGATCCCACGCCGCGGACCCTATGCGCCGTTCACCGACCGCGCAAAGAAATCGCCTGAACGCAAGTTCAGTCCTGACCCCTGGAACGCAGCGCGGCCTAAGGGCCGCTAATATCTGCGCCTGTCTCTCCCGAAGTAGCCTCGGCCTCGGCCCCAATACCCCGCCCGAGCTCAGAGGAGGCAACCATGACCACGTAGTCTGATCTGAGGCCGCCGCCTTACCGACAACGACGTCCGCGCCCCGTGAGGCGCCCGGCGCATCATCCGCTGGGTCCGCAAGCGGCGCCATGAAGTCCTCGCTCCGCGGGATGGACTACGCGAGCCAGGTCCAATGCCTCGCCCCGCGCATGCCACGCGCCGGCCAGGCTCCGGTCCAGCGCGAAGCCTCGACTGAAGGCCTGGCAGCGATCCGACCGCCTGGCTCAAGAACCAATGGCAAGCCGGGCGCGAGGCATTCAACAAGGCCGTGGCCCAGCTCTCCCCCGGCCAGGTCGCGGCCGCCCTGCCGTCACTCGGCGAGGCACTCTATGCCCTGCTCGACACCTATTGGCCGTCCGGCACCGGCTGGGGCGTCAGCGTCGCGGCAGGCGCCGATGGCACCATCTGCGGTTCCGACATCGGCTTCCCATGCGACATCGAGCTCGAAGGCGAGGGCGCGGTCGAGCTCGCACTATCGCGCGCCGGCGGCACCGTCACGTTCAGCGTCGAGGCGAGTCAGGGCGGCGGAGGTGCGCTCGTGCCGACGGTCAAGGTGATCGAGATGCCGTGCGGCACCCTCAACTCGGCCGGCCAGAAGATGTCCCTCGCGATCGACCTCGGCGCTGTGAAATGGCCGAGCGGCGCCTGGGCGCTGCTGGTCAACCAAGACGTCCGCGGTGCGATGAGCGAACTCCTGCGGACCTCCGTCAGCATCGGCGACAACGCGCAAACGACGACCGAAGTCACTGCCAACATGGAACAGAGCGTCGGCGCCCGGGGAGACGTCGTCGCCGCGAATGTCACCGCGAAGCTGATCGCCGGGCTCGGCCTCCAGGTCGAGCTCGTGTCCCCGACGATGACCAAGCCTGGTTCGTTGACGGTCGGCGGCGCTCGTTGGACAGCTCGCCGCGACGTTCCTCGGCACCGGCCTCGAGGACGGTGAGGTCACGACCTCGCTCGTGCTCACGCCCTCCGAGCTCCCCTCGTTCCAGGCCAGCATCGCCGCGAAGCAGGGTGCTCCGGCCCCTGCGGCCGCCAAGCCCGGCGCGCAAGCGGGCGCCGCGGACGCAGGCGCTGCCGCCCAGCCCGGCGCGCAAGCGGGCGCAGCAGCCGGGGCCGCCGCCAAGGCCACTGTTGCCGGCAAGGCCGGCGCGCAAGCAGGCGCCGAGATTGCCGCGGCCGCCGAGCCCACACCGTTGTTCACGATCGAGCACAAGTACACCGGAACACTCAAGCTCGGCATGCTCTTCGCCTTCCTCCCGGCCACACCGAAAGCGCTCGGCCTGGAGATCGGAACGAACGGCGACGCCGAGGTCGAGTTCGAGGTCACTTGTACCTTCAAGACGGAAGAGCTCGCGAAGGCCGCCGGATCGATCGCCAAGTCGGCTGAGAACGTCCTGAGCGCGATTCGAGCCGGGGATATGATCGGAGCGGTCAAGGCGCTCTTCTCGCTGAAGGCCGATGGTGACAGCGAGCTGCTCGCGTTCATTGCCAGCTCCGTCGACGAAGTGAAGCTCACCTCGAAGGTCGGTCTCACGCGCGGCATCGAAGGCGGGACCCCTGGCGAAGGCACAGTCAGCGGTGCCGAGGGCGAGGCCAGCGTAAGCGCATTCACCACCGCCGAAGCGACCCTCGACGCGGCCGCGCTTGGCCTGCCTTCGGTCGTACGCTTCCTCCGAAACTTCGTCTGAGCGCTGGCGTCAAAAGGCGTCCAGAAATCGTCGCGAGCAGGCTCTTCAGTCCGACGGCTGCGACGTATTGCCATCGCTCAACGTCGCGCCCATCACCGCATGCGCCTCGGCCTTGCCGATCTTCTCGGCCTGCGCCGCCCCGTCCTTGCCGTGCACCGGCAGCGGCCCCCGCTTCTTCTCGGCCCCGGTCGCCACGAGGTAAACCGTGCGCGTCTGGGACGCGAACTCGACCCCGAGCCGGCTCGCGAGGCTGATGATGTCGAGCAACAGGTGATGCCGTGCCTTGACGTGCTCGGCACCCGTCGGCACCGCGAAGTGACAGATGAAGAGGATATCGAGCGAGCTCTGGCCGAGGTCGTGCAGCCCCGCGTGTACGCCTTCCTTGCGCGTACTCGGATGGTGCTGGACCAGTTCCCGAAGTCCTTCGCAGAACGCGTGGATGCGTTCGGGGGGCGTGTCGTAGGCGAGGTTGAGCAACGCCTTGTAGCGCCAGAACGTGCGCCGCCCCATGTTGTCGACATTGGCCGAGATGAGGTTGCCGTTCGGCAACGTGATGAGCGTATTGTCCCAGGTCCGGATGCGCGTCGATCGGAAGCCGACCTCTTCGACGGTGCCGGTGATGTCGCTCCCGATCTTTACGTCGTCGCCGATCTCGAACGGCCGATCGAGCACCACTGTCAGTGACCCGAACAGGTTCTTGACCGTGTCCTGCGCCGCGAGCGCGACCGCGAGGCCACCGATGCCGAGGCCGGCCAGGAGCGAGGTTGGGGAGACCCCGAGCACGTCCGCAATGAACACGATGCCGACCGCGACCACGACGACCTTCGCCGACTTGTCGAAGAACGGCACGATCAGGTCATCGAACTTGCTCGGCGTGCGCTCGGCCCGCGTCTTCAAGACCCACGTCACGATGTCGATGAAGCGGAACGCGGTGCGCACGACCCCGAACGCGACCATGAACTTCACGACCAGCAGCGCCGCCACTTGCACGCCCGGCGGCAACCCGAGGAGGCGAACCCCAATCCACCAGAGGACCGCGGTCGCGACGAATCCGGTCGGCTCCAGCAGGCGCCAGACCTTCTCACGCGGCACCATCAAAGCGCGCCGATCGAGCAGCTTCTGCACCGGACCGTGCAGCAGAAAACGCGCGATTCGCGCCACAATCCAGCCGAGCACCAGCAGCATCAGGAGCCCGAGCCACTGCCAGTGCTCCAGCAGGAACCCCTTTTCGTGTAGCGCCGCCGGCATCTGCGAGCGCAGCCACAAGGTCGGCGACATCTCGAGCCCCGAGCCGCCGACACCTTCGACCTTTGGCAGTGGCTCGTAGTGCCGATACAGGTCCTCGATGTGGCGCACCGTCTCCGCGGTGAACAACCACTCCCCGTCCTCGTTGGGCGCCATCACGATCTCGGCGTCGACCGCCGGCTCGGAATGGAAGACCCACGGCGGTCCCGCCGGGTCGTCGGGAACCTGGGCGTACACGACGAAGCGGATCCGGTCGATCGCCTCCTTCAGCTTGATCGCCAGGTCCCGCCCCGTCGCGTCGCGCAGCCCCGACGGGACCTCCGACAGGTCGAGGCACGCGACGGCCTCCTCCAACAGGCTTTCGTCCTCTGCCTTGGCTGCCGCCACCGCCGCGTCGATGAACGTGCGCAGCGTCGCCCGCGGCGACCGCCGCTCCTGCGGCACCGCCTTCTTCACGACCGGCGCGGCAGCCGTCTGCGGCAACGGGATCTGCGCCGCGGCCGTGCCGCCCGCCAGCAGCAGGACCAGTAGGATTCGACAGAGATGGCGCATGTTCCGACCTCGAACTCGAGGGCAGCCGCTTCGCGAGTTTCGCTATCGAAGTTGCTGCCGTGGGTCAAACGGCGGCGCCGTCCTAACGCATCCAGATCGATTTTGCGCTGGTGAACGCGAGCAACCCATCGCGCCCCAGCTCACGCCCGAAGCCCGAGTCCTTGACGCCCCCAAACGGAAGGCGCGGGTCCGACTTCGGCATGCCGTTGACGAACACGCTGCCCGCCTCGATGCCCTTCACCGCCGCCGCCGCGTCCGCCGCGCTCTGCGTCCAGATCGACGCCGACAGCCCATAGCTCGTGCGGTTGGCAACGCTCAGCGCCTCCGCCAGATCGGCCACCCGGAACAACGCCGCCACCGGCCCGAACAGCTCTTCGGTCGCCGCGGGCGCGCTCGCTGGCACGTCCGCGAGCACCGTCGGCGCATAGAAAAAGCCAGGCCCTCCGAGCGCCTTGCCGCCCAGACACAGCCGCGCCCCAGCCGCGAGCGAGCGCGTGACCTGATCGTGCAGCGCATCGCGCGCGCGCTGCGACGCGATCGGCCCGACGTTGACTGACTCGTCCATCGGGTCGCCCACCCTGAGCCGCCCCATGGCGGCCACAAACCGCTCTTCGAACGGTGCCGCGACCGCCTCGTGCACGATGAAGCGCTTGGCCGCGATGCACGACTGCCCGTTGTTCTGCACACGCGCCAGCACCGCGTTCTCGACCGCGAGATCCAGGTCCGCCGACGGCATCACGATGAACGGATCGCTGCCACCGAGCTCGAGCACGCAGGGCTTCAAGTGTTGTCCCGCCAGCGCCGCGACCGATCGCCCGGCGCGCGTCGACCCGGTCACCGTGACCGCCTTGACGCGCGGGTCCGCGATGAGCCCGGGCACGGCCTCGAGGTCGACCGGCAGGTGCTGCAGGATCCCTCGCGCCGCACCGGCCTTCCGGAAGATCCCTTCGATCGCCGCCGAGCAACCCATCGTCGCCGGCGCATGCTTCAAGAGCACTACATTGCCCGCCAGGACTGCCGGCACCGCAAAGCGAAAGACCTGCCAGAACGGGTAGTTCCAAGGCATGATCGCGAGCACGATGCCGAGCGGCCGATGCATCACATAGCTCGACTTTGCATCGGTCGGCACGACCTCGTCGGCCAACATCTGCGGCCCGACTTCGGCGAAGTGACGCGCCGTCCAGGCGCACTTCTTGAGCTCGCCCAACGCCTCGCGAAACGGCTTACCGACCTCGCGCGACATGAGCGCCGCCAGGTCCTTCGCCCCGAGCTCGAGCTGACGCGCCAGCTCGATGAGGAACGCCGCCCGCTCGCTCACGGGCAGCATACGCCAGCGAACCTGCTCGGCCTCGGCGCAAACGAGCGCCTGCTCGATCGCGTCGGGCCTCAGCGGCTCCGTGCGCGAGAGTTCCCGCCCCGTCGCCGGGTCGACACTGATGAACACGTTCGGTGGCTCTGGCATTACCTGGGCGAGGATCGCTTTCATGGCGGACGATGATGCACGAGCGGCCCCATTGCCGCTACCCGCATCTTCACGGTCCGCATCCGGCCGCACTTCGCATCGTGCCGAGGCTCGGCTATCGTGTGCCCATGTCGGACCCCGAATCAGCCTCCACGGCCGCCCGCGAGCACGCCCAGCGCGCGCTCGCCGAAGGTGATGCAGCCACCGCGTTGCACTGGATCGACGCGCTCCCGGCCGACCAGCACGCCCCTCTGCTCGCGCAGGTCTGGATGCTCGCGGGCTCTCCCCGGGCGGTCGCGCGCGTGCTCCCCGACCTGCGTTCGAGCGACGACCCGGCCCTCGCCGAGCGCGCCGCGGCCTTCGTACGCGCCCCACCAAGCCTCGAGATCGCGACGTCCGACGCACCCGATCCCTACGCCTCGCTCCTCACCCAGGCCGCACGGCTCGCCACCCTCGGCCGCGCCGCCGAGCTCGCGATGACCCACCTCGGCCTCGCCCTCGTGAGCCCGCGCGTCGACTGGCGCGCGGTGCACATCGACCACGCCGCCGGGCTCGCGCTCGGCCTCGGCGACGACCGCCTCTCGGCCCTCGTGCGCGCCTTCGAAGCAGAGCGCGAGCTCTCCTTCGGCGAGTACGAAGACGCGCTCGAAGCCGCCCACGCCGCCATCGAGCAAGGCACGCTCGCCGACGAGCCACGGGCGATCGAGCGCGCGACCCGGGTCAAGCTGCGCCTCGCCGGGCTGCCCACGGCAGCACCGCAGGACCTCGACGGGCTCTTCCCCGAGGACCGCACAACAGAACCCGAAGACCTTTGACCCGTGCGCGCGACCTCCCTTAGGGATCTGCAGATGGAACGCGGATCCGCATGAAGACGTGAGCAGCGGCCCCATTACAGCCCGCCAAAGAATCGAAGTTCCCGCTGAGGCCGAATTTCTGGGGCGCTACTGACGGACCAGCGCGGCACCGCAGGCGATCGTTGGAACACGCATTCCGCTCCGCGCCGCTCAACAACACG
>Ga0105049_10004095_pt1 | contig 17156 bp, 12 predicted proteins | sample MAT06_FD_78087 | JGI IMG/M metagenome (GOLD analysis project Ga0105049, IMG submission 78087) | Freshwater microbial communities from Lake Fryxell liftoff mats and glacier meltwater in Antarctica - MAT-06 | ecosystem: Environmental > Aquatic > Freshwater > Ice > Liftoff microbial mat | place... | reverse complement strand
CTCAGTCAGATCCGAATGGTACATGCCTTCGGGCGTGAGGCGTATGAAGTGCGTCAATTTCGCCAACGTGCCGCGCGAAGTCTCGACGCAAATATGCGCTTAAACATGACATCCGTCGCCAGTGCGCTTGTGGTCGGAACGCTCATGGCCGTCGGCACCGCCCTTCTTTACTACGTGGGATCGCTCCAAGTGCTAAGCGGTGAGCTGACTCTTGGTGACCTCCTTGTCTTCTCGGTATATATTGGAATGCTTTACTCACCCCTCGAACAGCTCAGCTACACGGCATGGGCGTTGGAGGGAGCCGCGGCTGCGGCGATGCGTTGCTTCGAGGTTCTTGAGCGGGATAATGACATTCCGGACGCGCCTGACGCCTGCGTTATTGATAGCGCAGAGGGACGAATTACGTTTTCTCACGTGGACTTTGGTTACACCCCGGACCGCAGAATCCTGCACGACATTTCCTTCGTCGTGGAACCGGGTGAAACGGTTGCCTTTGTTGGCGGGACCGGCACGGGCAAGAGCACTCTTCTTAGTCTCGTTCCCCGATTCTACGATCCCACGTCGGGCGATGCGTTCCTCGATGGAAACAACCTTCGCGCGGTCACCAAGAAAAGCCTCCGCTCCCAGATCGGAATGGTTCTTCAGGACACCTTGCTTTTTTCGACGACGATCAAAGAGAACATCGCCTATGGCAAACCGGGGGCGAGTGATGCAGATGTGGTCGCGGCGGCGAAGAGAGCGCAAGCCTATGACTTTATTATGCAAATGCCGCAAGGCTTTGAGAGCCCCGTAGGTGAGAGAGGTGGACACCTGAGTGTCGGCCAGCGTCAGCGCATAGGCATCGCTCGGGCGTTTCTTAAAGACGCCCCCATCCTGCTACTCGACGAACCTACTAGTGCCCTAGATCCCTCCACTGAGCACACGATCATGGGGACAATTGGCGAACTCATGCGCGGAAGAACCACCCTGATTATTACCCACCGCCTTACGACGATTCATGGCTTAGGTCGGATCATCGTGCTCAAGGATGGCCGCATCGTGGAAGATGGCACGGGTCCCGACCTCGTGGCGAAAGGTGGCACTTACGCCGCGCTCTATCGCGACACGCATTCCGTGTGAGAAGACAGACTGCAAAGAGACTCTGCCAATGAGGAAAGCTTATCGTGGTTTAAGAGACCCGTGATCCACGCAGGCGGCACATTTGGGAGTCCGCCAGAAGCGCCTAACAAAGCTCCCAGGACTACGCCGCGATGGCAACTATCTCCGCCAAGCATCACATTCGCTTGGAGTCCCTCACGAAGTTTCCCTTCGTATTTCACAGCAAGATAAAGTGCAGCAGGGAAGGCATCCTCGATGTAACACGCCGGACTAAATCGGCGGCCAACCACGTCTTCGTCTTTCTCTAATTGTGCCCATCGGCTGAAAGCAAAGGAAAATGCGGGATGCGCCGCTGGCCCACAGATTCTGAGTACTTCGCCAACCGAAGCCCCTTCAAAAATCGCGGCGAGCAACCTTGCAAAGGACGTGGCAGCTCTCACGACATCTGCATTTTTATGCGTGAGGGCCACATGGCGCTCGACGACTTCTACGAGCACGCGGACGTCCCGATGATACACGGCAACAAGAGGAAAAATCGCCGCCAATCCGCCGATATGCTTGTCGCTGATTCCGCACTTTTTTGGGGCAATGCCCACCGCGAGGTTTTGAAAAAAACCACGGTGGCATTCTTCAATGTATGTATCGCGATGCTGGCCGGAGCTGAGAAAAAAAGCCATGTAGCGGTCGAGATAATCCTGCGCATCGTATCCGCCACACGCTACAAGCGACTCCGCGAGGAGGACGGCAAGATTGAGGTTCAATGTATTTTCGCCGCTCTTAAGGAACTGATGATAATGAACCCCTCGCCTGCCCCAGTATGCGGCCTGCTCGTGGAGAATGTCAGGCCCGGTCGCTGGATATTCGCTGCGCCATAGAATGCTATCCGGATGTTCCGACCGTGGTGCCACGTAGGTCTCAAAATTTCCGTAATCGCGCGGTATAAGGTGCCGTTGATAATACCAATGGGCGGGCATGGCTAGTGCGTCGCCAATAAACGACCCCCACCATGCCCCTTGTATGCGCGATACCGAATTCATTAAGAAGAGTTACGGCGCTCCCGCGAGTTTGGACACTCCGAGCGGGCTTTAAGACGCGCATCTCCGCCAAAAAATCTCAAGATGCGCGGAAGGGAATTGACCGCACAGTGCAACTGCTTACAATAATGCAAGTTGATATGAATTTAAACAACCTTACTTCCTTCGCCTCCGAACCTACCGCTTCCAAGAACATTCTCAGCAGCGATGTCGAGCTGCATGGCACGCTTAAGTTTGAAAGTGAGTTAATTTTTGACGGCAAGCTAGATGGTGAAATTATTTCCGATGGCGTGCTGACTCTTGGAAAAAATGCCCAAGTAAAAGGTGAGATTAAAACGAAGTCCGTGACGGTTCACGGCACGGTCAATGGCAATATTTCGGTTACAGAACGTTGCGAACTCAAAGCGAGTTCGCAGTTGAACGGTGATCTCAAAGCCATGCGCATCATCATCGAAGAAGGGGCTACCTTCATCGGCAAGAGCGAAGTCACACCCGCGAAGGCTCCTGTTATTTCCGCACGCACAGCGACGCCTGTGGTGGATCGTAAAAGTGCGGTTTCTGCTGAGAGCGCAGCGTAAGCGTTTTTTCCGTTCCTCTCATGGCAGGACTCCCACCGAAAGCTCCCTTTCATTGTCCTGCTTGTGGATTCGTGCAGCTTGAGCCGCCGGATTTGATCTCCACGTATTGTCGCGCTTGCGGCACTTACTACGAGGTGGGGCGAGCTCGTGGACTGGTCGCATCGGAGCGCGTTCTTTTTTCCCGGCCTTTGGTGAGCGGTGCCAAGCGCATCATATTTTGTCACCGCTGTGGTGCGACACACTCTGTCTCCGCCCACGCACGCAGCACGATTTGCCCAGCTTGTGGAACAGCGATTGACCTCACGGATATAGAATTCACGGGCCCGACATCGCGAATGGTAGATACGCGTGGTCGCCTCACCGTCGGGCCGCACGCGACTCTCTCCAATTCGTGGATCGTGTGCGGCTCGGCATGGATCGAAGGAACCCTGACAGGGCAGTTGATCAGTGAGGGAGACGTCCACTTCGCTTCGAAACAAACGTGTATTGCCCGCATCACGGCCTCGCATGTCATCATCGAGAAGCACAGCCGCACCGCGATCACGCTTCCTGTCGAGGTAGATGCGATGACAGTAAGCGGCGAACTCGTGTGTGGACTCCTTGAGTGCCGTGGGAAAATTCATGTCCGGCGCGGCGGCAAGCTATCTGCCAACATTCGCGCGAGATCCATCGTCGTGGATAAAGGCGGCAGCCTTATGGGCAACTGCGTGATAGATCAGCAGCCATGGGTAAAGCCTACGACCGCGGCCGCTCGCTCGCGATTCGTCGTGCTTCGACCGTCGCCAAGCTACTGAGGTGTGGCCAGCACGTCCTCGGAGCCAAGCGCACTGAGTTGCATGGTCGCTAGCCGAGCGACATAAGAAGATGAGTGCGCAGTGGTGATTTTTTGAAAAAGTGCCTGAGCTTCAGATCGCTCGAAATTCCGCAAGTGGATCTCCGCCGCAGCGTAGAGCGCGAAGGGTGCCGCGTAGCTGGAGGGGTATTTTGATGCAAGTTCGGTGAACGTGGTCATCGCCAATTTGGGATCGCCTCCCGCAGCGGCATTTTGCCCAATACCGAGCCAGGCTCCCCCGATGAGCGAATGCTTTGGAAACGTGTCAATAAACTGCTGAAAGGCCGCTGTGGATTCTTGGAGACGACCTGCGTCACGCTGCAAGGCGGCGATGCGCAGCAATGCGTCGGCTCCAGCTTGCGTGCGGGGGTATTCCTTCGCCACGGCCTCGAAGGCTGGCAGGTCGGTAGCCACCGCTAGTTTATCTGCAGCTGCCCTTGTGCTGGCAGTCGTAATCGCCATCCAGCCAAAAATCCCTAGTCCAGCAAGGAGCAGAATCCCAAGCAATGCGAGAAGCTTTGTCTTGTGGTGAAACCAAAAAGCCTCCCAGTAGAGGTCATCATGCGAGGTATCACTCAACGGCGCGGGCTCAGGTGTGGGGATTTTCTTCATGTCAAAAAATTATCCCCCAACTTCTGCGCGAGCCGCTTCAGCGAGGGGCGTGCTTAGATAGCGTTCCCCTGTGGAGCACGCGATCGTGACAATGAGCTTGCCCGCGTTCTCGGGACGCTTCGCAATCTCAATGGCAGCGTGGACATTCGCGCCGGAACTAATTCCGACGAGAAGTCCCTCTTCCTTGGCCATACGGCGGGCCATGGCAAACGCATCGTCATTGCTCACTTGGAGGCACTCGACAATTTGTGGGTTGCCGGCAGAGTCCGTGAGGTGCAAGTTTTTTGGAACGAAGCCAGCTCCGGTGCCTTGGATTTTGTGAGGGCCAGGCTTGATTGGTTGGCCAGTGAGAGTTTGCGTGATGACGGGAGAGTCTTTTGGTTCCACCGCGATGGCTTGAAAGGTTGATTTCAGGGGCTTGATGGCCTCGACGCAGCCGGTGATCGTTCCGCCAGTTCCTACTGCAGAGATGAAGATATCCACTTTTCCGTCTGTATCCTCCCAGATTTCGAGTGCGGTCGTTTTGCTATGGATTGCGGGATTCGCGGGGTTGTTAAATTGCTGTGGCATCCATGCATTTGGCGTTTCTGCAAGAATTGTTTCTGCGCGGGCGATAGCGCCCTTCATTCCCTCCGAACCCGGCGTAAGGACAAGCTTCGCGCCAAGCATGGCAAGAAGAGTGCGGCGCTCGACACTCATTGTCTCCGGCATAGTAAGAATCAGTTTGTAGCCTTTCGATGCGGCGACAAAAGCCAAGGCGATTCCCGTGTTGCCGCTTGTCGGTTCCACAATGATGGTTTCCTTCGTCAGGATGCCACGCGCTTCGGCATCTTCAATCATCGCCATGCCAATGCGGTCTTTCACGCTTCCAAGCGGATTAAAAAACTCGCACTTCACCGCGATCGTTGCAGGAAGGTCTTTGGTGATATGATTGAGCCTCACGAGAGGAGTGCGGCCAACAGTTTCGACGATGTTGTTATAAATTTTTCCCATGGAGAAGATTAAGGTTTTGGGAAAATACACAACATGCCCCAATCGAGCAAGGCCACTTTATTGCGAAGACGTGGTGTAAATCCCGGCATCGAGGCGCCTCCAGAAATCCCCCGTGGGCTGGTCGTCAGGATCTTCCGGTGCCCGGACAATGCGCAGCGTGCGGTGCGCACGCAGAGCAGCAAGCGTCGCCTTATCCGAAAACAAAAGTGGGCTTATGGTGAGCTTCGTGAGAGGCAGGGTCATGAGCACCCGTGCATTCGCTACGGCGACGTGTGCAATGTCGAGTTCGAGAAGTCGCCTCGATGAGGCGAGAGCATTCAGATCGGAGACGAGGGTATTTGCCAGGTCGAGGCGCTCCAGCGATGGCATAGCTCTGAGGGCTGCGATATCGGTGATCTGCGTATCGCGAAGCGAAAGGGTGCGGATGCGAGAAAACCCACGTAGCGTAGCTGGGAGGGTTGCCACATCGCAGCCCGAGAGGTCGAGAGCCTCTACGGAAAGCTGGGAGAGGGAATTCCAATCCAGAATCCCCGAGTTCGAGATTTGCAATCGCAGAGGGGCGATGGCGCGGAGATCGCTCAGATCCGATAAAGCAGGAAAACCCGAAAGGCTTACGCTGACTCCGCCGCCTTCTTCCTTAATTACCACGCGGCCAGTGCCGCCATTTTTTTCAAAAATGCTGAGTGCGGCCTCCGAGTTGGTCTGCGCTCGAGCCAAACGATTACTCGATAAGCCACGACGCATCGGGGACTTGGTGGCAAAATAGTCAACGAGATTTGCTGTCATCTGGTCGGGCGCAGAAGCCATTGCCTTGAGCGAATCGCGCAGCTGCATCTCGCGATCGCTGGCTGGCTTCGCAGCCACCTTGCAAGCGGCGATGAGCGAAGTGAGGTCGCCATGGACTTCCATCGGTGGAAGGCCCTCCGTCTTGCGCGCTGTGATACTTTTTTCGGCGGATTGGAAGGCTGCAAGAGCCGGAGTAATTTCCATGAGGGCAAGGTGGTAGCGACCTTTCATGAGCCATGCGGGCACAAGCTTCGGATTCTCCAGCAGAGCACTCGCGGTGGCTTCGATACCGGCTGCAATACGTCGCTGGATTTCTTCCGGATTTCTCTCAAAGCGCATGAGCTCAATCGGCGAGAGCTTCTGAAAAAATTCATTCAAGAGCATCTCCACGACTCGCAATTCCTCGATGCGGGCCGTTTGATTTTGGGTCACTTCCATATTCTCTTGGCGGGTGGCGCGTGCGCTTTCTCGACGAGCCGCTGCATCCGCAAGTTCTTCATGGGCCTTTGTGAGCTCTTCGGCCGTCATCTCGGCGCGGGCGAGGTTCTCACTAGCTTGCTGTTCTGCTGCGATGCGTTGTGTCGTTTGCTCCGCTGTTTGAGCCTGCGCTGCTCGTGCTTTTTCGGAGGCAGATTTTTCCGACTCACGAGCCTGTTCCGCCAAGAGCACCGCTTCTTCGGCCTTCTTGCGTTCCTGCTCAGCTTCTCGTTGTTTGAGTTCCGCGACGGCCTGCTTTTCGAGCGCAAGGGATTCGGATTTTTCTGCGTGGAGTAACGCAACTTGGAGAGCCTGCGCCCGCTCGGAAATCTGCCAGAAGGCGACACCCGAGCCGATGAGAATGATGAGGAGTGACGCTGTAATGACGCCGGAAACTGCTCGGTTGCGGAGAATGAGCTTTCGCAGCAATTCGGGCGCAGAGACGGCGCGCGCTGTGATAGGTTCCCCACGGCGGTAGTGCTGTAAATCGGCAGCAAGCGCAGCTACAGAGCGGTATCTTTCCGCGGGATTGTTGCGAAGACTTTTGAGAAGAATCGTCTCAAGATCACTATCAAACCGAGGCATGAACGTGCGAGGTCGAGGTGGTTCATGGCTTTGGAGTGCCTGAGCGTCGGTTACGATGTTTCCAGTAGCCTGAAAATGGCGACGTCCCGTAAGCATCTGATAAAGGACAGTTCCCAACGCATAGATATCCGCCCGCTCATCAACGTCCTTGCTAGATTCCGCTTGTTCGGGCGACATGTTTTCGAGGGTTCCTACGACATGGCCGCTGACGGAAAGCGAGGGGCCAGCCTCATCCGTGTGCATCTTCGCAAGACCAAAGTCGGCCACGAGAGGCTCTCCATCTTCTCGGAGGAGAATATTGCCGGGCTTCAAGTCGCGGTGCAGCACTCCGTGTTCATGGGCAAATTGCACCGCATCGCAAACTTTGAGAAAAATACTCAAAGTCTGTTCGGTCTGCAAAACTCGCGTCGTGCTCGCGCGCGGCCTCGCTGGCTCCTCAGGGGAGGAATCATCCCCGTGAGAAATTTTCGTGCTGCGGAGGGCGAGGATGAGGCTTTTGAGGTCGAGCACGCCTTCTGTCGTGGAACTATTCTCTAGCTCGTCGTAAAGAAGGTCAGCAAGCGTGAGCCCATCAACGAGCTCCATTACCAAGAACTGGATATCCTCAAATTCACCCATTTCGAAAACTCGACAAATATTCCGGTGCGGAAGCCTCGCCATGATTTCGGCTTCCCGGCGAAAGCGCCTGACCTGCGTCTCGGATACCGTTTCCGTGGAGTGCAGCACCTTGATCGCAACAAAATTCCCATAGCGATCTTGGCCCTTCCACACGCGACCCATGCCACCGGTGCCGATGACTTGGAGAAGTTTATATTTTCCAAGCGTCTGAGAAAATTGGCTCGCGATGACATTTGCATCGCTAAGCTCCAAGGAATCGCCGACGTGTGAGGGTCGCGCTCCACGAAGAACCGGCACGGGTAGGTCGTGGCCTGGAACCCGGAGTGCCCACAGGTAGTTGAGATAGAATTCTGCTCGCGAAGTATCACTCTCGATGTGAGGCCCGATTAACCAGACTCCCCGCAAGTATTCCTCGGCCAGCGGGAGGACGTTGTCAGCTGTCCATGTAAAGTCGCTTAGGTCGGGCTCGCCCTCACTCTCAGCGCGGATGGCTTGCCAGGTGGGCGGCAGGTTTGTGAGGATGCTCTGGAGTGTCACCTCGCTTATAAGAATCTCGCCCGGACGTGCCAAACGACACAGTTCACCAGCCAAATCCACGGGCGATCCGATGGCGACGTAAGGTTGCAATGAGGTGCCGCCCAGCGTTCCGACAAGGGCTTCACCGCTCCAAATTCCGCAGGACATCGGTGGCATTTCGTTTCCGTTTTGAAAAAATACGGAACGCATATGATTAGCTCGCGCCACCTGATTGCAAGCCGCTCGTAGCGCGCGCAAGGCGTGGTCAGCAAAGTAGCGGGGGGCACCGAAGAGGCCAGCTACTGATTCGCCACCAGCAGGAAAGACCGTGCAACCCGCTTCGAGGACACACTCCACGGCTTCTTCGGCAAACGCATTGATCATGAGCCTCATTTCCATCGGCGGCAGGCATTCCGCCAAATGGGAAATGCCTTTGAGGCAGGAATGCGAAACGGTCAGAAATCGGCGCTCGGGCTGGCGGGCCGTACGAAGTTCCTCTTCAGTGAGAATTTCCACCGAGGTGCCACTAACATGCAAAAGATCCCTGTGCACGCTCTCGAGCGTCGTGACTTCATCCAGCACGATGTCTAAGATCCCCGCCTCACTGTAGGTCTTCGCTTCAAAGACGCGACCATCTTGGTCGGTCACAAGGCGGTTACTCGTCTTGCCTGCGATAGGCCTTTGGAAGCATTCTTGCACCTCGCCGTGAACGCGTGCTTCGAGCGTCTCGAGCGGTGCCCCGACGAGGTGCGATTTGTGAACTCGCAGGTATTGTGCCATAGCCCTGTTTGCGTAGAGCACGATGTCGTCCTGAGAAACGCGGGCGATCATCGTCCGAAGAGAAACGGCGGCAGGAGGGGACATCACGGAATGTTAACAAACCTTCTCGCCATGTGAAGAACGAACCTCGCTCAGGATCCGCGAATTGACGCCTTTCGCCCAGAAATTAAGATCCCGCCATTCTGCATCAATGAGCCCTCCCCTTGCCTCCTCAGTTCTAGTCGTCATCCCAGCACGAAACGAAGTTGGCAATATCGGCCAGATCGGAGAGGGTCCCCCGCCGTGCACGCATGGTATTTCACATGGGCACTTCTTTTTGCGAGCGCGACGCGCAATCTCACGTTTCGCGTCGCAGGCATTTCTGCCGGAATCTATTTTCTTCTAGAACATCATCAAGCCGCAGGGCGCACTCCATGGAGGCTATCATGGCTTGAGTGGTCGCTCCTATGGATGCCGATAGCGTGTGCCTTCGCCATAGATAAAATCTCCCACCTGCGTCAAACAGACTGCCGGAAGGTATTGACGCGATCGGTCTTCTTACGCAATGTCATGCGCTCTCGTAAGCAAACAAAACCCTGATCCCAATCGAATCCATGCCCGTAAAAATCTACAGCGACAAAGACGCCGACCTCAAAGTCCTTAAAGGAAAAACTCTCGCCGTGCTCGGCTTTGGCTCCCAAGGCCATGCGCACGCGCTCAACCTCAAGGAAAGTGGCCTAAAAGTAATTATCGGCTTGTATCCAAAATCTAAGAGCCGTGCTGTGGCAGAAAAACATGGATTTGAAGTTTACGATACCGCTGAGGCCGTGCGTCGTGCCGACGTGATCATGCTCGCGATTCCCGACACGAAGCAACCTGCCGCATACGCCAAGGACATTGCGCCAAATCTCAAAGCCGGCAAGACCCTCGTTTTCAGTCACGGCTTTAGCATTCTCTACAAAACGATCATTCCTCCCAAGGACGTCAACGTCATCATGGTGGCTCCCAAAGGACCCGGACACATTGTTCGTCGCCAGTTCACCGAGGGGAAGGGAGTGCCTGCTCTCATTGCGATCGAACAAAATCCGGGCAAGGATGCCAAAAAAATTGCCCTCGCATGGGCCAAAGGTATCGGCGGAACACGCGGTGGCGTGCTCGAGACCACATTCAAAGAAGAAACCGAAACCGACCTCTTCGGCGAACAAACCGTCCTCTGCGGGGGCTGTTCAGCCTTAGTGCAGGCGGGCTTCGAGACTCTAGTCGAGGCTGGATACTCTCCCGAGATGGCCTACTTCGAGTGTCTCCACGAGCTCAAGCTCATTGTAGATCTCATGAACGAATCCGGCATCGCCGGCATGCGCTTTTCCATTAGTGAGACCGCGAAGTGGGGCGACGTGAGCGTGGGGCCGAAGATCATTGATGCCTCCGTTAAAAAACGCATGAAGGCCGCACTCAAAGACATCCAAAACGGCAAGTTTGCTAAGGCTTGGATTAACGAATTCCAGACCGGCTATAAAAACTACGACGCGCTTCTCAAGCAAGGTGAGGCACACGAGATTGAAAAAACGGGCACACGCCTGCGGGCACTCATGCCTTGGATTAAGAAGAAAAATCTGAAAGGCGCACAAGCCGCCTACTAGCCGATCTCACGGAATTTCTGCCTATGGCCAGCAAGCTGTCCCCCACGTCTGCAAGCCAACCAAGCCGCCTTCTGGGTTCCAGCAAGCAAGCGGTGGATTTCTTGCTCGGCAAGCCCGTAATGGCTAGGGGCCTCCTCGGTCTCACGGCCCGTGGCGAAAAGGCCTACGCATATACCCAAGCTGCTGATGATATCATCGTCGGCTTCTTTGATGACGTCGCCCGCTACATGGCCGTCGTTCGACGCCGGGGGCCGCTCAAGCCATATTCGGCCGTGGAGACGCAATCACTGCTCGCGCTGAATGGCCCTGCTTCGGCGTGGACAATCGAAACTCAAGAACCCCCTCCTGTCCCAGCACGTCGCGGCAAGGCTCCAGCTCGTATTTCCACCACGCCCGCGCTCGATACGTTTTTCATTTATAATGCCGCAAACGCGCCCTTCGAAATGCTCGGATGGCAACCCGGGGGCAAGGCGATCGCGTTTTTCTTCGCTCCCGCATGGCCAAGTCAACTCCCGATCGTCCTCAGTGAATGGCAGGTCCTCAAGGCGATAGGCTAATCGCGGCCTAAACGCGGACGACGTTCCAATCAACGCTGCCGTCGGCTTCCACCCGCAACCATGCCCAACTTGCTGGCGCCCCTTTATTCGCCTTGCCGAGAGAACCAGGATTGAGGACTCGCGACCCGGCAATCTCCTCATCGCGAGGAACGTGCGTGTGGCCGTGCAGCACGAAATCAGCGCCATAGGATTTCGAAGGAGGAATATGGATAAGAAAAAAACTTTTCCCACATCGTTCAAGGAGCCGGTGGCTGGGAAGAGCGAGCCCGTAATCGTTGTTTCCTAGGATTCCATAAAAGGGACGTCCGAGGCCGATGATGGCATTGAGCGTCGCTAGGTCGCAGAAGTCTCCAAGGTGCCAAATCTCATCCGCCTTGCCGAGTTGTGCAGCGGCACTCACGGGAAGTTTTCCATGGGTATCTGCGATCACGGCGATTTGGATGGCGGGCTTCACTCCACGACATTTTTACCCCGCCCCTTGGACCCCTGCAATAGACATTTCTCCAGCGGTTGGGCCACGTGTGCGATTGGCTACAAGGCAGCGCAGAAAAATCTAAACGAAAATCAATTTCACCCAGCCAAAAAGCCAGTAGCCACCGTTACTAAACTATGGATTCAATCAATCAGCAACAAGCCGAAGCAAACCACTCAGACCTCACCGGGACAGATGCAGCCTCTAAGATCAAGGAACTCGTCGAAATATCCAAGACCTGCTTTTTCTGCACGGCCGAAGCTTCTGCGGACTACTTTGGCACCCGCCCCATGAGCGTGCAGCAGGTGGATGACGCGGGTCACCTCTGGTTTCTAAGCGCGGATGACAGCCATAAAAACCTAGAACTCACGGCCAATCCAACGGTCAAACTTTACTTCCAAGGATCGCCGCACTCGGACTTTCTGTTTCTGCAAGGCACAGCAACGGTTTCACGCGATAAGGAGAAAATTAAGGAGCTTTGGAATCCAATCATTAAAACGTGGTTTACCGGCGGCATAGACGACCCGCGAATCACCGTGATTCATGTTGCCCCGACGGAGGGTTACTACTGGGATACCAAACACGGAATGGCAGTCGCAGGCATCAAAATGCTCATCGGCGCCGCAATGGGAAAAACGATGGACGACTCCATCGAAGGAAAAATCGAAGTCCATTGAAACCGAGAAATTGCCTCAGGCAAGAGGGACAAGATTTTCCAGAATAATCTTTATGCCGGGACTGCTAATTTGACATCGGCTTTGGTGTCCTCCAAGACTATAGAAAAAGGAATCCCCCGCGACAATTCCGGGATTACCTTGCTTTCATGTTTCCAATAAAGCGGAGACGGACTCTTTAGGCACCTGCTCAGCGAAAGCTCCTGCCTGTGTGGGAGATTTGACACTTTCTCCCGCCCAGATTTGATGGCCTACCTGCTAAGCATTCCATCATTCAGAATGCCACGCCAATCGCGAAGTGAAAGGCACCTTGGGCTTCACCTTGTTGTGGTCGTGGATTGAGGCCGTAATCCAGACGAATCGCCCCAATCGGGAGTTTATAGCGAAGGCCTGCGCCGACGGCATAGCGCATGTCTTCGAACCCAAAATCGGCCGCACGCGAAACCACATTTCCGGCATCTATAAACACAGCTCCGACCAAGTCGCCAAAGATCGGAAACGAATACTCTGCGTTGAAAATCGTGCGCGCCTCGCCCCCAAGCGGGTATCCTGCGCTGTCGCGAGGGCCCAGGCTGAACTCCGAAAAACTCCGAACCGTCGTCGCTCCGCCGCTAAAAAACCGCTCGTCAATCGGGAGCCCAGTGGTGCCTAGCGGCGAGGTCACGCCCGCGCGGGCTCCGAGCGCTAGCGTGGATTTCGCGGTGATTGGCAGATACCAAGTAAAATTTCCAGTGACTCGAAAATACGCCACGTCACCGAGGTGACTCGGCGCTACCTCCGCAGTGGTCGTGAAAATAAATCCACGGGTCGGGAGGGCGATGTTGTTGCGGTAGTCGAGCGTCTGCGAGATGCCGATTGAGAACACCGAGTAGTCCAACAGACCCACGAGGCTTATGGGCTCGATTAGAATATTTCGCATGACGACATGGCGCGCGCTTAGAAATGCGGAGATTTCCCATTTGTCGGTGATTGCGCGAAGGAGCGTTGGGCGAAAACCCACCTCGTTTTTTGAGTAGCCCTTGCGCTCCGACGTCTCTGCAAGCAACTCCAAAAGCAATTCGTAATCGCTATCAAAAAGCCACGGATCTTTGTATTGCACCAGCCCACTGTAACCGCGCTGATTCGCTTCCACTTCCAGCCGAAGCGTTCGACCAGAACGCAGAAAATTCAAGTCCCGATAACTAGCGCTCACAATCCCTCCGAAAAAGCTCGCGTATCCGATGCCCACGCCGAACTCCTTCGGCAGCGCTTCCTCGACCACCAGATCAAGGCGAACTTCGTCACCGGCAATGGCCTCAGGCGTGATGCGGAGCGTGCGGAAGAGTCCGGTCTGGATCAATTCGCGAAACGTTTTATCAATTAAGCTAGGATGATAGACTTGCCCCCGCAGACGCCGCATTCGTTTTTCTACGAATGAGGGTCGAACGCCCTCGAGGCCCTCTATGGTAGTGCCACCAAAGCGAAACTTTTCCCCAGGCTCGATGGCGAACTTGGTCGGCACGGTGCCAGCATACGCTATGTCCGGCTCGGCTTGCGGCACAATGGCAACCTGAAAATACCCTCGCCGCTTGTAGAAATCTTCGAGCGCCCGCGCCGCCGCGGCCAGACGACCATCGGAGTAAACGTCCCCAGTCAGGTTGGCGATCACATCCAGCACTTCTTCTTCGGGAAAAACAATCTCCCCGGCGAGCTGGATCGAACCAAAGCGATAGGCCATTCCTTCGTGGACTACGAGCTCGATATCGGCTGCGGTGTTATCGTCGCGGAAAGAAATCTCTGGTCGCTCGACCTCGGCGTTGAGATACCCTCCCGATGCGTAAAGACGGCGCACCAAATCCACACCAGCCTCAAGGTCGGCCTCGACAAATGGAAGATCAGTGTCCACGCGGATCCGAGGGTGGTTCTCACGGACCGGCCCTAGCAGATAATCCGAAAAGGTTTTGCTATCGAACGCTTCATTTCCGACGATCGAAATTGTCCCAAAACGAGTCAGCGTCCCCTCGTTAATGGTGAGCGAGAGCGTCCATGCACCAACGATTTGCGGGATAACCACGACTTGCGAATACCCTCGTCTTCGATAGAAAGATTCCACGAAAAACGCCGCATCGTAGGCACTCGCATCATCCAACCCAAATTGCTCAATCGGCTCGACCTGCCGGGCGATTTCCTTGCGCAGTTGCCCTTCTGTGAACTTCAAGTTGCCCTCGAAAACGAGCAGCAACTTCCCATGCAGATCGGTGATTGGTACTTCAACAGGCGGCATGCTTTCGGGCGCAAATGGTTGGTCTAGCTCAGGCGGCGCATCCGTCTGCGCAAAAACTACGCTCGCACACAAGAGGAGTAGAAGGCAGCGTTTCATCGAAATCGTATGAGGTATTTTACTTGTCCGCGGAAGTTGCCGCCGACATCCACGCCGCCGACCAAAGTGATTTGGCGGGTGAGCGGGATCCCAATTGTGGTGGCCTGCTTGCCAGTCTTTGGATCAACGGTGCCTACGTCGAACTGAATGCGGCTCAATAGCGACTCGTCCTGCACAGGCGCGCGATTTCGGCGGAAAACTCTGTTGTAGAGCCGTTGAAAGATTAAGATCGCAGCCCTTCCGGCAATCGCGTTGGGATCCCGGGACAGTTCGGCGGTGGTCATTCCTGTGGCAATGAGCGCAACGACTTCTGATTGCGGCAGGGGTGGATTGCTCGTAAAAACCGCCTCCGGCGCAAAAGCAGACCCCGTGATATTGACATTCACTTCGTAAGCACGAATCGCGGATGTCCCGCGCAGGCTCAGTTGCGGCACAAAGGGATCCTCCTGACGGAAAAAAATCTGCCCATCCTCGATTTTCAGACTACTAAATGGAAGCGACGTGGTGAGCTTTTCGATATTCACGGTCCCCTCCAAATAGGGTCGGAGACCATTCCCAGCCAGCCGCAAGTCCACAAAAATACGCCCTTCAGCCAAGTTGCTCTGGACCAAAAATGGATCCGACGTGCGGATCCCCACATCAAATGTCCAACCGCGCAAAGGCGGCTTTGGGAAACTGATCAACATCGGCTCGGATGGTGGTTGCGGTGCCGGGCGTCCCGGAAGTCCAATCGGCAGGATGTCTATTTCACGAAAAAACCGTCCACGCGTGATCCAGACGTTTCCTGAGACGTTCACCGTGTCTAGAGGGCCGCGTAGGGTCACCTTGCTGGAGACCCGTGCCGTCATGTCGTCGTTTTGAAGCAAGAGTGCGTTGTTGCTGCCAAGTTGGAGATTGAGAATCGGCTTCTTGGAGTCCGAGAGGTCAACACTACCCGAGGCTGCGATGGACCCCCCCCCAAGCATCCCGACAAAGCGATTGATCGTGATCCGCTTGCCAGCAAAGCCGATATTCATCTCCATCGCGTTAATCGGGGGCAGGCTGGGGTCGGCGAAACGGAGCGCCGAGATGTTCGCTATCACCTTGCCGCCGAAGCTCGGCGATGCGACCGTTCCGCCCACGCGCACGTCTATTTCGGCAGTGCCCGGGCTGCGTCGAATATCTGGAACAATAGTGGACAAAAACTCCAGACGCGACCTCGGCATTCGGATTCGCAGGTCCAGCGGTGTGGAGGTGTCAAAGTTCCCGCGTGCAAGAATGCCAGCGACGTCGAGCGGGAGATTTCCTGTGATCTGGAGCGGCTGGATCAACGCCTGGCGAACACTTCCATTAATCGCCAAGCGATTTTCCTTCAGGTCTAAGCGAACGGCAATTTCCGCCGGAGCAAATTGATCCGCGTCGCGCGACTGCACGCCCGACGCTTTGAAGTCCGCGGAGGCACTCAGCGACTCGATCGTCCCATGTGCAGTCGCGTCCAAATCAATCGTGGCTGCAACTGGCGGTTTGTCTTCTCCGAGATGACGCATGAGCGCGGCGACGGAGAGCTTCCTCGTGCGGAGCGCGACGTGCAGCGGCTCGTTAGGCGGTATGAGGCGATCTATTTGCTTGAACTCCGCAAGGTAGAGGGGGACGTTTATTTCACCTTCCAGCAGCGTGAGTGTGTGTTGTCGAACCGCCAGATTGGTGACGCTCAGCCGGTTGTCCTTCCAGAAAAGCGAAAAGGCGGCAGTCCCGTAATCGGACGTCACAAACCAATCTGGGATGTTGATGTTCTCTGGGGAATACGATGCGTTGAAGCTGGCAGCGAGATTTTCGTGCTTTCCGAAACTGGCGCCGACCAAACTGAGATTCGCCGTGCCGACATGCTCGGGAGTCCCGGTATCGCCGCTCCCCGACCATAGGACCGACAAACTGCCGGCGAGCGCGGGCGAATCCGGCGTAGCACCGAAGAGCGGTTGAAACAGGGCGAGATCCGCGAGCTGAACGTCCAACTTGCCCGAGTAGGTGATGTTTTTGCCGATGACTGCATCGCCGGATCCGGTGATGCGGTTAGCGTCATCAAAAACAATGGCGACTTGCGGGATGCGAACCACATTCTCACCAATCGCAACGTCCGCATTCGCCGAACGCACCGGCAAGCCATTTAGCCGGATGTCAGCGGCGTTAACTTTGAACGCACCGGTTATCGCGCCGCCTTTAGACGATAACACGCCATCAACATCGAGTTTCCCACCGAGATCACCCTTGGAGTCCGCCTCGAGAAATGCCGACAGATCGGGAACGCGAACGGTGAGTTCCGTGGCGAGTGGTTGTTTATCCCACGATTTCATATCTGCCGGCATGACATAGCTTGCGGAGACCCGCGCAGAGTTCTCCCCGTTGCCCACGGCGATCTCCTCAACCGCCACCTCTGCGTCGCGAGTGCCCAAGGCAATGCGCAGAGTGTCGGCAGCATAACTTTGAACCTTCACAATACCGATCCCACCTTCTAAGCGAGTCGCGAGCCCTTCAAAAATAGGGACATCTTTCTTCTGCATCTTGGTGAGATCTTTCTCCACATGCAGCG
>Ga0105049_10004094_pt1 | contig 17156 bp, 10 predicted proteins | sample MAT06_FD_78087 | JGI IMG/M metagenome (GOLD analysis project Ga0105049, IMG submission 78087) | Freshwater microbial communities from Lake Fryxell liftoff mats and glacier meltwater in Antarctica - MAT-06 | ecosystem: Environmental > Aquatic > Freshwater > Ice > Liftoff microbial mat | place... | reverse complement strand
GTCGATTCAATTCCGGGGCACCGCCCGGTCGAACCCGGCCTTCAAGGGATCATGCAAGGTGGAGCAGCTCGTGGGCCCGTTGGCTTCGACGCCGTCGAAATCATCCCGGACCGGCGCGGCCGTATGGGTTCAGCGCGGAAGTCGCCCGACCGGTAAATGCCGGGTTTTGTTTGGAAAGCGATCGCTGGATTTCTGGGTTTCTGCCGGTCTTGTTCTAGAATAACCACTGCAACGTTCCCTTTCCGGAGATCTGCCCAGATGCGCACGCACACCGGCTTCGCCGTCGGCTTAAACCTTGTCATCTCCTTCGCAGCGGTCGCCTCGCTTTCGACATCCGCTCTCGCCCAACCCATCGTGGTGGAAGACATCGTCCGCACGACCCCCGGCGGCATCGCGCGCGGCTCGCTCGCCACGATCGACCTGACCGATCCGCGCGTGCAGATTTTGGTGACGAGCGCTCCCAGCCCGGCCCCCGGAGGTGGTGCGGATGCGAATCTTCAGACCGTGCCCGCGTGGCGGACCGCCGTCGGTGCGGATCTCGCGGTGAACGCCAACTTCTTCTCGACCATCACCGGCTCGACGGCGGACGCGATCGGGTTGTGGGCTTCGGCGGGCACGGTCGTTTCGCCGCCGCGACAATACGGGAGTTTTCCCGATCCGGCGCTGCTCATCTCGCTGGGGAACAACGCGAGCATCGGGTACATTGGTTCGAGCGCGGGCGTCTGGAACGCGGTCGCGGGCGTGGGCCCCTCCGCAACCGATGCCGATCCGGGCACGATGCTCATCACCGACGGTGTCAACACGGGTGCCACCGCGCGGGTGGACCCAGCCAATCGCAACCCGCGCACCGCCGTCGCCGTCAACGCGGCTGGCACCACACTTTACATTCTTGAAATCGATGGACGCCTCACCAACTGGTCGGTCGGCATGACGCTGCCGGAGGTCGCCGATCTTCTGTTGCTGCGGGGTGCCTGGCGCGCGGTCAATCTCGACGGCGGCGGTTCATCGTCATTCATTTACAAGCGACCGGACAACACGATCTTCCAGAATCGCCCCAGCGACGGCAGCTTTCGCACCGTCGCCACCCACCTCGGCGTCAAGCTCCTGGCCTCGGCCGCAACCGACCGAACCGAGCGCCCGATCCGCGGCGTGTGGATACGCCCGCCTTCGATCGTGAGCGGCGTGGGCACTTCAGGCAGCTTTGAAAACATCTGCTCAATCCTCGCAACAGCGGGCATCCAGGACATCTTCCTCGAGACCTTTTACTGGGGACTGGCGACCAACAACAGCCAAGTCTACAACGACCGGTTCGGCTACGACTATCTGGCCCAGGCGATTGTCGTGGCCGCGAAATACTCGATGCGGGTTCACGCCTGGTGCGAGGTCGGGTACCAGGGTTTCGGAACAACCGGCGACTACCTGCTCAGCGCGTCGGGTGTGGGCGATCAGAACGGTCGCACCGGCGACCCCAACTGGCGCGTGCTCAACATCTCCAATGGCACGATCTTCGGCGATGGCACCGCCGGGCAGATGTTCGTCAACCTCGCGCATCCGGGCGTACAGGCGCGGCTGAGCGAGTTCATGGCCGAGCTCGGGGCGTATCCAGGGCTGGCGGGCGTGCAGCTCGACTATTGCCGTTTCCCGGTCGATAACAACACCGGCGACGTCTATCCGGGCCCTTGGTCGTACGACACGTGGACACGTGCTCAGTTCCAGGCCGACGGATTCGGCGATCCGCTCTCCACCGCCGCGCGGAGCAGCGGGCCGAACAGTTCGCAGTGGACTCAGTTTGTAACCTGGCGCCGCGGGGGAATCACCAACGCGGTCGTCAACATGTTCGCGGGTTTCAGCACGGGCAACGCTGGCGGCGCGGGCGTGTGGTCGGCCGCGATTTTCCCCGATCCGTTCAACTCGGCCCAGACCAGCAAGATGCAGGACTGGCCCTCGTGGATCGCCAACAACGCTCTGGGCACGGTAGTCCCGATGTGCTACTCGAACACGCAGACGAACATCCGCAACGAACTCAACGCGGCAATCACCAACGCCGGCTCACGCCGAATCGCCGCGGGTCTGGCCTATCCCGGCGAAACCAACCACCCCGACCTGCTCACCCAGCTCGGGGCCTGTACATCCGCGAACCGGCGGATCGAGGACTTCGTCTGGTTTGAGTACAGCACGTTTACCACGAAGTCCAACGCCGCGACCTATCGCGCGCAGCTGAAGAACTGGATCGACACCACATCTACGGCCCAGATCGGCGACATCAACCGCGACGGGTACATCGACGCGCGCGACCGCGCGGCCTTCAACATTCTCTATAATGGAACGCCCATCGCCACCACACCGGGCACACTCCGCTACGACCTGAACTCCGACAACGTCATCAACTCCGCCGACCAGCAACTCTTCAACCAGGCATTCATCCGATTCCACTTCGGCGAAGACGGCGTGGTGGACGGTCGCGACCTGCAAGCTCTGCTCAACAGCTTTACACCCGGCAGCGGTTCAATCCCTCAATACCTCAACCTCTGGGACCTCAACGGGGATGGCGCTGTCAACTACGCCGACCAGTTGATCCTCCATGGGTACCTGACGGTTCCGCAACCGCCGGACCTCGACGTCAACCGGGACGGCACCGTAAACATCAACGACATCTACGCACAAATCGCAGCGCCCATTGACGTCAACCGGAATGGACTCATCCAAAGCAGCGATACGCGGACCCTCGTCACCGGCATCCGAGCGGGCGAATTCCAGGACATGGCCCCCGGACGCTGACGAGCACGCTGCCGCCACAGTGGCGCGTGTTTGCCCGCAGCGTCGCCGCACATTTTCGGAGTAGGACCGCAAGGCGGGATCAAGATCCAGTTCTATTCCTAACGAATACCGTATGCACGCGCAGAACTTGCCCCTATTTTGAATAACCGCTAAAAATGACTGTTGGCGCATTGCGTTTCTTGTTATAGAATAACCTCAAGTGTTGGTCATGTGCGCCCCGTTATCCCTGTTGACCCTCGCGCGTCGCTCACTCAATGTCGGCGGCCCGAGGATGGAGAGACCAGTTCCATGAACCTGAAGAACAGATGTGCGGCCGCGGCCGCGGCGGTGATGCTGGCGGGCAGTTGTCTTGGCCAAACCACGACGCTGTATTTGATTAAAACCGAAAACTTTGACCTGCTCAGCAGTGCGGGAACGGTGGCGTTGCCGAACCCTGACAACACTTACTGGATCGGCCACACGCCGACCTGTATCGCCTACGGCAAGGGCCGCCTGTTCATCGGCGGAATTTATAACGGCAGTACGTTCCCGCTTGACGGCGTTGATGCCGATGGTGACTTGAACACCACGGAGCCGACACCCTTTCAGGCTTCGGTCGTGAAGGTCAACGACATCCTCACGACCCGCACGTTCAGCACGATCCCCGGATCGCGTGCGAGCGTTGGCAACACTCGCGGCTACTCGGGCATGGACTACGCCCCGAACGTGGGCACGACCATCCGCGGCCTTGTGGCCAACAACGACCCAGGCGCTGGCGGTACCAACCTCATTTCGAGGTACAACGTCGATCTATCCGGCGCGGGCGTTCGCGTCGCCCCGGTCCCAGACCTCAGCGTGGGCTTCCGTATCGGCAGCGCCGGCCCGGCTTGGGACTTTGGTCCGGCCGCTGCGGGTTTTGACTACGCGGACAACGGCACGCCGGATGGCATTCTCGACGGCCCGGCGATCATGGTGATTCCGTTCGGCGTGTTCAGCCCGTACGGCCTGTGCCCGAATCCGCGGCCAAACTTCTTTGTGGGTGTAACTCCGAGCCCCGACCCCGGGTGCAACCCCAACTTCGGGTTCACTCTGTATGAGGAAGGGGTCAACAACGGCCCGATGTTCGCTCCGGGCAACGAGGGTCAGCTCCTGTGGCGCGACATCTGCGTCGACCGCCGCAACGGCAACATTGCGGCGCGGTCTGACAACACCGTTACCTTCCTCACGCGAAACGCCGACGGCTCGGCAACGCGCACAGACCTCTCTCCCGCGGACCCGCTCACGCAGCGCATCGTTCCCGCGCTCGGTAGCTTCATCATCGGCCAGAACGTCGCGATCATGTCGGATTACGACCCCAGCGGCGTCGGAGACCTGCTCGCCTGGAATGACCGCAGCTCCACCTCCGTTGGCCAGGCGTTCACCAGCGTGGTCAAGTTCAACAAGACCAACCGCACGCCCGCGAGCGATTCCGGCGCGGTGGTGACGCCCACCTACCTCAACCCCGACAACTCGCCCGCAACCTTTGCAAATGGAATCGGCCTGTACGATTTCTACTGGGATGCCAGCACGCGCATCCTGTTCGTCCTCGATTCCGGCAACCGAAACGTGTACCTCTTGTCGGCCGAACAGCCGAGTGCCTGCTGCCTGCCCACAGGCGCTTGCTTCATTCTGAATCCGACGGCTTGCGCCTCCGCCGATGTCGGCGGCACGGCCGGCGCGGCCGGTTCGGTCTGCTCGCCCAACCCCTGTGCCCAGCCAACCGTCGCCTGCTGCGCGGCCGACGGCTCCTGCACCAACGTGGACTCGACCGTCTGCACCACCGGCGGTGGCACGCCGCAGGCCGCCGGCTCGACCTGCTCGCCCAACCCCTGCCCGCAAACCAACGGCGCGTGCTGCAACGACACGGCCTGCACGATCACCACGGCGGGCGGCTGCACCGGCACGTTTAAGGGCGGCGGAACCACCTGTGATTTCGTCGGAAACCCCGTCACTTGCTGCAAGGCCAACTTCAACGCGGTGGGCGGCGTGACGGTGCAGGACATCTTCGACTTCCTCACCGCATATTTCAGCGCTTCCCAGACAGCCGACATCAACGGTATGGGCGGCGTAACGGTGCAGGATATCTTCGACTTCCTGTCGCTGTACTTTGCTGGTTGCACCTGATCGAAACCTCTTCATCTTGGAACTGAGTGCTCAAATAAAGCTGGGCGACCCTGAGGGTCGCCCAGCTTCGATTTTTGAGCATGTGAAAATGCCGGTAAAGTTGCGCGAAGCAGCAAGTAAACGCCCCGGGCGCGATTCGAACGCGCGACCTGCCGCTTAGAAGGCGGCTGCTCTATCCAACTGAGCTACCGGGACTCAACACCAACGGGTGGTGGCTGATCGTATCCTTCTTCGCTGCGCACACGCGGAGGCGCCACCCACCGGACAACCGTTCCAAAATCCCGATCCTCGGCATCATAAGTTCGATCATCGTGAGAGTGGCCACGCACGCTCGGGCCGCGAATACTTCCCTGTCACCTTCACAGGCCCACGCCGAGCCAGGCCCGACGCAAAGCGTCCATGGAACCCGAAGCGGATGAGCATCGTTGTTTCGCACCCATCGCCAGTTGACCCCGGCATTGATCGCGGTGCCGCTTCACGATCATCGTCGGTCACGGTTGCCTCTGTGCTCGTCGAACCGACCTTGCGCGAAAGGATCGGCGCGGTCATCGAACTGACCAAGCCGGGCATCACGCGCATGGTCACCATCACTTCAGGTGTCGGGTTCATTCTCGCCGCGATCGGACGCGGGCGCGAGATGTCCGAGCTTGCCCTGCCAGCGATCGGCTGCCTGATCGGCACCGCGCTCTCATCTTCAGGTGCAAATGCGCTCAACCAGTGGTGGGAGCGCACACGCGATGGTCAGATGCCCCGCACCGCAGGACGACCGCTGCCCGAGGCGCGTTTGACTTCCGGTGCGGCCCTGCTTGCCGGGTTCACACTCGCGGTCTTCGGAATACTCACCCTCCTCGTGCTCTGCGGCCCCGCTCCCGCATTGGTTTCGCTCGTGACCATCCTCTGGTACTTGCTGCTCTACACGCCGCTGAAGCCGCTCACGCCGCTCAATACCCTTGTCGGTGCGATTCCCGGCGCACTTCCGCCCTTGATTGGCTGGACCGCCACCGCTCCAGTCTTTGGAATCGACTCAATCGGTGGTCTTAGTGTTCTCTCTGAACCGGGCGGCTGGTCGCTCTTCTTTTTGATGGTGGTCTGGCAGATCCCCCACTTCCTCGCCATCGCTTGGATGTACCGCGACGACTACGCCAAGGGCGGCTACCGCATGTTACCGATTGTCGATCCGACCGGGCACGCAACCGCCACCACGATCATGGTCTGGAGCGTCACGCTCTTGATCGTCTCGATCGCGCCCGCATTTGTGCTCGCTGATCGTTTAAGCCCCGTGTATGGCCTCTTCGCGGCACTAAGTGGTCTGTGGTTCATCGCTCGATGCGTTCGGCTCTACCGTTCACGCACACAGGCAAACGCTCGCTCGGTCTTCATCGCTTCGATCATCCACCTTCCACTCATCCTGCTTGTGATGGTCTTCGATGCCGTTGTGGTCCGGCTGGTCTGACCTTCCCGGATTTCCACTTCTCCAGATCATTCATGCGCATTGCCTTTCTCTTCAACCCACACTCCGGGCGTGGCAATCGTGCCCTCACGGCCACAACTGCCCATCATCTCTTGATCGCGGCCGGACACTCGGTCGTTCCGGTTCAGGCCGGACCGGGACTGTCGCCAGAAGTCCTGACCGATGCACTCTGCACTTCGGACGTATTGGTCGTTGCGGGTGGCGATGGTTCGGTTCACCACGCGGTGCCCACCGCGATTGCGGCCAAGGTTCCCATCTTTCATTTCCCCCTAGGCACGGAAAACCTGTTTGCACGCGAGTTTGGCATGACCCGATCCGCGCCCGCACTGGTGCGGGCTATAGACAGAATGTCCGTTCGGACAATCGACACAGCAACCCTGGCCGGGCGGGCATTTGTGATCATGGCCAGCGTGGGCTTTGATGCCTGCGTTGTTGAACGAGTGGCCGCGGCCCGCGTGCGCGGCGTCACTCGACTCGACTACGTTCGTTGCGCCATGCAGGAACTCATCGACTTCCGCGTGGCGCGACTCTCGATCACCGTTGATGGGAAACGCGAGATTTCCAGCCGCGAGGGTTTGGTCGTGGTCGCAAACAGCCCTCAGTACGCTGCGCGACTCAACCCGGTGCGAGTCGCAAAGATTGATGATGGCCAGATCGACGTTTTGTTTCTGCCATTCAGCACGCGGGCGGGGTTGGCCGCGTGGATGCTCTCGATCCTGGCGGGAAGCCACACCACGCACCCACGAGCATTCAGCGCACGTGCCCAAACCGTCGAGATCACTTCTGAATGCGGACCATCACCGCTGCAACTCGATGGCGAATCGACCGCTGGGCTAACACCTTCAGAAATGGTGAAGCTTCAAGTCGTGCCCATGTCGTTACGCGTGCTCATCCCAGTCTGAGTGATCATCTTCATCTCAAGCACTCGTTCATCAACGCTTCTTCGTTGATGCCAGCTTTCGAGCTTCCTCCCACTCGGTGATCTGCCGATCCATGTCAACGGGTTCGAGTTGCCCATCGACCTTGACCGCCAATCCCGCGTTGGTGAACCACCCGTTGATCATCTGCTCGAACTCGGTGTTGTTCATCTTCTCGATGTTGGGGGCTTTGTTCCGACGAACCAGCGGTTCGATCTCTTCTGCCGCGAGCTTGTTCATGGCTGCGAAGAGCTTGGTCGGCATCTCGAAGCCCGCTTCGCGTTTGGTGGCCGACCACTCGCGTTGCTTGGTCTGGAGCTGCTTAATTCTTCGATCAATCCTCCCGCGCACATCGATTTCCTTGCCATACGCTGCGAAGGCAATCGCACCCGGAATGATGACCTTCTTTCTCGCTTCGGTTCCGAGCGATGAAAGTGTGGCGGTCTGCCCCTGCTGCACATCCTTCTCCATGTCCACAACCGTGCGATCCAGGACCGTGACGACCGAGTTCAATATTCTCCACTGATCCTTCGTCCGCGGCCAGAAGTTGCTCACCACCGGCATGTTCGTGGGCAGGCTGATGTACCACTTTCCATCATCCTTCCGCATCGGCAGTCCAAGCCCGGGAATGATCGGCTCGCCATCCAGCAGCACCGTCGCCGAATCGTCCGCGGTCTTGAGCGTTGACAGCCGCGCGGAGTTGCGTTCGATCCATCCGTACGGATCGGCGAAAAGACGATTAAAGAGCTCTTCGACCTGGCCTTCATCAACCGCGCCGCCAACCGCCGTGCTGCCCGCACCCTTCCTCTCTACACCACGATTGCTGATTGAGACGCCGCGAGAACCAGCGCGTCCGCTCGCGCCCGACATCATCTGGTTCAAAAGCGATGTTGTCTGACCATCGGCCGCGGCCTGCACAGCCTTGTCTTTAATTGCGGCCATCTCTTCCGGAAATCTCTGCTCAGCGGCTCTCGAGAGGCTCTGCATGTGCCCCATCAGAACACCCAGCTTGTTGAGCATGGCGCGCATCTCTGGCGAATCGGCATAGATCAGGTTACCCAGTTGCGCCGTCTGACCATCCTTGATCATCTCAACAGCTGTGCTGATGACATCATCAGGGGTCGCCTGGCTGTACTTCTTCTTCCGTTCGCATCCTGTGAGAACCAGCGCAATGGCCAGACCTAACGCCGCAAATGCCGTCCAATGAAGCAGCCGACCCTTCGCCCTGTTCAACGTGCCCATCCTTGGTCCTCGACGCTCGCTCATTGGTACGCCTCCAGCAACATGATCCGATCCCCTTGTGCGGCCTCACTACTATATTCGATGCAGGGTTTACAGCACGATTCAATGATGGCTGCACCCTCGTCCCCTGATGCCAACTTTCCTAGAGCGACTTGGGGGCCGCCTACCCTTGTCCATGGTGGTCATTGTCAACGATCAGGAACACACCCTTCCCGAGCCTCTCAGTGTGTCTGCACTTTTAGTTCGGCTGGGGCTTGATAAGCAACCCTGCGCGGTCGAAGTCAACAGAAAACTGGTTCCGAAGCTCCGACATCCTCTGCATGATCTCGTTGAGGGTGATAAGGTCGAGGTTGTCACGCTGGTCGGTGGCGGGTAAAGGTGCTGGCACAATCCAATATGTCCACGATCGAAGCAAAATCTGAACTCCCCGGCACCCGCGCAAACCCGCCGCAGGCCGTCGGAACGCTCGTTCTTGGCGGCAAGTCCTTTGATTCCCGGCTGATTGTCGGCACTGGCAAGTACAAGTCGTATGACCTTATGCGCGAGGCTCTTGCCGCAAGCGGTGCGCGCGTTGTGACAGTCGCGGTGCGACGCGAGCGTCTGGTAAACGATCGCGGCGAGTCGCTCCTTCAGTTTCTTGATCTTACACGTTACGTCATTCTGCCCAACACCGCCGGGTGCTTCACCGCCGATGATGCGGTCCGAGTGGCAAGGCTCGGACGCGAACTGCTAACACAACTCCAGAATCCCGGTGCGACTTGGGTGAAGCTCGAGGTCCTCGGCGATAAGAAGACCCTTCTCCCCGACCCGGCTGGAACTCTGGAAGCGACCAGGCAACTGGTAGCGGATGGCTTTCAGGTTCTGGCGTACTCGTCGGATGATCCCATCGCGGCGGTCCGCCTTAAGGAAGCCGGGGCAACCTCGGTCATGCCCGCAGGCTCGCCGATCGGGTCAGGCCAGGGCATCCTCAACCGCAACAACATCGTCCTCTGCCTTGAGTTGCTCAAGCACGGCGACCCCACCTATCCGGTAATCGTTGATGCGGGTGTCGGGTGCGCATCGGATGTCTCACTCGCTATGGAGTTGGGTGCCGATGGTGTCCTGCTCAACACCGCCATCGCGCACGCCATGCACCCCGTGATGATGGCTGAAGCGATGAAAAACGCTACACTCGCCGGTCGCCAGTCGTATATCGCCGGCCGAATCCCCAAACGCCTCTATGCCAGTGCAAGCTCGCCCTGGGATGGAGCGATCTCGTACATTCCCGGCGAGTGACCCATCCTTCAAACGCTTTCCAAGAATCATCAACACCGCTCATCCGGAGATCCCGATCATGGTCAAAAAGAAAAACCAACTCGGCACGGTGCTGGCCGGAATCTTCCTGGTCCTTGCTGTTGGCCTCCTGGTTGTCTGGCTGATCTCGGGCCTGATCTGAACACCTCGTCGTGTGCAGGTGACAGAGTGAAATTTCCGCCCTATTGTCACCCGACTTATGGAACCGACGGAAGAGCCCCGCGGTTATCGGATGCGATTCATCGGGCGCGTAGCTCAGTTGGCTAGAGCGCAGCTGTCACATAGCTGAGGTCACAGGTTCGAGCCCTGTCGCGCCCATTTGCTGGTTGCTTCACGAGAGAGGTTCCTCCGCGAGAGGGATGTCCCGTGTCAGAGCCACTTCCACCTGTTTAGGTGGATTACGAACCGCCCATGATCGGCACCGAAGGCGATTTACCTGCCCATTTTCACAGCAGGATCGCCCGTTAACCTATTTTTGCGCGATTTTCTTCGCAAACCGGGTTGCACTCTTGACATATTCGGGGCATCCGGTACATTGTCACTGCCTTACCGGATAGTTCCCATTGACGGTGTCCTGCGAAGCCCTTGCGTTTTGCAATAGACTCCTTCCGGGTCTGGAGCACAGAGAGAGACGCGAGAGAGAGGGCGGAGCGAGAGAGGGATAGCCCGAGGGAGCTACTGGAGTGAGAGAGAGGCGAGAGAGGGCCTAAAAAGTCCTCTAACCCCGCTGCGAACTGACCGGTCGCAGCGGGGATTTTCTTTTTTGAGTTTGTCCATCTGTCAAGCCTCACTCTCCGCTTGATGGCCGCGACTTTCCTGAAAATCCGAACTTTAACCAATCAGATGTCGCACGCGTCGATACGCTGGGCGTGTGTCCGACTTCCAAACCCCATCTGAAGATTCACGAGACGAAGCCTTGCCTGCGGCCATTGCTCTAGCGATGACCGACGACGCTCGCGATCTCGAATGTGCCCGTTCAGGCACGGCTGAATCGCATCTGGCATTTGCTCGCATCTACGACCGACACGCTTCAGTCGTGCGGGCGCTCTGTCGGCGTCACTCGCCATCCCATGCGGAGACCGATGATGCGCTTCAAGAGACCTTCATCCGTGCCTACAAAATGCTCGAACGGGTTGACAACCCACAGGGCCTGCGGTCGTGGCTCTACCAGATCGCCGCGATGGTCTGTTCCGAACGCCGAAGGGCCGCATCGCGCCGAAGCAAGCATGAGCGGATCGCCTTCGACGGTCGATCCGGAGGCCGCGGCATGAGCATCGCTCCCGCAATCGAATCCACACCCTGCGCCATGGCCGAGCGCACCGAGCAACTCGAGCGGCTCACGCTCGCGCTCGATGAGCTTCCCGACGATGAACGCCTGGCCATCCATCTCTATTACCTCGAACCCGACCCAGCCTCCGCCGCGAACAACGCGATTGGATGCTCGCGCAGCGCTTTTTACAAGTTGCTCGGGCGTGCTCGTGAACGACTCGGCTCAATCATGACAAGGGTCAACGCATGAACCCCCAAAGCCCGAACTCACCGATGAACGACAAGACCCAACCCGCCAGCGAGGGCTCACCCGAAGCGCCGGCGAGTGCCCCGCCGCGCGATCACCTCGACGGACTTCTGCGTGAATGGCATTCCGACAACGCTGACCGTGCAGTTGCCGGTCGGGATCGTCTGCTCGCCGCGCTCAAACAACATGAGACTCAACCACTCAACACACTCCCCTTGCGACATCACACCGCACATCGATGGCCCGCCACGATCAGGAGATTCCCCATGAACCGATTCATCCCTCTCGCGCTCGCGGCGGTCCTCTCGCTGGTTGCGCTCCCATTCATCTTCAATCGAACCTCGACACCCGCCATCGCCAACACCGAGAGCATACTCGTGATGTGTTCCGAAGGGGGCCGGCTCGAAGCGCTCGATGCCGATGGCCTCACGCTCGGCCCCTGCGTGCTCAAGCACACGGATGTCAAGGCCGTGGTCCAGGGGCACTTCATCCGGGTGACGCTCACACAGAAATATCACAACCCTCACGCCGACAAGATCGAAGCACTTTACACCTTTCCCCTCTCCCACCGCAGCGCGGTCGATCGCATGAACATGGTCATCGGCGATCGCATCATCATCGGGCAAGTGAAGGAACGCGAGGCTGCAAGGGAGATGTACGAATCGGCGAAGGACGCCGGTCGCATCGCCAGTCTGCTCGATCAGGAGCGGCCAAACATCTTCACCCAGAGCATCGCCAACATTGATCCGGGCGCGAATATCGATATCGAAATCAGCTACGTCGAAACACTCGAAGCCACAAACGGTGAATACTCGTTCGCCTTTCCCACCGTTGTCAGTCCACGGTACATTCCCGGTGCGCAGGATGCCGACCCAAGGCAGATTCGCCATCCGCAAGCGGACGGCAAAGCGCCTCCGCCCCCACGCTCTCCCAACTTCACCCCAAGACGCGGCATCATTCTGAGCGCACCCGCTGAGATCAGATTGGTTGCCTGGAAGGATGAGCTCTCCAAATCTCAGTTTCATCCTTCCCAGTTCAGTGCGGCCATTCGTCGAGCATCACCGATCACCCTGCCAAACCGTGAGCCGGATTCCGCACCGGTTTCCGATGACTCGATGAAGTCTGCTGAAACTTCGACGCACGCTCAGCCCGCTGTGCTCTTTCAGTTCGACGCCATTTATCCCGATGGCACCCGAGACCGCGGCGAAGTCCTCACCGATTTCACCGGCACCATCGGGAATCGAGCGTTCTATCTCCCGCAACGTGAAGAGTCTTGGAAACTTGTGGTAGAATCTCCTACCACTTCAACCGACGAATCAACCCTTCCCGCGCGGACCACACTCTCACATGCCCCCAACGCGGGTGAGCCATTCTTCGGTCGCACCGATCAGGTTCCCGATGCCCACCGCATCACGCCAACACCCGCTCGACCACCACTCCGGGCAGGCCACGATCTCTCCATCACCGTAGACATCGATACCGGCGGCTCGGGCCTGACCGAAGTTCTCGCGCCCCTCCACCAGACCACGCGCCAGGACATTGCACGACGAGTCGATGGTCTGGCCAGCCGCGCAACCATTACGCTCGCCAATCAGGCGGAGATTCCGAACCGTGACTTTGTTCTCACGTGGAAGCAGACTGCGGATGTCATCACCGACGGTGTGTTCACAAGCCGGACCAGGCAAGGCGATTTCTTCGCCGTCATCCTGAACCCACCCGCTCGCGTGCCTGATGCGCAAGCCGTGCCGCGCGAGTTGATCTTTGTGCTCGACACCTCCGGTTCAATGAACGGCAAGCCGATCGATAAAGCCAAAGCGGTCGCAGCAAAGATGATCGAAACCATGCGGTATGGTGATACGTTCAACTTCATCACGTTCGCCGGACGCACCCAGGTTCTTTGGCGAGTCCCTCGCACAAACACGGATGCCAATCGTGCGGAGGCACTCGCCTTCTTCTCAAGCCAACGTGGTGGTGGCGGAACTGAAATGATGACGGCCATCAACGCCGCTCTGGAACAGGAACCCGCGAGTGGTCTCGAACGCTATCAACCACGCGCATTGACTCTTGAAGAGCTGGTCAACCTCCCTGCCGATGGTCGTCTCATCCGCGTCAACATTCCTGCTGACCGCGCTCAGAAACTGGCCTCGGCACCCCATGCAAATGGAGAGGTCGAGATCAATGTGCGGCCCGGTTTGAATATTCGCGTGACCGATTGCCACATCGCCATCAACAACGGTTCAACAACTCAAGCCGTCACCCTCGAAGGCACATGGCAGACGACCAACGGAGATCGCTCGCTCACAGTTCAAGCCATCAGGTTGCAGAACTCCCCACCCATCAATCCGCTCCGCATCGTTGTCTTTCTCACCGATGGCGAAGTCGGCAACGACATGGCCATCATCGATGCCGTGAAGAACAACCGGGGCACAACCCGGGTCTTCAGCTTCGGCATCGGCAACTCCATCAACCGCTACCTGCTCTCCGAAATGGCCCGCCAGGGCGGCGGCGCTGCGGAGTTCATCTACATTCCCCACTCGCAGGATGATGAAGCGCGCGCCACGCTCGATCGTGATGCACGACTGGCCGCGAAGAGCCTGCATGAGAGAACCCGCACGCCCGTCTTGACCAACATTTCGGTCGAGTATTCGCCCAATCTCTCCGTGGCAGACCTCGAACCCGCGCCAGGTTTCATTCCGGATCTCTTCGATGTTCAGCCGCTCGTGCTGCTCGGACGATGCACTCAACCGGGCACCGGGTTCATCACCATTCGCGGCACCACTGGCAGCGGACCATGGGAGCGCACGCTCAAACTCTCATTCGAAGCTGCGCCGCAAGCAAATGATCAACCGTCGGCATCCGTCGGTGGGAAGGGTGTTGTGGCAACACTCTGGGCCCGTGCCCGCATTGATGCCATCATGAACGCTCACCTTACTGAGGTTCAACAGGGCACCTTGCCAGAAGCGATTCGCTCCGTGATCGTGCAGATCGGAGAGAACTTCGGCATTCTCTCGCAGTTCACCTCGTTTGTAGCGGTGGACTATCAGCGTGTCACCATCGATGGCAAGGCTCGGCTCGTCCGCGTTCCCATCGAGTTGCCGGACCAGACATCATGGGAGAGCTACTTCTGTTCGGAGAACTTCCAAATGCCCCCGGGAGTTGTCGAACAACTCGGACGTTCGCGCGAAGATGCAGCCAATCGAGACGACGACAACGAGATGAGCAACACGCCGCCTGAAAGCAAGCTCATGCGCCACGTACCGATCAATGCCGCGCCTCCCGCTTCGGTGATGAGCGAAAGTTCTAGACCGGCTGATGGTCGCAGGTCGGCCAAGCCCGGCACTTCCAAGCCATCAGAGAATCCTCCGCCGATGCCCGGAAACTTAACCGGAGCATCGACCCCAACCATGAAGACCAATGCTCGACAACTGGCGCCGAGTGCCGGCTCACCCGCAAAGACTCTTGAGCCCACCTCAGCACCCCCGCCCTCGCCATCCATGCCCTATTTGAAGGTGAATGACTCTGCAACGCCATCACCCACGGGGATGAAATCGAAGGACACGAGACCCACCATCCAACGCGACGATGGGTCCGGCGCACCATCGACAATCGACACACAAGTACACATCACCAAAACAGAAACATCTGAACGCAAAGTCATCGTGCTCGACAGCGAGCCGGGTTCATCGTTCAACCCCAACCAGTTCGGTGGCCAAACAATCGCTGGAGTCAAACCCCCATCACCGCTGAATGAAGCAACTCTCGGACTGAATCAAATGGTCTGGCTGAGACATTCAGGCAGCGGGGCGCGTCACGAAGAAGCCGCCGCAATTTTGAATCGCCTCTACGGTTTTCTGGGCGCGTACGAATCCACACCATCTGGTGGTGCGGCCGATGCGCAACCCACCATCGGTTCATCAACATCTGGTATCGACGGAACATCGATCAGCAGCCAGCTCGACCCTTCAGCAGCAAGCGCCACGCTTTCAAGTCGTCGGTTCGCACCGCTGGTCGCCGCCAAGCTCATCACCACATCACTGCGTGTCAGCAACACCGATGCGGCCCAGCGCATCCGCGACCGGTTCGCAAGCATCTTTCCCGAGTCCGGCCTGCTCATGGAGGCCATCGCGCTCGTACCCGCCATCAACAACCAGGGGAGCACGCAACCGGCCACGCCCACGCCGAGTGACACTGCAGGAACCAATGCGTCTGCCACCGCAGCATCGGCGACAGACCCTGCCAAGCTCGAACTCGCCAAGCTGGAACTCGTTAAGTATGACCAGCTCGATCAACGCATCGCCGCGGCCGCTATGCGTGAGCGGAATTTGTTGCAGCGACTCGACCGTTCGCTCTACACCCTCCTGACCGACCCAACCTCAAAGCTCGCCAGCGCTGCTCGCAACACCCAACCCATCCTGATCTCCATACTGGTTACAGAAGTCACCGATTCGACCGTGAAGCAGCTCGAGCGTGCCGGTCTCAAGTTCCAAGTGTCCTTCGGCTCTGAACGCATGATCATCGGAACCGTACAGATCGCCGATCTCGAAGCCGTCGCTTTGGTCGGCAACGTTCGCCGAATCGAACCCATAGACGAATAGCACCACTCCGATCAGCGTTCTCCCGGAGGGCGCCCAGTTTCAGGCCGCCCTCTCCTTTCATCCCATGCGGATCAACATTCGGCAACATTCCGGCCGCGGGCGGCGTAGCGTTCCTCAGATGCCCGCCCGAATCCGAAATGCAAAGGAACGATCCGCTGATCCCACCGTGCCCACGCTTCCAACGCGCCGTGTTCGGCGACGATATCACTTTGGCTCTCCGGGCCTCGTGTACGTCTTTGTCACCGTCCTCATCGCCCTCGGCGCGTTTAACAGCCAGAACAACCTTCTCTTCTGGGCATTTGGTTTCTCGCTGGCAACACTGGTGGTCTCCGGTATTCTCTCCGGCGCGATGCTGATGGGCGTGTCGGTCACACGCGAGCGCATTCGCGATGTTCACGCCGGCGAGAACCTCACCATCCGATACCGCGTTCGGAATGGCAATCGCCTCATCCCCGCCTTCGCGCTCACGATCGAAGAGCACCCTGGCCAAGCCGAGAACCTTCGCAGCGCGACCAGCCGCAAACGGCGTGTACGAACGCCCGCAAGCAAGAGCAACTCAACCCGAATCAGCATGGCACGAGCCTTCGTGGCGCATGTTGGCCCCCGCGAAACGGTCTTCGCCGAAAGCTCGTCAATGACGCGGATGCGCGGCGAGGTCGTGTTCAGCTCGTTCATCATGCACACATCGTTCCCGTTCGGCATCATGCGCAAGAGCGTTGAGTTCCTTGAACCCGCGAGCACCGTTGTTCTTCCCATGCTTGCGGATATCGATGCCTCGATCCTCGAATCGGTGGCATCACGCGGAGATTCCGATCGCAGCTCGCGACTGCGAGGGCCGGGCGATGAGTTCCATTCCCTGCGCGAGTACATTTCAGGCGATAGCCCGCGTTCGATCGCGTGGAAGGCCTCGGCACGGCGGGGACAACTGCTCGTCCGACAATCGCTCGCGCCGGCTCCTCATCGCGTCTGGCTTGTGCTCAGGCTTCGCGTCGCAACAGCACAGGCCGATGCGCTCGACGAGCGAGTGCTCTCCATCGCGGCCACGATGATCGTCAACGCCAAGGCCCGTTCGGTCGCGCTGGGGCTCGCCGTGCCGCTCACCGATCTAAATGTTCCACCTCGGTCCGATGCGGCACACTTCGACCGTCTCATGCGTGAGTTGGGACGGCTGGAACTGGGTGCATCAGACCTGCGCGGAAGCG
>Ga0105049_10004093_pt1 | contig 17156 bp, 18 predicted proteins | sample MAT06_FD_78087 | JGI IMG/M metagenome (GOLD analysis project Ga0105049, IMG submission 78087) | Freshwater microbial communities from Lake Fryxell liftoff mats and glacier meltwater in Antarctica - MAT-06 | ecosystem: Environmental > Aquatic > Freshwater > Ice > Liftoff microbial mat | place... | reverse complement strand
CGACGAATCGTCGTCGCGAGCGCCGACGGCACCACTGTGCGCGCCGATCCTCGGTCGCCGTGGGAGATGCCGTTCACCCTCGACGACGCGAAGTTCCGCGCACGGTTCGGCGCCTCCCCGACACCTCGCCGAGCAGCTCGCGACGACGGTCGCCTGGGCACGTTGAGCATCTAGCGCGCTCAACAAGGCGGCCTGACAGCGCTCCTTGCCCACACCGGTTTGCGCTACAAAGTCACCTTGGTTCACCTGATCGTCACGCACCCCGGCGGCTCCCACAAAGACGACCTGCTCGCCGTCTGCGTCCTCGCTTCGCTCCACAACTGCCCGATCGTCCGCCGCGATCCCACTGCCGAGGAGCTCGCCGATCCGCAGGTCGCGATCGTCGACATCGGCGGCAGCCACGATCCCGCGAAGTCGAACTTCGATCATCATCACTTCCCACGCGAGCACGCGCCGACCTGCGCGCTCAGCCTCGTCTTCGAGCATCTCGGCATCTATCAGGACGCGCTCAAGTTCTGCGACTGGCTCGAGACGGCGGAGTGGTTCGATTCGCGTGGCCCGAAGAAGACCAGCGAGTGGCTCGGCGTGCCGCGGCGTGCGATCTCGCGCCTCAACTCGCCGATCGACATGACGCTGCTGCGCCGGTTCGCGCAGACCACCCGGCTCGAGCCGACCGATCCGCTCTACGCGTACATGAAGATGGTCGGCGACGACCTCCTCGAGTTCCTCCGTCTCGCACGTGAGCGTCTCGATTTCACCGCGGCCCGCGTCCATCGGTGGTCGGTGCCGAGCGGCAACGACGTGATCGAGGTGCTGTACCTGCCGCGCGTCGAGGGCGAGCCCGACGAGCCGAGCGCGATGCTCGGCAGCTACATCCGCGCGCAGAACCTCGACGGGGTGATCCACGCGATCGTCTACCCGGATCGCCGCGGCGGTGGCTTCGGGATCGGCCGCTACGAGGACCACCCGCGCCTCGATTTCTCGCGCGTCGAGCAGCAGGCCGACGTGCACTTCGCGCACAAGAGCGGCTTCATGTGCAAGACGACCGCGACCGAGCCGGCGCGCTTGCAGGAGCTCGTCGCGATGGCCTGGCGCTGAACACGCTCGCGAATCCGCTGCTGGTCGTTCGAGCATCCATCGCTCGCCACCGTGGTGACCGCGGCGTGGCCCCCCGCGCGAGTGCTGGCAACTCCCATGTATGCTCACTCCATGAAGCAGGTGGAGCAGGCGGCCTTGCTCGGCTCGTCGGGACGCGATCGAGGGACGGTCGCCGCCCTCGATCACATCCTCGGCGAGCTCGGCTTCACCGCCACGAAGCAACCGGCGTCGACCCATCCGTGGCCCCGCACCTCGGCGGTCGTCGGGGATCTCGAGGTCTTGCACCTCACGCCGGAGCGCGGTGCCTGGGCCTGCCTCGGCACCACGCCCAACATGGCGCGCGCGATCGCGATCCGGCTCGCCGCGCGGCTCAACGCGAATATCCAGATCTTCGAGGCGACCGCGAAGTTCGACGATCGCTCCCTCGAGTGCACGATCGACGATCGAATGATCCGTGCCGATGGCGCCTCCGCGCTGGGCAGCTTCGCGCGCGAGCTCGAGAACTCCGTTGGCGGCAAGTGGAAGGAGCTCTGCGATGCCAAGTCGTATTTCGCGCTCACCGCGCTGATCTCCGCCGTCGTCGAATCGTGGATCCCGTCGCCGTTCGAGCGCCACACCGTGGTCTGGTCCGCGCCCGCCTCGCTCGGCGATCGCCGCCTCGACGAGCTCGCCCTCCGGATCCGGATGTCGTCGCGCGCCGAGCTCACCACCGTCGATAGCCGCACCTGTGTTCGCGTCACCACCGTCGACAAGGCCTCGACGATGAGCTTCCTCACCCCCGACGAGCTCGCGCTGCTGAAGGCTGCCGTCGGCCACCTGTTCGTGTCGTGATCCGCAAGCTCCAGACGCGAACCCTGAGCTAGCCGTCATTCATCTCGTGAAGACGTTCGGGCTGACGACATATATCATTGCTGGTGAGTGGCTGAGGCGCACGCAGCCGCTCGCGAACCTGACGACGCTCGAGCTCCGCCGCTGGTGGAGCCCGATCCAGGGACCGGAGCGATCCCACTACATCCTGCGCTTCACCCGCGGCAAGCGCGGCCAGTGGTCGAAGCTCGACGTCGGCACGGCCGGACGCCCACACTTCGACATCATGCTCGTCGAGGACATCGAGTCGATTCACCGGGTAACCAAGCTCGAGTCGGTGACATCGCCGGATCCCGAGGTCGTCGAAGCGTTCCGATAGGCGACGATCTGTCGTACGACTCGGGCATGAAGTACGAGCTCTATTACTGGCCGGGACTTCAGGGCCGCGGGGAGTTCGCACGCCTGGTGCTGGAAGATGCCGGCGCCGACTACGTCGACGTCGCCCGCGAGCCTGGCGGCATCAAGAAGCTGAGGCACGCCCTCGATCACGGCCTCGATGGCGTGCGGCCGTTCGCACCGCCATTCCTTCGTGCGGGTCGGGTCGTGGTCGCGCAGACCGCGAACATCACGCGGTACCTCGGCGAGCAGCTCGGCCTCGCGCCGAACACCGAGCCCGGCCGACTCGCCGCCTCGATGATCGCGATGACGATCGCGGATCTCGTCGCCGAAGTTCACGACACGCATCACCCGACGACGGTCAGCAAGCCGTACGAGATCCAGCAGGCCGCCGCGAAGACGCGCGCCCAGGCGTTTCGCGACGAGCGGATCCCGAAGTTCACGGGCTGGCTCGACGCGGTGCTCGAGGCCAACGGCAAGGTGCTCGTCGGACGCGCGATCAGCTACGCCGACCTCGCGGCGTTCCAGGTCGTCTGCGGGCTCGAGTACGCGTTTCCGAACGCGATGAAGAAGGCGAAGCAGGTGCGTCGGTTGCGCGACCTCCGCGATCGCGTGGCGGCACGCCCGAGGATCGCTGCGTACCTCGCCTCGCCCCGGCGGCTGCCGTTCAACGAGACCGGCATCTTCCGTCACTATCCCGAGCTCGACGCGTGATCGAGTTCGCCGACGTCTCGAAGCGCTTCCGCGCGGAGGCCTGGGCCGTGCGGCACGTCAACCTGACGATCGCGAAGGGCGAATTCGTCGCGGTGCTCGGCGAATCGGGCAGCGGCAAGACCACGCTCGTCAAGCTGGTGAATCGCCTGGTCGACACCGACGAAGGCACGGTCCGAGTCGGTGGGAAGGACGTCCGGACGACGGACGCCGTCGCGCTGCGCAGGACGATCGGGTACGTGATCCAGCAGGTCGGCCTGCTGCCGCATCTGACGATCGCCGACAACGTCGCGATGGTGCCGCGCCTGCTCGGCTGGGAACCGGGGACGACGGCGGCACGCGTCAGCGAGCTGCTCGAGCTGATCGGCTTACCCGAGATGCGAGATCGGTTTCCAGATCAGCTCTCCGGAGGGCAGCGCCAGCGGATCGGGCTAGCGCGTGCGCTCGCGGCGCGCCCGGCGCTGATGTTGCTCGACGAGCCGTTCGGCGCACTCGATCCGATCACTCGCGTCGCGCTGCAGCGCGAGGTTAGGCGGATCCACGAGGAGCTCGCACTCACGACGGTGATGGTCACCCACGATCTGGTCGAGGCGCTGACGCTCGCGGACCGGATCGCGGTGATGTACCGCAGCGAGCTCCGCCAGGTCGGCACGCCGAAGGAGCTGATGACAGATCCCGCCGACGAGTATGTCGCGAAGCTGATGGGCATGGCGAAGCATCAGGCCGAGCAGCTCGCCACGGTGACCGCGTGATCGAGCTCGTTCGCGGTCTGCCTCCGCTGCTCGCCCCGCACATCGCCCTCGTACTCGTCGCGCTGCTTGCCGCGATCGCGATCAGCCTGCCGCTCGCGATCCTGGTGGCCGGGCGTCCGCGGCTCGCGTTTCCGATCCTGACGATCGCGGGCGTGATCCAGACGGTTCCCGGGCTCGCGCTGCTCGCGCTGATGGTCGCGGTCGTCGCGCAGACGGACGGGCTCGGCGTCGGCGTCTCCTCGTTTGGCTTCCCACCGGCGGTGATCGCCCTGACGCTGTACGCGATCCTGCCGATCCTGCGCAACGCGATCACCGGGCTCCGCGGGGTCGATCCGGCGGTCGTCGAGGCTGCGCGTGGGCTCGGCATGACGCCAGGCCAGCTCCTCCGACTCGTCCAGCTGCCGCTCGCGGCGAGCGTGATCGCGGCAGGCATCCGGACCGCGACGGTGTGGACGGTGGGTGCGGCGACGCTCGCCACACCCGTCGGTCAGGTCTGTCTCGGCAACTACATCTTCGCCGGGCTGCAGACGCGCAACTGGACGATGCTGCTCGTCGGGGTGATCGCGTCGGCCGGACTCGCGGTGATCCTCGATCTCCTGCTCGGCGCGATCGAGCGCGCCCTCGCACAGCGCAAGCGTCCCTGGCTCGCACTCGGCGCGCTCGTCGCGCTCGTCGCGATCGGGCTCGTGGTGCTGCCGCGGATCGGAGCGGGCGAGTCCACCGGTCCCGTCGTCGCGAGCAGGACGACCCCCACCGCGATCACGAAGATCCGGATCGGTGCGAAGACGTATACGGAGCAGTACATCCTCGCCGCGGTCCTCGAGCAGCGGCTCGCGAAGGCCGGCATCGCCGTCCAGATCGTGGAGAGCCTCGGCTCGACCGTCGTGTTCGACGCGCTCGCGAACGGTCAGCTCGACGCCTACGTCGACTACTCGGGCACGCTGTGGATCAACCAGATGAAGCGCGCCCCCGGCACGCCCCGGTGGCGCGTGATGGTCGAGCTCGAAGCCTGGCTCGCCCACGACTACAACATCCGGAGCCTCGGCTCGCTCGGCTTCGAGAACGCGTATGCGATCGCGACCAAGCGCGCGACCGCCGAGCGCCTGCACGCCAAGCAGATCGCAGATCTCGCACCCCATGCACGCGACCTCGCGATGGGCGGCGACTACGAGTGGTTCGGGCGCGGGGAGTGGGCGGCGGTTCGCAACACGTACGGCCTCCAGTTCAAGCGCACCGCCACGTTCGATCCGGCGCTGCTCTACGATGCCGTCGCGCGCGACGAGGTCGATGCGATCGCGGCGTTCTCGAGCGACGGCCGGATCGCTGCCAATGATCTCGTCACCCTCGCCGATCCCGCTGGCGCGCTACCGCCCTACGACGCGATGATCTTGCTCGCACCGCGCGTCGCCGACGATCCGGGTGTGACCTGCGCGCTCGCACCGCTGCGTGGCGCGATCACGGTCGAGCTGATGCGACGCGCGAACCTGATGGTCGATCGCGAGGTCGATAAAGCAACGCCGGCCGCGGCCGCGACCTGGCTACTCGGCCAGGTCCAGGTCGCGGACAATTGCCGCTGACGAGTGCACGAGTCTTGCTTCTCCGACAAAGTCTCCTACCCATACGGTTCCCCCCCCCAGATGGACGCGAATCAGCTCTCTCGCCGCTTCAAGGCCGTGCGCCTGCGCACCACCGAGCTTGCGCGCCCGCTGAGTGCCGAGGACCAGGTGATCCAGCCGATGACGGACGCGAGCCCGACCAAGTGGCACCTCGCTCACACGACGTGGTTCTTCGAGTCGATCGTCCTCGGCGCACCCGATCCCGAGTTCAACTTTCTGTTCAACAGCTACTACGAGGCGCTCGGGCCACGGGTGGACCGAGCTCGTCGCGGGATGATGTCGCGACCGTCGCTCGAGCGCGTGCTCGCGTATCGCGCCGAGGTCGATCTGCGGATCGAGCAGGCGATCGAACGCGTCGATCCGAGCTTGCTGGAGCTCGGGTTGCATCACGAGCAGCAGCATCAGGAGCTCATGCTCACCGACCTCAAGTACATGCTCGGCACCCAGCCGTTGCGACCCGCCTATCGTGTGGATCTCGCACCCGCGACCGAGCGAGCCTCGCTGGAGTGGCGCGGCTTCGCGGGTGGCGTCGTCGAGATCGGTGCGACGGTTCAGAGCTTCGCCTTCGACAACGAGCGGCCGCGCCATCGCACGTACGTCGAGCCGTTCCGGATCGCGTCGCGGCCGCTCGCGAATCGCGACGTCCAGGAGTTCATCGCCGCGGGTGGCTATCGAGATGCGCGATGGTGGCTGTCGGATGGCTGGCACGCGGTCACCACCGCGAGCTGGGAAGCACCGCTGTACTGGACGGGCGACGAGCACTACACGCTGACCGGTGTGGTCGCGATCGATCCCGACGAGACGGCGTGTCACCTCAGCTATTACGAGGCCGATGCGATCGCCCGCTGGCGCGGTGCGCGGCTTCCGACCGAGGCCGAGTGGGAGCTCGCGGCGACGGACCTCGATCCCGAGCGAGGCAACTTCGCCGACGACGATTGTCTTCACCCCGGCGGCGGCACCGGTGTGTTCGGAGATGCGTGGGAATGGACGCGGTCGAGCTACTCGCCCTACCCCGGCTTCCGCGAGCTCGCGGGAGGAGCGGTCGGCGAGTACAACGGCAAGTTCATGTCGGGCCAGCAGGTGCTGCGCGGCGGTTCTTGCTTCACCCCGCGCGGTCACGTGCGTGCGTCGTATCGCAACTTCTTTCCCGCCAGCGCTCGCTGGCAGATGACCGGCGCGCGACTTGCCAGCGATGGAGATTGAGATGAATCGACCAGAGATCAATCGAGTGCACGTGGACGAGGTGGTCGCCGGCCTGCGCGATCCGATCAAGTGGTTGCCGTGCAAGCTCCTCTACGACGCGCGCGGTGCCGAGCTGTTCGAGCAGATCACGCAGGTCGACGACTACTACCTGACGCGCGCCGAGCTCGCGCTCCTCGAGGCGCAGCTGCCGGCGATCGCGGCGCTCGTCGGGCCCCACGCGCGTGTGATCGAGCCGGGTAGCGGCGCCGGTCGCAAGACCCGGATGTTGCTCGCCGCACTCGATCGCGTCGCGACCTATGTCCCGGTGGACGTCGCCGAGGATCAGCTCGCCGAGACCGCCGCGATACTACAACACGACTTTCCGGAGATCGAGATCCTGCCGGTGCTCGGTGATTACACCGCGAGGCTCGCGATTCCTGCCTCGACCCGAGAAATCCAGCGCACGCTCGTCTTCTTCCCGGGCTCGACGATCGGCAACTTCGAGCCCGACGAGGCCCGTCGGTTCCTGACCGAGCTCGCGGCGATCGCCGGCCCCGACGCGATGCTCCTGATGGGCGCCGACGGCAACGCGAACCGCGAGGAGCTGTTGCGCGCGTATGACGATTCGCAGGGCGTGACGGCGGCCTTCGATCTCAACGTGCTGGCGCACGTCAACGCGACGCACACGGCGAACTTCGATCTCGAGCAGTTCATGCACCGCGCGGTGTGGAACGCGGCGCGCTCGCGGATCGAGATGCACCTGGTCAGCCGGCGTGCCCAGACCGTGACGGTCGCGGGTCACCCGATCACCTTCGTGCGCGGCGAACCGATCGTGACCGAGCATTGCTACAAGTACGCGCCACCTGCGCTCGAGGCCATCTTGCGAGACGCCGGCTGGCGCGTGGCCGAGACCTTCGTTGATTCCGCGCAGCGCATGCGGCTCTGGCTCGCAGGCGCGCTCGCTCGGCCCCGCGGCTGGTCCTAGCGCTCGCCCTCGTGCGGTTGCCAGGTGCGCCAGATCAGGCGGAAGGTGTCGGAGAAGGCGGTGGGCGCGAAGATCGTCGCGAATAGACTACGTCGGAAGTACCGGCCGCCGGATGGCCGCGATGCCGCCCATGTACTCGACGAGCCTGAACGGCCACGGCGAGCCGGCGGAACGTCAGGCCGTCGGTCACACGGTCAGCCATCAGCCGTTCAAGTGGTGTCTGACCCGGGTACACTGGCACCGTGGACATGTCGCGTGACGAGCTCGAGCAGCGGCTGCGCCGTGCCGTCGAAGTTCGGCGTGCCCTTCGTCGTGCAACCAATCGATTGATGACCTTCGGCGAGGCGCTGTTGCGATCTCGCGAGGCTGCCCCGAAGCCGGATGGCGCTGAAGCGCTCCACCAGCGTCTCGACCAGGACTACATGGGCGTGGAAGCGGGAGTGCTCTCGCAGGAGATCCAGGACCATGACATCTGCGGTCGGTTCGCGAGCGTTCGGTGAACGATCTCCGGGAGATTCGCGGCGCGTCGGGGGCGCACGCCGCATCAACCCCTTTGGAGGAGCCTGCATGACCATCAATCGAACACTCGGAACCTGCTTCGTCGCGTGCGCTCGCGCCTTGCCGCTCGCGATCGTCGCAGCGTGCGGCGCGTCAGATGATCCGACGGCATCCGTCCAGTCGAGCGCCTGTCGGGACCTGGCGCGCAACGAATACGTGGTCGAGCTGACCGGGGCTGCGTTCGGCGAAGAAGCCGGCAGCCGCATCCACGCGATCACCGAGGTGCAACTCGCGGAGCCCGGCGCTACCGGAACGTCGTGCCGGGCCACGACGTCGACCGCCGTCGCTGGCGGTGGGTTCGAGGTGATGCTCACGAACCTGACCGACACCGCGGTCTATCCATTCATCGGCGCATTCCTCGATCGCGACGGCGATCGCGCCTGCTCGCCCCTCGATCCGACCTGGGGGATGACCGGCAACATCGGCGGCCAGGATCATCCGACCTTGATCACGCTCGGCCCCTCGAGCTTCTCCGTCGACGACCCGCTCGACGTCTGCAGTCACTTCGCGATCGACCCATGACCGGGAAGAGATTCCAGATCAAGGGCGCGATTCCGGTTTGCAGCCTCTTCCTCTCCATCAGCTGACGGGCTGTTCAAGACCGACACGCGAACCACCATCACCAAGAAGGGCGACAAGGAGTACCGCGTCGCCAACGAGCGGATGGAAGACGGCAAGTGGGTGCGCCGGGTAAGGCCTAGCGCAGCCGGATCGTGGCGGTCCGCGCCGCGTCGCGCAGGAGCGGCAGGATCGCGGGCGAGAGCTGCGCCGGAATCGCGTGGCGATCGCTGACGCCGAGGAACGGCAACGCCAGGGTGCGGGTGTCGATCGATCCGACTTCTGTTGCGAGCGCCGAGAGCCGTGGCCCGCGAGCCGGCAGAAGACCGAGCGCGAGCCGGGCCTCGGCCGGGCTGCCAACACACTCGAACGGCGAGTGCTCGGCGAGGCCAAGGAGCTCGCGAAACCAGCGCTCGTTCTCGGGAAGCTCGCCCAGGTTGCGCCCCGCAAACGTGGCGTCGACGATGGCGGGCGGAAGATGCGCGGCCATCTGCAGCCAGACGTACGCGCACTTCGCGCAGGTGCCGCACCACGGCTTGGCGATATTACAAGAATGCGTGAGCGGCGCGAGCTCGGCATCGCGCGACAGCAGCTCGAAGATGACCTCGTCGTGGATCGGCTGGAGGATGCTCCAGTAGCCGATCTCGAGCAGCTCGCTGCGGACGTACTGATCGAGCAGGCGCTCGGCCTCGAAGCTCTTGCCCCACTGGTGATTGACCTGTTCGCCGGTCGCACCCCACATCAGGTTGCCGCTGTTCGCGCTCGCCTCGTGTGCGAGGACGAGATGGCGATAGCCACGTGCAAGGGCGAGCGGAAGCGCCGCGAACACGGACGCCGGCGTCTCGGCGGCGGTGATCGTGCGAACGCCGAGCTCGGGGCGAAGTCGAACGACCGGTGCGTCGAGGAAGTCGTCGATCACCCACTGTCGTTCGGCCCGGACCCGCGCCGTGCGCTCGCCAACACGATCGAGGAGCGCGTGCTGCGGTGCCGCGGTGCCGTAGATCGAGTGGGAGTAGCCGAGCGTCGCGAACGGCAACCCCGCACGCTCGAGCAACTTGAGTGCGACGAGGCTGTCCTTGCCACCGCCGCAGAACGCCAGCAGCTCGACCGGTCCGGAGGTCACGGCGATCGGTGCGGCCGAGCTACCCGTCGCGTCGAGGAACGCCGGCATGAAGGCTGGAAGCTGGTGCTCCCATCGCCATTGCGCCCAGACGTTGTGAAACACGGTCTGCCACAACGCGGTGAAGGCAGGGCTGGCGAACCGCGCATAGGTGCCGAGCTCGATCGCGTCGGGTCGCAGACTCGCGACCGCATTGAGCTGAAACATCGCGATGTGGAACGCGATCCGATCGATCAGCTCGTCGCCGTAGGTTCGTGCGAGCGCGTGAAGATCGACGTCCTGGTACCAGACCGAGACCTTGAACGTCAGGTCGTCGATCGCGCAGGTGGCGGCGATCCGGTCTCTTGCACGTTCGATCGCGACGAGGCGGAGCACTCTCACGTGCTTCTCACCTGCCGGCGGACTCGAGCACGGCGCGCCCTTCAGGCGTGATGTCAGGGAGCGAACGAAAGCCGGGACGCGCGAACAGGTAACCCTGGTAGTAGCGGATCCCCTTGTCGCGCAGGAAGAGGAACTCCTCCTTCGCTTCGATCCCCTCGGCGATCACGCCGAGCTTGAGGGCGCCGCAGGTCGCGAGGATGCCCGACACGATGGCTTGACGGACGACGTCCTTGTCGATGTTCCGGGTGAGCGCCATGTCGAGCTTGATGAAGTCCGGCTGGAACTCGGCGAGGAGCGCCAGCCCCGCGTAGCCCGCTCCAAAGTCGTCGATGGCGGTGAGAAACCCCTGCTTCTTGTACTCGGTGAAGATGCCGCGAAGGTGGGCATGATTGGTGATCTTCTCCCCTTCCGTCACCTCGAACATGAGGCGCTCGCGGGCGAAGTGGAGCTCCTGCGCCGCCTCCAGCGTGGCCCGGATGCAGGTCTCCGGTCGGTAGATCGCGCCAGGAAGAAAGTTGATGCTGAGCACCCCGGGCAGCTCGAGCTCGGCCGCGAGCTGGATCGCCTTGACGCGGCAGGCCTGATCGAAGCGATAGCGGTTGGCGTCGGTGACCTGCTTCAGAATGGACGGAGCCGACTCGCCTTGCGGTCCGCGGACGAGCGCCTCGTAGCCGAAGATGCCACCGCTATCCGCGTCGACGAACGGCTGGAACGCCATGGTGAACTCGAAGTCGAGCCCCGCGCCAGACAAACACTCCTGGCACGAGATTGTCTTGAAGTGCGCGTTGTCGGTCATCCCGGACAGCGTACAGGAACGTCCAACACGACACGCCGCCGAGCGGACATCAGACGTTCGTTCGCGGACGTCGCCGTCGCCCCAGGCGCGCCCAGGGCCTGCCGTGTCGTCTATGTCCGCTTTTCGGACAACGAGGCAGTTGGGGGAAGCGAGACCCACGTGGACGAACCAGCGCACCGACGGATCTCACTGCTGCGTCGTGATGCCGCACGGTCCGACGTCGCCTGTTCGTGCTGCGACCGAATCGCGACCGTGGTGGCGCCGCGCTCGAGCGAACCGGTAAGTACGACGCGCACAGCGTCGCACTTCGCTGATCGATGGGTGGCCGAGCACTACATCCGTCTGGTGCAAACACGACTGTAACGCCGCCGTCAACACGACCATCCCACGCCCATGATCTTAGATCCGTTGGTAGAGCGCGTAGCCCGCGGCAATCCCGAAGTGACCGGAGCAATCCTCGTTGACGCCGGCGGTACCGTGCTCGCCAGCGATGGGCTAGGCGATCAGCTCGCCACCGTCGCGGTCGCGCTCGTCCTCCCACTGCGCGACTTTCTCGATCGAGCCGCGGCGGAGCTCGGGTGCGGCGCGCTCACCGCAACCGTGGTCGAGGGTGGAGCCGCGAGCTTCGCGCTCGCCGACGTCGACGGATCGCGTACGGCGATCGTGCTCGGCCGCGCCGGGTGTAGCCCTGGGGCGTTGCGCGCCGATAGCTTGTGGCTGGCGGAGCAACTTCGACTCGCGGATGTGTCGTGACAGCGCTCGGGTGGTGGATGATGGTTGGCGTCGTCGTCATCGTCGTGCTGACCCTCGGGCTGTCGTTCATGCACGCCCGCCGCAGGTTGCTCCGCCGCGAGGCCGTGCTGTACGAGCGCGCCGACCACACCGAACGGCAGTCCCGCAAGAACCATGATGGAGTCTTCGCAGAGTTGGTCGGCATCCGCGCCGAGCGTGATCAGCTCCTCGTGCGCATCGCCGAGCTGCGGGAAGCGGCTGCGTCCGCCGAGCGAGCGACGCAGGAGGCGGCCGCGGCTGCTGCGCGCGCGCTGCAGGAAGCTCGCGAGAAGCTCGAACGCACCGCCGATGGCTCGACGGTCGTGGAGGCGCGGCTCGCCCGCACCGAGCGCGCCAGGGCGGAAGCCGAACAGCGGGTCGCCGAGCTCACGAGCTCCGTCAAGGCGGAGGTCACCTCGACGCAGCGCAAGATCGCCGAGCTCGATGGGCAGCGCCGACGCGGAACGATGGAGGCGATCGAGCGAGAGCAGAAACTCCAGCGCGAGCTCGAACGTGCGCAGGCTCGAGCACGCTCGCTTTCGATCGTGTGCCAGCTCGACACCGGGCCGGCCCTGGCGCTCTATGCGGATCGGCCGGCCCCCGTCGAGCTCGACGCGATCTCCGCGCGGCTCCGCGGCCTGACCCTGATCGACTGCGCGACGATCTCGGATCGTCATGGCTTGCCGCTCGACCGCAACGGGAGCCGCGACGCCGATGACATCGCTGCGATGGTCCCCACGGTGCACCGGGTCGCTCTCGAGATCGAGAGCGTGGTCGGAACGGTTCGCGGCGTGATCATCCACACCGGTGATTCGCGCGTCGTGGAGCTGCGTGCGCTCCCGGGCTGGACCAAGGGAGCGTGGCTTGCGGTGCAGGCGTCTGCACAGCGACCCGCCCCTGGCGCCCTCGACGCCGCGGTCGCGTACGCACATGCGGTTCGCAACGTCGTGCCGCCGGAGGAGCCGCAGATCATCCTCGGTGCACGTGGTCGGCTCGGGCCGGGCGGCGCGCGCAGCGACAACCTCGGCGACGAGCTCGACCTGGCGACGCGAAGCCTTGGTGCGCGGACCACCGCCCTGGTCCTCGGTGGCAATGTCCTGACCGGCGTGGCCGTCGACGGGCTCACCGCCGGTCGGCTCGAGTGCGTGTTACAGGGTCTCAACCAGATCGCGCAGGCTGCCCACGCGAGCCTCCGCGCGCACGCGATCGACCGGATCGAGCTCGATATCGTCGGTGCGGTCCGGATCTCGCTCGCCCAGTTCGGTGCTCGGTCTCGCCTGTCGCTGGTCACGCACACGGTTGGCCGTACGCTCGACCCCCTCGAGGTCGAACGGGTCGTCGGGCGGCTCCGGCGGTTTCTCGACGCCGCACCCGCGAGCGGACCGACGATCGGAGCGGTGCAGTGAGCGAGCCTGAATATTCAGCACTCGTCGCGGCTCCCGACAATATGGTGGAGCTACACCGGGAGGTGTTGCGGCTGCGCACCGAGATGCAGGCCCTGCGCCGCGAGAACGAGGCGATCCGGCGCGAGCTGGCCAGTCACGCCCAAGCGGCGCTCGCCGAGATGGCGGCTCCACGGGTCACGGTCCCGCCAGCGCAGGCCGCATCGCCGGTGTTCGCGACCGTTGCAGTGGCATCCGATCCGCCATCGATGCTGCCCCCAGCCGCACCGCCCGCCGGCTTCGTGCCCCCGCCGCTGCCGGCGCTCAGCATCGGTGGGCCGCAACAGGGCATCGACTTCGGCGCGGTCGCACAGTTGACGCCTGACAAGCTCGATGGCTTGCCATACGGCCTCATCACGCTCGACTCGCGTGGTCGCGTCATTCACTACAACGACACCGAGTCCCGCCTCGTCGGCTTGCCCAAAGATCGCGTGATCGGTCGCAACTTCTTCCGCGAGATCGCGCCGTGCACGCGGATCCGTGAGTTCGAGGGGCGCTTCAACGAGCTGGCGTCCGATCCGATCGGCGTGCGTGTTCAAAGCTTCGACTTCATCTTCAAGTTCGCACGCGGCGAGCAGCACGTGTCGGTGGTGATGACCCCCGGCCGGATCCGCGGCCAGTTCCACCTCGCGTTGCTTCGCCGAGCTCGCCCCGCATGACCGCACACGGTTGACTACTCGATCGGCTGGTGACGGAGGTCGGCGCGACCGTGCCAGTCGCGAGCGTCACCTGGCAAGCGGAGCCTCCGCGCCTCGCGGTCGCCGAGCACCTCGCCGACCGTGTCGTGGTGCGCAATGGCGTCGCCGATGTACTCGGCGTCGCACACGCCTCGGCCACGTACGTCGCCGGCGTCTTCGCGTGGACTGCCGAGGCCGACGATCGCTATCAGGGCATGGCGATGGCCATCGCGCACGGGGGTACGGGTGGTGAGCCCGATCCGACGTGCGTCGCCGCGATCTCGTCGCTACTCGCCGGCACCGATCCGCGCGCGACCGACGCGCCCGCGGCGCCAGGTCGCGAGGCGCGCGATCGAGGGGCGCGTCGCGGCGCTCCATGCCGAGCACGGCGCGAAGCTGCGCGATCTGGCCACCCGCTATACGCTCCGCGTCCGGCTCGAGCCTATCGCGCTCGCCGCGATCGGGATGCGGGTCGTCGAGATCCGGATCCGGCTGCGCCGGCGAAAGGGCGAGCGTGAGCTGACGCTCCATGTTCCGCCCGGCGCACGCGCGCCCGACGTGCTCGTGTGTGTCGGTTGTCCGGCGACGACGCGCGCCCCGTTGCTCTGCGACGCGCTCCACATCCTCTGTGAGACCTGTGCACCCGAGGTCGGCGGCCGGCCGCGCTGTCCGGCGTGCCGGCCCGGCCGGGATCCGCGGAGGAGCTCGTGACGACGACGATTCCTCCCGTGGCGCACGAGGTGATGAACCAGATGCTTCCGGGTTATCGCAACGCGATCGATGCCGCGGCGGCTCGATTGCGACCCGGTACAGACTTGCTGGACCCGAAGACGCTGCTGGAACGCTCGGGCATCGACAGTGATCTGCTGCCGCTCGGTCGCAGGATGATCGACACTGGAGCGGATCGCGCGGCGGTCCTCGACGACCTCGACCTGCTCGGCATTCACGCGTTCTACGCCTTGAGCTACGCGCTTCACCTCCGCAAGACGTTCTGGATCGACGAGTCACTCGGGTTCATGCTCGGACACACGCGCCTCGACGTTCGTGGTGAGGGCTTGAGGCTGCCGTTTCCCAGCTTCGCGCTCGTGTTCACGGACCGAGAGACGCTCGCGACTGCAGAAGCGCTCGCGAACCGCGACGACGGATCCAACGTTCGCGGCCGGACGCTGCGCTCGCTGACCGTCTACGTCACACAGCTCCCTGCCGAGGCGAACGCACTGGGAATCCAGTTGAGCTTCCTCCTCGATGCCAATACCGGCGACTGGCCGTGGATCTTGACGCGGGATCTGGTGGTCCGTGCTGACGACATGCTCGACGAGATCGTCGAGAGTCGCTTCCCCGACGTTGAGGTCGCAGCCCTCGACCCGGTGTTCACGGCTCCGGAGCTTCGCCAGCTCGTTCGGTCATCAACGGAATCCTGTTCGCGACGTCATCGCCGAGCTGGCCGGTCGTGGCCTCACCCCTGCGAGTGGAACGGCAGGACACGCGCGAAGGGCGCAAGAAGCAAGCACGTCAACTGAGGCGCATGGAGTCGCGCAATGCTCAGACGGGCGAGGACGTGTGGCACCTGCCGGGGAAGATCCCGATTTCCCAGATCCGCGCGCTCCGCGAGCTGCAACGCAGCAATGATGGCGGTGCGTTGTTCGCGCGCTCGATGGTACGGGTCGGCAAGACGGTCGCGTTGTGGGCCCACCCCTCGAGATGCAGGCGCGTTCGGGTCGCACCGAGCCGTTGTTCACGCCCGTCCCGCGGCTGACCACGCACCGAGGGTTCGGCCGAACTGGAAGTGGCTGTCGAGAGTATCGCCACGTTGCGCGTGCCTGCGAATACGTCCTGCTCCTCGATGGCCTCTCCGTGGACGACGCGACGCAAGAGCTGCGGGAGTTGATCGAGGATCTGCGAGCCGAGGACGACGACGACCTGTCGCCGGCGAAGCGGGTATGGCCACGCTGCCCCCCGATCGTCCAATCGAACGATGAGCTCGTCAGGCGCACGCTCGCCCGCAACGTGTTCGAGGTGACCGTCCCCGATCCGACCGCCTCCGCGATCGTCGCGATGCTGCTCGACGTCCAGTACCGCATGCATCCAGCGATCGGCTCGCTGGTCGGCGGGCTGTTCTACGGGGGTCGCCTTGTCCACGCCGCCGAGGCCGACCACATCGCCAGCCGCGCGCCATTCCCGGGGCGTGCCGTGATCGTCGTCGATACCGTGTCGACCTGCACGGCGGAGCTCGCATCCGAAGCCGCTGCCCACTCCACCTCGATCGCGGTGATCACGCCCTACGTCGCCCAGGCCACCGCGATCCGTCAGCTGCTCGCCGCACGCCGGCTCTCGGACCTCGTCGAGTGCAACACCATCCACAGCTTCCAGGGTCGCGAATGCGATGTCGTCATCCTCGACCTCGTCGACGCCGATCCGATGCGACCGAGTGCGCTGTCGCCGATGCGCCGAATCTCCTGAACGTCAGCCTCTCGCGAGCACGCGGCAAGCTCGTGATCGTCGCCGATGTCGCGTACTTCGAGCGCGTCGATCCGCGCGGGCTGGTGGCGACGATGCTGCGAGCAGCTTGTTCGGGCGAGCGAGCTTAGGGGCTGCGAATAGGAAAGTCGATCGAGTTTGCCGCCGCTCGGTGGTCATCTCCGTCGGCAAACCCGGCGGCGTCGACTGTTGAGGGACCGAGTAATTCATTCGCAGGGCCCTCGGTGCTGGTCTGGATCACGAAGCTCGGCGACAAGCGGCCGGCCAACATTCAACGCTGGTTCGAGGGGAAGCTGGAGCGTCTGAGCTCGGGCTCGGCTGTCCGACCGAGAACAGGGGTGGCACGCTCTCCGGGTTCAGTCCGCTGATTGGGATGGAGAGATCTTCGAGCACGACGAGGCGCGCGCATCTGTATGAAAGCTGGAGCTGGGCGATGGCCAAGGACATGCAGGAGCATCGAACAACCACATAAACCAATCACCCAACCAGACTTGGTAAGACATGCGACGTGAGGGCCACGGGCGATCCCGCACGCCGAGCCGCCGCGCACGGCTGGACCCGCAGCGGGTCGCCTCCAGAGCCGTATGACAGCCGTTTTCTGTTCCGAGAGCTGCCGGTGAGGCGGCCCTGAGGATGCAGCGTAACGTCTGGTGATGGCCGACTGCGACCCAACCGAACTCGCCCTCAGTACGCGTGAAGAGGTGCTGCTCACGGCGGGAGCGTTGCAGAGCGCGATCTTCAACAGCGCCAATTTCTCGAGCATCGCCACCGACGCAAAGGGCGTCATCCAGATCTTCAACGTCGGCGCCGAGAGGATGCTCGGGTACT
>Ga0105049_10004092_pt1 | contig 17156 bp, 10 predicted proteins | sample MAT06_FD_78087 | JGI IMG/M metagenome (GOLD analysis project Ga0105049, IMG submission 78087) | Freshwater microbial communities from Lake Fryxell liftoff mats and glacier meltwater in Antarctica - MAT-06 | ecosystem: Environmental > Aquatic > Freshwater > Ice > Liftoff microbial mat | place... | reverse complement strand
GGTAAGCGCAACATTAATAGCGGATTGATTGCCAACTGCCATTTCTTTTGAGGCATGTCCTACGTAACTAAACACTAAAATGGAGGAGGTACTTTTAACACTGATCCTGAAGCTTCCATCTTCCTTTGAAATAACCGCGTTGCCAGTGCCCTTTTCGCTAACAGAAACCCCTCCAAGCGGCTTACCGTTTTCATCATTCACGATTCCTGTAATTACAACATCAGCAGTTCCGTGAGGGTAGCTCGCAAATAAAACGCTGGGTTCCGATGAAATTTCAGCCGTTTTACTTTCTTGGAACAAAACAATCTGCTCATTAACCAGGCGATAGCCAATATCGAAAGAAGCCAGATCTTCACTTAGCACATCGCCCAATTTCTTTTCATTTACTGACAGCGTTATTGATCCATTGGATTTGATTGTTTTTGCACTAAAACTAACGTTAACACCGGTTTGCTTCGTAATTAATGAAACCACGTATTGTAGCGTTTGGTCTCTAACACTAAGCGTTACCTTTTTATCCAGGATACCTTGTGGTTCCGAAGCGCTCACTATAAACGGTGAGCACAACATCAAACACAAAATCAGTTGGATAAATTTAGTTTTTGCAACTGGGATTACCGAACTAAGCAATCTTTTTTTACTTTTCATATAGCTGTCATTTTGGTCAGTTATTAATTATTTAAAAAAACTATTCTTCTAACATCATTTAAATCAATGCTTTCAATTTGTTCCGTCTTTTAGTGGCGTCCTTCTCCCTTTATAAGGATAGAAGTGCCATTGATTTGATAAGTCAGGTTTGTTGCCAGGCACACAATTTTTAGTTTATCAAACAAATCCTCGTTATCCAGGTTTCCGCTAAATTCACAATCATAAACGTGTTCATTCTCCGCTTTGATTTCAATTCCGTAGGTCAACTCAAAACTTTTTAACACAACAGACAATTTTGTATTGTCAAATTCAAAACTGGTAGCGGCTTTTGTTTCATCTCTAAACCGATTATCATAACCAGCATCCTCCCTCTTTACAGGCTTTGGAAAATCGACGAGGGTTGAAGTGAAAACCTGCTTGTCGCCCTGGTACACCGCTTTTTGATTTGGCGTTACAACCAGCGTTTTCTTTTTTACAAAAGCTTTGTCTACTTTATCATTGCCATATACCTGGACCCTGCCTGTCAATACCTCTACTTCAATATTACCTGACCGGTTGTTGGTACGAATTGTAAAAGAAGTACCGAGTACTTTTGTTACCACCTCATTATAATAAACAAGAAAAGGGTGCAAAGAGTCTTTGGTTATTTTAAACATTGCTTCGCCATCCATACATACCTCCCTTTTATTTAGGAATTGTTCTTCGGTGTAATAGATAGAAGATGCCGGTTGAAGCGTTATGCTGCTTCCATCGGGTAATAAAACAGGAAGTGGCGAACTTGTATTATTCTTTACCTGCCTGGAACTATTCCCTTTAAATTCCGTTAAAAAATTATTGGACGAGCCTGGGCTTTTATAAAAATAAAATGACAATGCGACTACAAAAACAAGAACCGCAGCAGCCGCAAAATGCCAGCTTCTTTTCTTCCTTACGAAAAAACCAGCTTCTTTTTCTGCATCTTTTAAGGGTATCATTGGGATGATTTTGCTTTCCATAATCGCTTGGAAAGCATTCGTTTCTTCAAATGTTTCTTCTTCGTAAATCATATGGTCGAAATGACTCCCAAGAACATCGTCAAACTTACCGGAAGCTACTTCCCCGAAAAATTCATTTTTTTCTTCAAATGACAGCCTGTCCTTTAAATACTTATCCAATAAATAATAAAATCGCTCTGTTGTCATTATTTTTTTAACTATTCCTTATAATAATACAATCATAAAGAGGTGAAGGAGTACGGGCAATAAATATTTCATATTCAGCAGAATGATCTTATCCAACCTTATTTGTGAATCCCAAAAAAAAAGACGGATTTCCGGATTTTTTCTACTTCATTTACCCCAACATCAACTTTGATTCTTTTTGGGCCTGCTGAACTTTTTTAGAAATTTTTAGCCGAAAATCATGTGCGCTTTCCTCCATCAATTACAGGGCTGTAACGGAGTGCAATAAACGATTTAAAGATGGCGGGGTTAATTCGTATACCTCGTGCATAAAATTCGTGTATGGCATTACAGAGCGTTGCTCGAAGCACGGCTTTTGAAAACAAAGATTGTCTGTGAAGAAAGTTCCCTTGAACATCTTTTAGTAATTGAATGGCTGGAACATAGAGACAGGAAGAGAATGACCAAAGGTGCAAGCCCTGATAACTACGAGTTCATAAATGTGTAAAGCCTTTGTGGATTGGAGAAAAATAATTTTTCAATAAATTTACCCATCCCTTTTGCCTCCAGTTTCTGCCTGAATTCGGTAAGCAAATATGTTAACCCGGGCTTTCCTCCATATGATTTCCAATAGGTGTGCTTTGCCATGTCCATACCAATTACAATCTGGTGGGCATAAAGCGGCAACAGGTTTTCCAGCAAGGTAATGGTCCAGTTTTCATCGTTGGTTTTCCAGCGAAAATGGCTGTCATACTCTACATAAACGCCTGTCTGCATCAGGTCGTTGTGAAATACCAAATCCTTTTGCTTGTCTATATGCGACAAAACAACATGATTGAGATCGGCACCCAGTTTCTGGAAGATGGCTACTTGTTCCATGGCTTGTTTACCCCCGTTGGTATGTGTAAGGATCGGCACCCCGGTTTCCCGATGGGCATTTACAACTGCTTCAAATATTTTATGCTGATGGTCGTTGATTTTCTCATCGCCGGTGGCCAGTTTTATCATACCTGCTTTATGAGCGGTACGCTTTACAAGCGGGCAGCAATAATCGTATTCATCAATTCCCTCGGTGATATCTTTAATGAATAACTCCGTGATTTCATCCACCGACAGGTGATAGCGCCAATGATTGGGTGGATAGTAGATTTCAAGGTGAAGCCCTGTTGGTGCGATGATTTGTACCCCCGAATTTTGAGAAACTTCGGCTAGTTTAAGAATATTCCTGCCGCAGGCTGCAGGTATTGTATCTACCACGGTACGGCCACCTGCCTTATAAAATTCATTCAGTTCGATAGCAATTTTAACCGTGTCGTTTAAAATGAATTCAGGGTTGGCCATCGTTATAAAGGCCTCCTCAATTACTATGTGTTCATGGGAATAGGTCAACCCCATTTTTTCCGGCGCTATATCACCCAGTACGGTTCTTACAAATGGCATAACAATATTTTTTAATGGTTTGTGTTTTCTTTCAAATTATTTTTCCACCCCGTCCGGGAAGTATCCGCTATGGAATCCGGTACTTCCAATACCTGCCCAACCCGAACCAGCTCATTTCTTAGCATCGAAATATCTACATCTTTTGCATCACAGTCTTTTTGCAAAGATTGAATCGCCGCAAGGCCGGCTGCCTGTCCCATACTCATGGTTTGCGCCATCGAGCGACAGGAAGCATGGGCATCATGGGTAGCCGAAAAACAACGGCCTGCCATCCATGTCAAACTACTGGCTTCGGGTACGATTGTTCCGTAGGGCACCCCATAAATACCGGTGCCGGGAATATATTCCCAATAGGTTTCATCCTGCCCGTCGGTTCCTTTCCGGTGATCTTCAATGGGAGCTCCACATAAAAAAATTGATGACCCTGGAATTTCTCCGCCCAGACATTCTTCTTTTGTAAGCCGGTGTTGGCCATATACCCTGCGTGTTTCCCGTACACCTATTTGGTTTGATAAACCAATGATCTTTGAATTTTCATAACCAGGAACGCAGTCGCGGAAAAAATTTTCGTAGGCAAACGACTGATTTCGTCCTGTAATTTCCGCTTCGGTGAGCTCCTTTATGTTAAGTGCACTCAAACCGGATACTTTTACAGCAACTGTTGAAATGCAGGCGGGCTGGCACATTTCATGGGCCGACCCTTCTTTTCTTGGCAGTGAATGTGTATTGCTTTCAAAAGCAACTGTCATCCTTTCTTTCAACATTTTATTGCCGCCTGCTTTCTCAAACACATTCAGATCTACATTGCACATTCTAAAAGTAGTTGTCAGGCTTTGCGCCGGTTCTTTTTCACCTGCCAGTTCTACCTGGCAACCAGATAGCGAACAAAAATCTGCATCGCCGCTGGCATCAATTACTCTGTGGGCCTTTATTTTATAAAACCCTGATTTATTCCAGAAGATACCCGTTGTCCGCTCCTTTTCTTCTTTAACCACATCTACCAGGGAAGTATGCAGTAAATAATTTATACCGGCTTCTGTAATCAGTTTATCCCATACCTGTTTCAACCGCTCGGGGTTATAATTTACACCGGTTCCCGCCCCGTACGTATTTGGCCGCAGGAATATATCATTGGTTTTATCCAGTTCATTCACCACTTTATCGGGCAGGCCGCCAACGATTTTTCGGGTACTGGTACCGGGGGTAAAAAATCCATAAAAGGTATCCAGCATTTGCGTGGAAGTGCCTCCCGGAAATCCATACCGTTCCACCAACATCACTGAAAAACTATTTTGCGCTGCAGCAGCCAATGCAGCCATACAGCCTGCTGAACCTGCACCTATCACCAGTACATCCGTTTCGGCAAGCAAAGGGATATTTATATGATTTAAAATAGCGGACATCTTTTTTTGTATTAATCCGAAGTTTATTTATTTGACCGGGCTATTTCCTACATGCTCGAACAATTTAGCCAGGCGGTGGGCATGCTCATCGTAGGCGCTTTCAAATAAGGTTACCGCTCTTTCTTCTCCTACCACCGCAGCGCTGCTCAATACTTTTGGTGGCTGGCCGGCAGCAGTTAATAATGCGGCCAACTCGGCTTTAATGCAATTGATCAGCAAAACCCCTCCTACTGTTGAGCCTGGTGCAACCGGGGTATCCAAACCAGGAACATACACCATGGCATCGCCCAAAGGCGCCCCCGTGTCTAATATCAAATCGGAAAAGTCCCCGAGTTTTTTTTCATCGCTTCGCTTGCTGGTAGATTCTGCTGAATGCTTCACAGAAATAATAGAGACTACTTTTATATTTCTTTGCTGAAACTGTTCTGCCATTTCAATGGGAACCACATTACAACCACTGGAAGAAATTATAATTGCCGTGTCAATTTCTTTTAAATCAAAATTGCGTACAATCCTTGCTGCCAGACCGCTTACGTTCTCCAGGAACATCGCTTGTCGTTGCCCATTGGCGCCCACAACCAGGTTGTGAAAAGTGAGCGATAACTCAACAATGGGATTGAACCCCGGAAAGGAACCATAACGGGGCCACATTTCTTCCACCAGGATGCGGCTATGTCCACTGCCAAAAATATGTACCATTCTTCCGGCCAATATGGTTTTAGCAAACATTTGTGCGGCCTGCCTGATCTGGGTTTGCTGCGCTTTTACGGTTTCAAGTATTTCAGTACTTTTCTGCAAATAAGTTTCTGTAATGTTCATAGTTTGTTTTAAAAATAATTAATTTAATAGTTAACGGCTTCCCTCGCAAAACAAGCTGCTCCAACAGCTCCGGATAAATCGCCATAGCGTGCTTTCACAATTTCCGTTTTGTTACCGCCTGTTCTCCATTCGTAGATGTTCATGAATCTTTCCAGTGGTTCAAATAAATCATTACCTGCCTCGGTAATTCCACCACCCAGGATAATCATCTCGGGCGAAAGGATATTTGTTATAGCAGCCAGGCCTATCGCTAATTTTTTTACAGAGGTATGCCATACTTCCCTGGCAAAAATGTCCCCCGCCTTTGCGGCTTCCAGTAGCTGATGTGTAGAGGTGAATTTCCCGAGGGTTCTTTTTACGATGCTGCAATTTCCGATGGCATCTTCCAGGCTTCCGGGCATGCCGACTACATCAACATCTCCTTCGCTGTCAATTACCATGTGCCCGATATGACCTGCTTTGCTAAATGCGCCCTGGTATGGTTTTCCATCAATCAGAATGGCACCGCCCACTCCGGTTCCGAGGGTAAGCATGACTACGTTTTTTCTATCCTTTGCAGCGCCAAACCTTGCTTCAGCCATCATAGCTGAAATGGCGTCATTTAAAACAAAAGTCTTGCTTTCTAAAAAGTCAGTCCATACAAAATTTTCAAGACCCTGCAAACGGCCAGGCATAAAAGCAATGGCCGAATTTCCTGCATTGGGCAAGCCTGGGGCGGAGATGCCAATTAATGCATCGCTACTTTGCAGGTTGCTTTGTATTTCCTGCACAGCCCTGGCGATGGCATTCTTCCATATCGCATCATCACCATCGTTTGTGGGATGATAACATTGGTGTAAAATGTCGCCCTGATTATTGATGGCAATGGCTTTTATTCTTGTACCCCCCAAATCAATTCCGATTGTTATGTTTGACATACCCCGATTTAATTATAGACTTATTCTACTTTTTGATTTTGTATTTACCATTGTCCTTCACTCACTGTCCAGCCGCCGTCCACTGCGATTACCTGGCCGGTAGTAAACCTCGACAAGCCGCTCATGAAGTACACCGCCAGCCCATCCAAATCAGAAGGATGACCGATTCTGCCACCATCTAATGGCTGTTTGGTTTTGGTGAATGAAAGGATCGTTTCATCTTCGGCTGCCCGCCTGGCCATGGGTGTTTCCACCAAACCGGGAGCGATCACGTTTATCCGGATATTATCTTTTGCATAATAAGCCGCAATCGATTTAGTAAATCCAATAGTGGCCGATTTGGCGGCTGCATAGGCATGTGTTGAAAAAAACTGCGGTGAGGGGGCATAGCCGAGAACAGAACCGATATTTAAGATGGTGCCTTCACTTCCATCCTTTAAGAATTGTTTGATTGCTGCCTGGTTGGACAACATCAGGGAAGTAAGATTTAATTCCATGGTTTTGTTCCAGCCATCAAGGGTAAGTTCGTGCAAGGGGCCATCACCCATTTTCCGTCCGCTGCCTCCGGCCACATGGTAGAGCCCATTGAAACTTCCGAATTTACTGATACAAAACTCAATCGCATTAATAGCTGTGGCAGGTAGCACGGCATCACCAATAATAGCTTCAGCGTTGCTGCCTAACTGGCTTTTTGCTTCCGCAGCGCTTTCTTCATTTCTGCCAACTACAATTACACTTGCGCCGCTTTCGATAAAAGCGTTGGCGGCGGATAAGCCAAGACCGGTAGTGCCACCAATGATGACGATATTTTTGCTGGTTAAACTTTTGTCGGCCATGGGGTTAAATTGATGTTAGCGTAATATTGCATTTTTTAAATTTTCATTTTTATTGTTTTCAGGAAGCGTCTAATTTTCAATGCTGAAAGAGTGTGTCCCAAATTAGCTACGCAGTTTGCATGCAAAAAAGCCAGCATACACCCAGACTTTAACCTCACCCCCAACCGTTTTCCTAAAAGAGAGGGGATCATGTCTCTGGAAATTTTGGCTCCGTCTCTGTAAACCTAATTATTTTTTACCGGTTGATCCCCCATCACCATCTCAATTGTTCCTCCATTCACTATGTCCTGATGTGTAAACCAAAACTTATTCCATGGCTTACCATTTACTTTGCAGGATTGGATATAGATATTTTTTTCATTGGCATTTCTTGCAGTTACTTTCAACAGTTTTCCATTACCCAATGTCAGCGTAACGGCGGGAAAAGATGCCCCGGTTAAATAATAAATATTTTGCCCCGCATTTGGAAAGAAACCCATGGAGGAAAATATAAACCAACTGCTCATAGCGCCGCTGTCGTCGTTTTCCATATACCCTTCTTCTGTAAACCGTTCCTTCATCAGCTTACGAACGTAATAACTTGCGAGGTCGCTGCGATCGGCGTAATGAAAACTTTGAACTGCAAGAAAAGCCGGTTCATTGCCATAATCAATCAGGTTGTTTTTGAAGGCGTATTGTAATTTTTTTGCAAACGCTTCCTTGCCGCCGGAAATTTGTACAAGGGTATCAAACTGGTGAGGAACAAAATACGAGTAAGTCCATGAATTACCTTCATAAAAATAATCTCGCCAGGAACCCCAGTTTTTTTTGAGATCAATGGAAACATATTCGCCGCCTAATTTCCTTGGCACAATAAAGCCTTTGAAGCCATCGCTTTCTGCATCCGGGTTCCATAAACTGAACCATTGGCGGCTACGTTGCAGGTAACGGGCGTATTCTGGTTCCGTTCCTAATTTCTGAGCCATTTGTGCAGCACAAAAATCATTGTAGGAATACTCGAGAGACACGGAACTGCTCATTTTGCCGGCAGGTATCCAACCTAATTCTTTGTACATTTTACTGCTGTCTGGTTTGCCATAACTGATGCCATTGCGCTCGTTGTCAGCATGCACCCGCAATACCTTATACGCCGCCTTCCAGTCCACCCCTTTTACGCCTTTTACAAATGCATCGGCGATAATATTATCAATGTCGTTGCCGCCCTGCTCCGCGCTCATATCATTCAGGGCAACGAATGCATCTTTTACTTTATTATGCTGTTGAAACCTGGCAATAAAAGAATTGATAGTACCACTCACCATGGATGGATTGGTCAAAACCTTTAATGGGTAGAGTGTACGCCAGGTATCCCATACCGCCAGGTGATCATCCCAAACTGGCACGTTTCTGCCAAACCCGTTGGCATCGTTGGTACGGTTGCGGGGCATTACAGACGCATGGTAAGAAGCCGAATAAAAAATACGTTTTTCTTTTTCTGTTCCTCCTTCCACTTTTATTTTATTCAATTCGTTGCTCCATATTTTTTTTGCGGTGGCCTTGATATTGTTATAGTCCCAGCCGGGTATTTCTTCATTGAGCCAGGCAGTGGCTTGTTCAATGCTTTTTAAGGATACGGCTACCTTTAAATAAATTGCTTCCTGATCTTTAGTATTGTATTGAACGTATGCGCCGATGCGGTCGTTGTCCTGGCCCGACTGCTGGGTAGATTGACCCGGGCTAATTTTGCCATTTAGCCAGGTACCGGTTGATGCAGGCACTTTGCTTAACCGTACACAGAAATACACTTTATACGCACCGTCAGAAAATCCCCCGGTATAATTGCCATACTCTTTTAATTCTGTTTTTTTCTTGTCGGTAAAATCTACTTTTCCTTCGATAAATTTTGCAAATTTTCCCCGCATGGCAGTGGCAATATCGGTGATGTTGTGGCTCACATCGAGTAAAATATGTGCACTGTCTGTTTTTGGAAAACTAAACCGGTAGATGGCGGAATGGGCAGCGGGCGTAACCCCGGTTTTAATTCCATAGCGGCTAAGGGTAACCGCGTATTGAAAGGGCGTTGCCGTTTCATTTTCTTTGGGTGAATCATGTTCCGTTTCGCCAACAGCCAAACCTACTTGCGGTGATAGAAATATTTGCCCGTATTTACCCCATCCGGTGCCGCTCACATGCAATTGCCCAAAGCCACGAATGGGTTGGCCCATGATGTAGCAATCCATATCGTAATTCACATTGCCCGGAGCAGTATGCGGACTCGGGTTGATAGATGCATTGGGCAATTGAGGGCCTAATACGCAACTGCTGTTTTTATCCCGTACGCCGATAAAATTGTCAACATAATCTACGGGTTGCTTATTGGTTTGACCAAAGGATGAAATACAAAAACAACACAAAAAAAATAAGCCCGGTAACTGTTTTGTAATGCCTTTAAAAATTTGTTGCTGCACGATGATATGTTTAAATGGTTTCATAATAATTTACTAATAGTGGTAATGCATTTTTTTAATTTGATAAAACACGATCACATAAAGACAATCGCAAAGAAATCCCTATTACACTCATTATAAACAACGCCCAACCTGCAAAAAGTTCGCAGTGTAATTATTGTTCAATAATTCAATCCTTAGATTTTGCCGGATTTCCGGGGGCTCATCAAATAGGCCATAAAACCCAATGTGTAAGGTGATATTACACGGTATCCACTTCGCTGCAATGCTTCACCACCTTTGTTTACCTGCGCTGTTCCGGTAAGTAAACCATCGGGAGTTATAAATTTCATTAAAGTGGCGGTTGCTTTGGTTGCCGCCGTGGATGCCTTATCATCGAGCACCCCTAATTGGTAAGCATATTTTAATGCCGCAGCAATACCTGCAGTGCCCGACGTTTCTCTCCCGGTTTCTGGTTCGTGCATAAAGCAGTACCACATTCCATCAGTTTGTTGAAACTGCAGCACATATGCAGCAGCCCGTACAAATTCCGCTTTTATTTTATCAGCATCGGGATGATTTTTTAATTGCTGCCACGAACGGATAAAACCTAGCAGGTACCAGGCTACTCCCCGGCTCCAGTTTCTATATTCCCGGCCGCCTTTGTTATTGGTGCGTTGATAAATTCCGGTTGAGTCAGCCAACGCAGCAGCCCTTGCGAGCAGGTTTGTTACGGCTATATTTTGTAATTCCTTATCCTGCCTGTTGGCACCTATCACAGCTAAGGGATAAGAGACTGTATAGCACTCTTCTGTTTTGATAGTGGGAAAAGCGGACTGCGGATCATCGCTGATTACACCATTTTTATCCTGGTGTTGTTTACAAAATTCAAGGGCTGTTTCTATGGCAGGATGCTGTGGGTGAAAACGGGCATACAGCGCAAAAGGCAAAGTAGTTTCTACATTCATTACCCTGTTATTGACAGGTGTATTATTAAGCCCCATATAAATAAACGATGTATCGGTAAAGTATTGGTTAAACCTGTTTTGCAAACTTTTATTTGCAACGGCCTCGCTGGCCGATAACACCTGAAGCCCGTCCATTACTACCCCTTCCATCCAGCCAAAGGGCTGATACATGTTGCGGTTCAACAGTGTATTTGTTACTTCATTCATACCATGTGGTGCACCGTTGGATAGTAAAATGTGTGGCTTGTAAACGTCGGGGATGCTTACATCGTTACTACCAAATATTGCCTGCGGCTGCTTGCCTTTGATTTGCCGGATGGTCAGCCCCTGTTCAAGTATTTTTTTTAACTGCCCGTTATCCAATATTAATTCATACACCTGCAGGTAAGTGGCATATTTGATATCCAGTTCGCCTAATTTTTCGCCGCTTTGTGTAAGGTTTATTTCCAACAAGCAAGGTTCCCTTACATCCGTAGCTGTACTTATTCTAAATCTTGCAACCGGAAATACGTCTGTATTTACTTTATCGTTGTCCCATTCAATCGATATCCCTGTGCTGTCTATCAAGTGATACGTCCAATTAAAAGGGGTGGCTTTGCCAGCAGCAAGCCGCAGGGTTACTTTATCATTTATTGTTCCCTGAAGCAAACTGTACGAAAGTTTTTCCCGTTTGCCGGCAGCGCTTTTTGGTCTGGAAGAGGAAATTTTACCGGCGCAGCCACAGGATAACACAAAAAGGATTGCAACGATATAGTTAAGATTTACTTTCATGTTTGATGATGTTACCGCTTTGTTGATTAGTGTTATTCATTTTGAAATATTGGATTCCGTTTTTAACCCGCAAACCTTTTTTACCTGCTTCATTTTTTTTGCCGTATAAAAAAATACTCATCACGACCTCTAAAAAAAAGTACTAACCCTATAAAATAATAAAGCACAAATGATCTCCGTTTCAAGTGCAGTTTTCTATGAAATTTGAATATTAATTTCTACTTCAGGCTGGCTAAAATACAACGGCACCGCCTCTAGCCCGGGTACAAAATTAAAAATCCTTGCTGTGGTTGATGACAATGGTAGCATGGGTTTGTTAGCTGTAACCTGCACCTTAGCCTGCTTTTTTATAATAGTTATTTCTTTACCTGATTGTATCTGTACTTTTTCTGTTGATGCTGCTATTATCGGAACAATGATTTGAACCTGATCATTGTGCACATTACTTTCAAAAGAGAATAATAAGTTTACTCCCCGATTTGAAAACGTATATTTCCCATAGCATTTTATATTGCCAGACGGGGGACTGTTTTGATCTCCATCTACCAGTGACGCAACGGTGTCCGCAATGATGAGCCCGTTTTGATTGTTGACTACTATGTTTGCAGAAAGATCTGCTATGTTGGTATAAGTTTTTCCATCCAGTTTTAATTCAATGCGTGGTGTTAGTGGTATTGATGCGGGGTCTGTATCGGGCTGCATATTGCCAGCTTCATGCATTTGATACCTAATCATACTTGCAGCAATTACCGGCCCCGCCTTCGCATGCCAAAGCAGCGATAGAGCTCCACCTGTAGGATGCCCTTCTTTAAAAGTATATTCCCGATCGTAGCCGGTAATGGTAGCCCTAAACCCACCTGTTGCAATTAGCCAGGTTTGTATGTCGTTAAAAAACCGGACGCCAAAATTTTCTTCCGCAGGTAATTTTATTTTGCTCAATTTTTTCACCAGATAGGCGTGTCCATAATCGCTTAAAGCTGCCAACGATTTGGCATGGCAAAACGTATGATGAATGCATGGCTGCACCCCATGCGACACATAATGGATGCCACCATGCAACAGACCATTGTGAGTGCATTGTTTAAGCAACTGTAAGTTTAGAAAAGCTGCCTTGTAGTAGCGTTCATCTTTATGCGCCATCATGGCAAGAGCAGTATGGCAACCATCGGATGTCCGGCTACCCCAATACGTCCATTTAAAGCTTCGTGTACCCCAGCTATTATCCATACCGCCATCGGGCAGCATAAATTGCAAATGGGTTTGTAACGATTGGTGTACTTTTTCAAGCAGCACTTCATCCTGTACGAGTTGCCCGTAAAAAACCAGCGCTGGTAACGACTCTTCCATATTATACCCCAAGTCTACAGAAAAACAACCTTTTTTGCTGGGTGTATCGTAAGGCCCTCCTTCGCCGTGAATAAATGAATCGTTTGAAGAAAAGAACTTCAATGATTCTTCAGCAAAAAACTTTCCCTTTTGAATGAAGGCAGGTATATTCAATTCCATGCCGAGCAATGAGAGGGCATAAGCGGCTGAAACCGGGTAATTGATATTTCCGTAATCCATGGAAAAATTATTGTAGATAAATTCACCGGCCTTTTTTAAACGGCTTTCGATTTCATTTTTCCACCCCGGTTCTAATGTGCTTCCATAATGCTTTAAAGTATCCGCAAGGGCAATGGTGGTAAAAACGGTAATGCCTTTCCAGGCACCGGTATAAGTTTCATTCTTCCACGAGCCATCGGGTTCACTCACATTTTGCTCCATCCATTGGTACAATAATTTCGCAGCCTCCATATAGCGGCTATCCTGCTTTTTTTGCGCCATGTGTACCAGCGGATAAATACTGTCGGCCACCCGGCCATGCACCCGTTTACAAGCCGGGCACATCAGTCCGCCATACAGTGCGGGTGTTCTGTCGTCGGTTATTTGACTTTTCAATAAAGCATCTGTCCATGTATTCAGCAAATTGCCTGCAAGCGCAAATAAATCATTCTCGTTGGTTAATTCGTAATCAAAAAAACAGGCTGCATTCGACACAGCAGGTAATAGGGCCATGCCAAGTCCGCCGATGGCCGCTGTTTGTAAAAACTGTCTTCGTGATTTCATTACCCGTTATTTAACCTCAAATAATTTTAGATCCTTTAAAGCCAGCTCGCCTTACCTGGGCAGCATTCATAATTGCTTTGGATTCGTACAATCTTTCTATTACGGCATCATCCCCAAAGATTTGATGTAGCCCTCATCTCTTATGCAGTTACGGAAGGTTATCTGTTGAATTAACCCGTTAAAAGCCGCTCTGGCCAGCTCCGGATTGGGCCTGTTTTTTCGGATCAATTCAAAATTTCTCCGATCTGATTCAGCATAGTCTACCACCAATTGCCAATTGGCCGGCTCCTCCATGTAAACCATGCCGTTTTGTTTTGCATCTTTCCTCATTTTTTTATAAGGCCAGTAGGTCCAGCCAATGTTTACCCTTTCTAAAAGGCGGCGAAAACCTGCTATCCATTGGTCCGGTTCATGGCCGGTTTCGCCCATATAAAAGGGCAAATTAAATTTGGTACGGTAATCTAAAAAATCCTGTATCCCGGCTTCCGTGGTATCGCAGTGATAGCGGTGGCAGGTAAACATGATATTATTATCAAATTTCCAGTCGGTGAAAATGGAATAATCGTTTCCCCATTGGGAACCACTTAGCATTACGATGTGGTTTTTATCTACCGTGCGGATAACTTTTGTAACCCGGCGCAGTAGTGAATCCAGTTGCTTATTCAGCCGGGCCGTATCGTTTTTAAAAAAGGAAGATGCAATGGGTTCATTGATTACATCGTAGGCCAGTACCGTAGTGTTGCTCACAAAATGTTTCGCTAATTCTTTCCATATATCACAAAATTGTTGTTTATGTTGATCGGTTTCAAATAACCATGGATAGCCGTAGCTGTCATCTATGTTCATACCGGTTTGCCCACCCGGCGCAACATGCATATCTAAAATTACATACAGACCTGCATCTTTGCACCAACCAATAACGGAATCAAGTAAGGCGTAACCATGCTGTTTGGAGGCATAGCCCATAAAAGGTTCGTTCGTAAGCAGTTTATAATGAAATGGCAGCCGTATGGTGTTCATACCTGTTTTGGCGATAAAGCTGATGTCTTCTTTTGTTACGTATTGCTGCTGAAAATTTCGCCAAAATTGATCAGTAAAAGCTTCTCCCACCATTTCCCTGAAAGCCTCGTCCATCTGCCGGTAAGAGCTGGCAGAATTTTTTAAACCCAGCAGGTAACCTTCCGCATTTAACCAGTTACCCAGGTTGGTGCCTTTTATGTGCAACATTTTCCCATCGGGCATCACTAAATTTTGACCCTCTACTTTTACAAAACCTTTTTTGCTTTTATCATTGCTGGTAAAAGCCAATAGGACCACTGTTAATAAAATAATACCTGGTACAATTAATCTTTTCATAATCAAATTTTAAAAATGGTAACTATTACTTTGTTGCTTTACTTTTTTGTCCATGTGCACCACCGGATAAATTCTAACTATTACACCGCCGTACAGTTTTTACAAACCGGGCACATCAAATCTCCAAGGCAGGTGTGTTATCGTTTATAATTGGTTTTGTTACCGGCGCATCAGCCCAGGTATGTAGCAAGTCGTCAGCAAATATATACCAGTAGCCGTCTTGGTCTGTTTCCTTGTTATGTAGTGGGGAAACACCGGCAAATAAAGGCGAGGAGGCCGGGCCAAATCCACCCAAAATCGCTGATTGAAAAAAATGCCTTCTTAAATCCATGCTGCTACTGTTTCGCTCTTTACTTAATTTGCCGATGGGCTTCTTGCCAAGATCAGGGCACAAAATTGTGTTTCCAGATGATGGTCTGTTACTATAACAATTAAACAAGCTGCAGACAGTACAGGATTTGCACATATTTTGTTAGCGCAATCTTTAAATTTTACCGGATTGCCGGGACTGAGCACCACGCCCCTTTATTTAATTGCTGCGTTCCTCTTAGCAATCTGAAGGGGTTGGCAGGATTATTAAAGTTGTTGCTAATGTGGCTGCCGTTTTATTGAGCACGGCTAACTGGGAAGTATATTATTATTTAGGTGAAATACCTGTAGTCATAGATATTCATTTATTTAACATTAAGCACTATCGGGGAACACAATTCTCACCCAGGTCGAAAGGGATTCTTCGGTTTGTCTGCCTTCGGCTTTAGAAACAGCTTGCACTTTTGGGGCCATTCGTTTGCCATTGTATCCTGCAGCATTCAACCAGTAAAGTATATTTAAGGATATTGATTTCACGGGTATTATATCCCAATAGCAATCTTTTAAGGACACATATGCTTCTATTATTTTTTTTAAGCAATTACATTAATTAATCCAGGTTAGGATAAAAAGAGAAAAATTGATGAAATTTTAGGTGTGTTCATTATTGGTTATTTAAGCGCCGAAGAATCTTTATTCAACCTTATTTTAATATCAGTCGGGTAAACTGAAGGCAACGTATTGATCGCCTGATTTTGATTTTAATTTTCCACCACCGCATGCAATCACGATGTACTGTTTGCCCTTAATTGAATAAGAACTTGGTGAGGCATACCCTGCAGCCGGCAACACTGCCTGCCACAAAGTTTTGCCATTGGCTTTATCAAAAGCCCGGAGCTTTTTATCGCGGCTGGCTGCAATGAAAATAAGTCCACTTGCTGTCACCACCGGACCCCCGTAATTATCAGTGCCTGTTGGCGGAATGCCTTTTCTAGTCAGCTCTTCGTACTCACCCAAAGGCACCTGCCATTTTTGTTCACCAGTGTTGAGGTCGATGGCGGTAAGCGTACCCCAGGGTGGTGTACTTACCGGGTAGCCGTTGCGGTCGTACCAGCGGTTATAACCTGTATGTTGGTAAGGTGAATGATCGCCTCCAATGCTGGTGCTGTTATTGGTTTTGTACTCCACATCGCCACTTGATTTGTTCATTACAAAATCTATAATCACTTTTCTTTCACCCGGCGATATATGCGAAAAAGATGGCATCATTCCTCTACCCTTTTCCAATAACTGGTATAGGGCATCTGACGTATATTTTTTATCGGTGTTCACTAACGAAGGATAGGAACCGTCATGATTTCCTTTGCCATTTTCACCGTGACAAGCCGCACAATTTTTTATATATAGCGACCTGGTTGTAACCGGAATATTCGCTTCCGTCTTTGCAACGTCTGTTAGTGTTGTGTAAACGGGCAATTGTTTGGCGGGCACATAGATGATTCCTTCCTTGTCCACCGCAGCACCACCCCATTGGGCACCGCCATCCGTACCCGGAAAAAATATGGTCATCTCCCTGCCAACAGGAATATAAGAACTGCCGTGGCGGGATGCCCGTAGAAGTTTAACAAGCGAATCTTTATCGGCAACAAAAGAATTAAAATCTTCTTCATTAAATACCTGGCGGGTAAAAGGGGCAGGCTTTACAGGAAAAGGTTGCGTAGGACTTGGATACTCGCCCGCAATTGCGTCGGTACGTGTTTTTTTCTCAACAATTACGAATAAGGGCTCACCTGTTACTCTATCAAAAACAAAAACAAATCCCTGCTTGGTAAGCTGGGCGACAGCAGGTGTTCTTATTCCATTATGCATTACCGTAACGAGATTAGGAGGCGCTGGTGGGTCCCTATCCCAAATATCGTGGTGTACAAATTGAAAATGCCACAATAGTTTTCCCATTGCCGCATTTAAAGCGAGTAAACAGTTTGAGTACAGAT
>Ga0105049_10004090_pt1 | contig 17157 bp, 20 predicted proteins | sample MAT06_FD_78087 | JGI IMG/M metagenome (GOLD analysis project Ga0105049, IMG submission 78087) | Freshwater microbial communities from Lake Fryxell liftoff mats and glacier meltwater in Antarctica - MAT-06 | ecosystem: Environmental > Aquatic > Freshwater > Ice > Liftoff microbial mat | place... | reverse complement strand
GGGAGCGGGTGTCCTGGCCATGCCTGCCCCATAGCGCCAAAAGCGGCAAAGGGAAAGCGGGGCTTGCGAGGCTGCAGTTGCTTGGCGGGACTTGCTAGGCGGGACTTGCGAGGCGGGACTTGCAAAGCGGCACTTGCAAGGCGGCACTTGCAAGGCGGCACTTGCGAGGCGGGGGGCAAAGCGGCACAACGGGGCATGACCACGTTTCGCAGCCACATGAACCAGGCTCTGGATGAAGCCCGTTCTGCCGCAGCGCGCGGCGAAGTGCCGGTGGGGGCGGTGGTGGTGACGGCGCAGGGTCAGGTGGTCGCCGCTGCAGGCAACCGCACGCGGGAACTGAACGACCCGACGGCCCATGCCGAACTGCTGGCCCTGCGGGCGGCGGCGGCGGTTCTGGGCAGCGAACGGCTGGTGGGATGCGACCTTTACGTGACGCTGGAGCCCTGCGCCATGTGCGCCGGTGCCATCAGCCACGCCCGGATCGCCCGGCTTTACTACGGTGCCGCCGATCCCAAGTCGGGCGGCGTGGCGCAGGGAGCACGGGTGTTTGACCATCCGCAGTGCCACCATGCGCCGCAGATCTTTGACGGCATTGCCGCCAGCGAAGCCACCGCGCTGCTGACCGGGTTCTTCCGGGACAGGCGCGGCTGACGATGCGCGAGTGCCTACCGGCAAAGAATGGCATATTCTGCCGGATTTGTGGTTAGGGGGGTTGATTCTTGGCAGCTTTCCCTTTTCTCGCCGCCCACATCATCGCCAGACCCGCCGCTCCGAGCGGCATTGACCCGATGCTGACTGCCTGCCCGACCATTTGCGGCGCGACATCGGGTTGCAGCCACTTCCGCATGTCGCCGTGCGGGACCTGATGTTGTGATGTGCCAGGCCCCGGCCCCGAAAGGGAATCCGGTGCCGGGGGAACAGTCGAAATTTCAAGGAAAATTTCGGACCAAATCCTTGATCAAGGATTTGCCTCCCTGCCCCGCCCGCAGGTCAAAACCTGATGGGCACCAGCACCTGCGGTTCCACCACCTGAACGCCCGGCAGAGCCGCTGCCAGAACCTCTGCCGATTGTTCCAGCAGCGGAAAGGTCCGGTAGTGGCAGGGGATCACCATCTTGAAGTGGAAATAGCGTTTGGCTGCATAGGCGGCGCGTGCCATGTCCATCGTGAAATGGCCGCCCGCCGACAGGATGCCGATATCGGGATTGTGCAGATCGCCCATCCAGTCCATGTCGGCCATGATGTCGGTATCGCCCGACAGATAGATCACGTGGCCCTCGGCCTGCAGCATGAATCCCGCCGGTGTTCCGGCATAGATCGGGCCGGCTTCGCCTGACAGCGAGCTGGAATGGCTGGCCGCCACCATGGTCGCCTTGATCCCGTTCAGATCGACCGTACCGCCCCGGTTCATGCCGATACCCTTGATCCCATCGCGGCTCTGCCACCAGTTTATCATATCATAGCCCCCCACGATCTGCACATCGGCATCCCGCGAGATCGCCAGCGCATCGCCGCTATGGTCGCCGTGGCCGTGGGTCAGCACCACATGGGTGACGCCCGACACTGCCTCGCTGCGGCGCTCGGCCGGAAACATCGGATTGCCGGTCAGCCAGGGGTCGATCAGCAGTACCGCCGCCCCGGATTCGATGCGAAAGCCGGAATGGCCAAGCCAGGTGATCTGCATTGCGCTTCTCCGGGTGTGCACTACGTCTGTGTTCTAGCGTTCAGCAGAGAAAAGGGAACCATGGACTGGTTTGCGACAGTGGATGGCTATTGCGAGCGGCTGGGGACCGCCTATTGGGCCGAACCGGTCAATGCGGTGACCAATCTGGCCTTTGTGCTGGCCGCTGCGGTGATGTGGCGGCGGACGGCGGGGTTGGGGCGGGCATTGTGCGGTGTGCTGGCCGTCATTGGTCTGGGCAGTTTCCTGTTTCACACCCATGCCAACCGTCTGACCGGCGTTCTGGATGTGGCGCCGATTCTGGGCTTCATCCTGCTGTATGTCTTTGCCGCCAGCCGCGACATGCTGGGGTTGCCGGGCTGGCAGGCGGGGCTGTGTCTGCTGGCCTTCCTGCCCTATGCCGCAGCCACGGTGCCGCTGTGGGGGATGGTTCCCGGGCTGGGATCGTCGGCGGGATATGCGCCGGTGCCGGTGCTGATCCTGTTTTACGCGTGGTTGATGCGGCGGCAACCCGCGACGGCAGCGGGTCTGGCTATCGGCGCGGCGATACTGATCGTCAGTCTGGTCTTTCGCACGCTCGATGCGCCCTTGTGCAGCGCCTGGCCGCGCGGCACCCATTTTCTGTGGCATCTGCTCAACGCAGCCATGCTGGGCTGGATGATCGAGGTTTACCGCCGCCACAGGCTTGCAGCATCCCGGGCAGGGGGCTAAACGGGGGAAGTTTGCAAGAGGCCCTGCCCCATGTCCATTGATATCGATACCGCCCGAAAGGTCGCCAAGCTGGCCCGTATCCGGGTCGAAGAGGCCGACCTGCCTGCGTTGGCCGGTGAATTGTCGGGTATTCTGGGCTTCATGGCGCAGTTGAACGAGGTGAATGTGACCGGGATCGAGCCTATGACCTCTGTCACCCCGATGCGGCTGAAGCGCCGGGCGGATCAGGTGACCGATGGCGGCTATCAAGACCGGATCCTGTCCAACGCCCCGGATGCCCGCGAAGGGTTCTTTGCCGTGCCAAAGGTAGTGGAATGAGCCTGTCGTCGCTGACCATCGCTGCTGCCCGTGACGGGTTGGCGACCGGAGATTTCACCTCGGTCGATCTGACCGAAGCCTGTCTTGCCGCGATTGACGGGGCGGATGCGCTCAATACTTTTGTCCACAAGACGCCGGATATTGCTCTGTCGCAGGCCCGCGCTGCCGATGGGCGGAGGGGTAGTGGGGCTGGGGCGCTGAACGGTATTCCTTTGGGTATCAAGGATCTGTACTGCACCAAAGGCGTTGCGTCGCAGGCGGCATCCAACATTCTGAAAGGCTTTCGTCCCGAGTACGAATCGACCGTCACCCGGCAGCTTTGGGATGCCGGTGCGGTGATGCTGGGCAAGCTGAACATGGATGAGTTCGCCATGGGTTCGTCCAACGAAACCTCGGCCTACGGCAATGTCGTCAGCCCATGGCGGCGCAGCAACGACAGCACGGCGCTGACCCCCGGCGGCTCGTCGGGTGGCTCTGCCGCTGCGGTTGCCGCCGATCTGTGCCTTGCCGCCACCGGCACCGATACCGGCGGCTCGATCCGCCAGCCCGCCGCCTTCACCGGCATTGTCGGGATCAAGCCGACCTATGGCCGCTGCTCGCGCTGGGGCATCGTGGCCTTTGCCTCCAGCCTCGATCAGGCCGGGCCGATGACCAAGACCGTGCGCGATGCCGCGATCCTGCTGCAGGCGATGGCGGGGCATGACCCGAAAGACAGCACCAGCGCCGACCTTGCCGTGCCCGATTTCGAAGCGGCGCTGACCGGCGATATCCGGGGTAAAAAGATCGGCATCCCGCGCGAATACCGCATGGAGGGCATGCCGGTCGAGATCGAAACGCTGTGGACCGATGGCGTGGCGATGATGCGCGACGCCGGGGCAGAGATTGTCGATATCTCGCTGCCTCATACCAAATACGCGCTGCCCGCCTATTACGTGATCGCGCCTGCCGAAGCCTCCAGCAACCTCGCCCGCTATGACGGGGTACGCTATGGCCACCGCGCCAGGCTGGCAGAGGGCGACGGCATCACCCAGATGTATGAAAAGACCCGCGCCGAAGGCTTTGGCAAGGAGGTGCAGCGCCGCATCATGATCGGCACCTATGTGCTGTCTGCCGGGTTCTATGACGCCTATTACAACCGCGCCCGCAAGGTGCGCAGCCTGATAAAGCGCGATTTCGAACTGGTCTTTGCCATCGGGATTGATGCGATCCTCACCCCGGCCACCCCCTCGGCCGCCTTTGGCCTTGGTGAAATGGCCGATGCCGATCCGGTGGCGATGTATCTGAATGACGTCTTTACCGTCACCGTCAACCTTGCCGGTCTGCCGGGAATCGCGGTTCCGACCGGGCTCGATCATCAGGGCCTGCCGCTTGGGTTGCAACTGATCGGGCGACCCTGGGATGAAGCCGGTCTGCTCAATCACGCCTACGTGCTGGAACGGGCCGCAGGCTTTGTTTCCAAACCCGCCAAATGGTGGTAAGGGGCGGAAAAATCTGATCCGGCAACAGGGATTGCCGGCAGAGGCAGTTGAGGGGCAAGGGAGCAACGATGCGGGTTCGTGGAATGATGCTGGCGTTTCTGGCGCTGACGGCTTGTGGGCCGCAGGTGCCGGAATCGGGTGTGGGTTTTGAAAGCTACCCCGACTATGTCCGCAATCGTGAAGCCGGATTGACCGGCGCCGCCCCGGTGCCGCTGGTCAATGGCCCGGTGGTATCCGGCGAAACCGGCATTGCTGCGGCCCAAACCGAAAACCGCGATTTTGTCCCGGCCGGAATTGCGCGGGAAAGCGGTGAAATGGATGCGGTGGGCGGCATTCCGGGGGCAGGTGCCTCGATCTCCGACGAGCAGGAGTTTTCGGCAGTATCGGCCCGCGAAACCATCGCCAGCGACAAGGAACGCCTTGCCCAGCAGCGCGCCGCCTATACCGAAATCGCCCCCACGGCCCTGCCGCAGCGCGATGGCGCAACCGGCCCCAATATCGTCGATTATGCCCTGCGTTCGACCAATCGGCTGGGAGAGCCGGTTTTCAACCGCTCCAACCCGTTCCGCGTAAAGCAGTCGATCACCGCCTGCGGCAAATTCGCCAGTTCCGATCAGGCGCAGATCGAGTTTCTGAGCCGGGGCGGGCCGGAGCGTGACGCCAAGAGCCTTGATCCCGATGGCGACGGCTATGCCTGCGCCTGGGATCCGACGCCGTTCCGCAACGCTGTCAACTAGGCCACAGTGACGCCGGTCTGGCATCCCAGCCCGAATTTCAGCTCAAGGCGGGGCGATGCCCGGCCATCGCTTGTGGTGCTGCACTACACCGGCATGGCCACGGCTTCTGCAGCGCTGGCGCGGCTGTGTGACCCGGTGGCCGAGGTTTCCGCCCACTATCTGATCGCCGAAACCGGGGTCGTGACGGCGCTGGTGGCGGAGGAGATGCGGGCCTGGCATGCCGGGGCCGGGGAGTGGGCGGGGATCACCGACGTGAATTCCCATTCGATCGGGATCGAACTTGCCAACGATGGCGCCGAACCCTTTGCCCACCGCCAGATGCAGGCGCTGGAGCAGATGCTGCGGGGCATAAGGGCACGCTGGAAAATTGCGCCAAATCGCATCATCGGCCATTCCGACATGGCCCCCACGCGAAAGCGAGACCCTGGCCCCCGGTTCGACTGGCGCAGGCTGGCACTGCAAGGGCTGTCGGTCTGGCCGGATGCGACGGAAAAGACCGGGGAAACTGCAGATTTCACCGCCGACCTGCTCCGGTTCGGCTATCCCGACGCATCGCCTGCGGTGCTGCTCAAAACATTCCGGTTGCGGTTCCGCCCTGCGGCGTTTGGCCCATTGGACGGGACCGATCTGGCCATGATTTCCGATCTGTCCAGACGGTTTCCCGTTGACGGGCAATGGCCTTCGGCCTAACAGGCCCCTCGCGCGGATGGCCGGACGGCTGCGTGTCTGGCAACAGGCGCGAGGAAAGTCCGGACTCCATGAGGCAAGGGTGCCGGGTAACGCCCGGCCGGGGCAACCCGAGGGAAAGCGCCACAGAGAAGAGTCTGCCGCTGGTCCGCCAGCGGCGATGGTGAAACGGTGGGGTAAGGGCCCACCGCAGGACTGGCAACAGGACTGGCACGGCAAGCCCCACCCGGAGCAATGCCGAATAGGGGCCCCATGCGACCAAGTCCGCAAGGATACTGCCGCAGGGACGCTTCATCCCGGGGCCCGGGTTGGCAGCTAGATCGCACCGGCAACGGTGCGGGCAGAGGAATGGTCGTCGAACGGGCTGCGGCCCGGGAACAGAATCCGGCTTACAGGCCATCCGCGCAATCGCCGCTTCGGCAGGAAACCGCCGAAGCCGCCACTTGTCACAAATCCCCGGCGCAATCGTCGCTATGTTTCCACTGAACCAACCGGGGGGATGTCACCATGAGCTTCATCAAGACACTGGTAACGCTGGCGGTCGGCTTTGCCGCCGCCAAGGGCTATCAGAAATTCCGCACAGGCGGCGGCATGGCCGGGTTGCAGGACAATCTGAAAAGTGCCGGTGCCCCCGGTGGTGTTGCCGATACCATCGGCGGCATGGCCGAAAAGATCGGTATCCCGGGTGCCACCGAGACCGTGCGCAACCTGATGGGGCAAGCAGGCGGCATGGCGGCCACCGGTGCCGAAGCGGCGCAAAGCGGGCTTGGCGGCATGATGTCGGCCGTGACCGGTGCCGCCGCTGCCGGAACCGGGGCTATGGCGGGCATCTTTGCCAGTCTGACCCAGGGCACTGCGGTCGGCGGCATGGCCGAAGGGCAGGCCAAGCTGATGATCCGCGCCATGATCGAAGCGGCCAAGGCCGATGGTGCCATTGATGCCGACGAACAGGCGAAGATCATGGAGCACGTGAAAGACGCCGAGCCGGCCGAGATTGCCTATGTGAAAGACCTGATGGCGGCACCGCCGGACCTTGCGGGCCTGGCTGCCGATACCGATACCGCGATGCGGTCGCAGGTGTTCAGCGCCTCGCTGATGGCCATCCGGGTCGATAGCGCGGCCGAAAGCGCCTATCTGGTGCAACTGGCGCAGGCACTGGGGATCGACGACGCCACCTTCGATGCGCTGATTGCAGCGGCAAAGGGACCTGCGTAGCGAACGGCAGAGCCGCCAGGGCCTTTCGCGCCGCACTGTCGGGCGGCAGGCCGATTTTGCGATTGACTCCGGCGGCTTCCCGGCTAAAAGGCGGGCTTCAAGGAATTTGCGGGCGGTGCTGAAGCGTCTGGCCCGACTGCAGGAGACGACAGATGGCCAAGCCGACGACGATCAAGATCCGGCTGAACTCGACGGCGGGCACCGGGCATTTCTATGTGACCAAAAAGAACGCCCGCACCATGACCGAGAAATTCAGCATCAAGAAATATGACCCGGTAAAGCGGGAGCATGTGGAATACAAGGAAGGCAAGATCAAGTAGGATCGCGCTTTTCTGAACGGGTTGAGGCCGTGCCATCGGGTGCGGCCTTTTGCTTTTGGGGTGGCGAATGCAGCGGGTGATGATCGCCGGTCAGCCGGGGTCGGGCAAAAGCACCCTCGCGCGGGCTATGGGTGCGCGCACCGGGCTGCCGGTTTACCATATGGATCATATCCACTGTCCCATCCCGGATGGATCCAGCGCCCGGATACCGAAAGGGACCAGTCGTGTGCTGGGGTCGAAGCGCTGCCTGCCTGGATTTTTGAGGGCAATTGCTCCCGCACCACCGCCAGCCATATCGCGCGGGCGGATATGTTGATCTGGCTGGATGGTCCGCTGTGGCGCCGGGTTTGGCGGGTGAGCAGGCACACCCTGCGGCAGTTGGGCCGGCAGCGCCCCGACCTTGCCCCCGGATGCCCGGAGCGGCTGGGGTGGCATACGGTGGATTTCTACCGCCATATCTGGAAAACCCGGGCTACGGGGCGCAACGCTCTGGCCCGGCTGACAGTTGCACCGCCCCCACATCTGCGCGTTGTTCACCTGAACGACAGTGCCGGGGTGCGGAGGTTTCTTGGCGGTTTGGTTGCCGATCAAAGGCCCCGAGGGCACGGCGCTTTGAAGCCATGCTTAAAGTTCAGGCTTTGCTTTTGCGCCGGGCTGCTCCAGTCTGAACAGATGTTGGAAACCCTGACCCTGCGCCCGTCTGAACTCCGCGATCTTGTGGCGGTGGATGCGCTTCTGGCCCGCAGTTATCCGCGGTTGCTGCGGCCCGACTATCCGCCCTCGGTGATGGTCACCGCCGTGCCGCTGATCGCCAAGGCGCGGCCCGCGTTGCTGACCTCTGGCACCTATCATCTGGCCGAAATGGCGGGAGAGGTGGTGGGGGCGGGTGGCTGGACCCGCGCCGGGCCGGGGCGCGCTGACGTGCGGCATCTGGTGTGCGATGACCGCCGGGTGCGGCAGGGCATTGGCCGGGCGCTGATGGCGCGGATTTTGGCGGAGGCAGGGGCCGCCGGAGTGCGCGAACTGGCCTGCCAGGCCACCCGGACGGCGGTGCCGTTTTACCAGGCGATGGGGTTCGAGGTGCTGGGGGCGATCGAGGTGCCGCTGCGGCCGGGCATCGTGTTTCCGGCAGTGCTGATGCGGCGCGATATCTGAAAGCGCAAGCGGGCACAGGGCTGCACCGCCCATGCCGGGCAGCCAAAGCAAAAGGGCCGGGGTTTCCCCCGGCCCTTCGATCAGCGGTTGCCGAAGATCACTCGCGGTTGCCCATGAATTGCAGCAGGAACATGAACAGGTTCAGGAAGTCGAGATAAAGGGTCAGTGCCCCCATGATCGCCGACTTGCCCAGCCATTCCTGATCGCCGGACTGCGCCATCTCAAGGTAGGTATTCTTGATCCTCTGGGTATCGAACGCCGTCAGACCGGCAAAGATCAGAACGCCCAGCAGTGACACCGCGAACTGGATGGCGCTGGATTGCAGGAAGATGTTGATGATCGACGCGATCACCAGACCCCAGACCCCCATCATCAGAAAGGTGCCGAAGCCCGACAGGTCGCGTTTGGTCACGTAGCCGTAAAGGCTCAGACCGGCAAAGGCGATCGAGGTGGTGGCAAAGGTGGTGGCGATCGAGATGCCGGTATAGACGGCAAATATATAGCTGATCGACAGGCCCATCAGCGCCGCAAAGCCGTAGAACACCGCCTGCGCCGTGGCGACCGACATGCGGTTGATCATGGCACTGAACGCGAACACCACCGCCAGCGGCGCAAAGATCACCACCCACTTCAGCGGCGTGGCAAAGATTGCCTGCAGCAGCGCCTCATTGGTGCCGACACCGTAAGCGACAGCGCCGGTCACCGCCATGCCGATGGCCATCAGGCCATAGACCTTGTTCATATGGGCCCTCAGACCCTCATCGATCACGGCAGAGCGGGTGCCTGCACCTACCGAGCGGATCGTATCATACTGTGCCATCCCTAGCCTCCATCGCGTTCCATTGGCCGCTCTTCCCAAAACGACCTTGCCGTTGGAATATCGGCATAGCGGCGGCACATTTCAAGGGTTTCCTGCAACCGAGCAGTGGTTCCGCCCCATACTGCAGCACAGCGGTCAGTTCCGCCAGTTGGCAGGCGCATCCCAGATCGGGCGGGCGGCTTCGGCAACCGCCTCGTCACGGCTCAGCCCGATGTCATCCAGTTGCGATGCATCGAGCCGCAACAGATCCTGGCGCTGCCGCCAAATCCGATGGCTACGCAGCAGATGCTGAACCAGGGTGCGGGTTTTGGCGGCCCAAAGAACCGAGGCGGCGGATTTTACGGTGGAGATCAGGGTCATGGCGCATTTCCGTGATATTGGAGGGGTGTCTCATCAAACATGTTGATAAGATGCCCGACTCAGTGTCATATGTAAAACGAATGATTTTGACGGCTACTATCAAGGAATGTGATATGGCGCATAATCTCGACCTGACGGCCTTGCGGTCATTCGTGGCGGTTGCTGAAACCGGCGGCGTGACTCGTGCCGCCGGCTTTCTGAACCTGACGCAATCGGCGGTGTCGATGCAGCTCAAGCGGCTGGAGGAAAGCCTGGATGTGTCGCTGCTGGACCGGTCGGCCCGCAAGGTGGCGCTGACGGCGGCAGGTGAGCAGCTTGTCAGCTATGCCCGCCGGATGCTGGCGCTGAATGACGAGGTCTATGGCCGCCTGACACATCAAGCCTATGAGGGCGAGATCGTGCTGGGGGTGCCGTGCGATGTGGTTTACCCCGTGATCCCGCAGGTGTTGCGCCGTTTCAACGCGAGCTTTCCCCGGATGAAAGTCCATCTCGTCTCCAGCTATACCACCCGGTTGCGTGCAATGTACGCCCGGGGCGAATGCGACCTGATCCTGACCACCGAAGACAATTGCGACCCCGGCGGCGAAACGCTGGTGCAACTCCCGCTGGTCTGGGTTGGGGCACCGGGCGGAGTTGCGTGGAAACAGCGGCCGCTGCGGCTGGCCTTTGAATATGGCTGCATCTTCCGGTCGGTCGCCCAGGCCGCGCTGGATGGCGCTGGCATCCCTTGGGACATGGCAGCAGAATCCGAATCATCCCGCACGATCGAGGCGACCGTCAGCGCCGATCTTGCGGTTCATGCCGCTATCGAGGGTGCCTATCGTCGGGATCTGGAACTGGTGCCGCATGGTGGCGTGCTGCCCGATCTGTGCATGACACGGATCAACATGTACAAATCGGAACATGCGCGGACCAGGGTGGTCGAGGATCTGGCCGATCTGATCCGGCAGGGGTTTTGCACCAAGGCAGGGCCGGTTGCCGTATCGTTGCTGGTGGCCGAGGAAGCGCCGGATCGAAATGTTTTTGCCTTGGGGCGTGATCCCGAGTTTCAGGTTGCTTAATGCGAAGATGTCGACGATCAAGGGTTCGCAATTTGCATTGCAAAACACCAAACACGCTATGCGGGAATCCTGCGGGACCAGTCGCGCCGCAAAGATGTGGGCAATCCCTCAACCACAAGGCGAAAAATCTGCCGGGATTCCCGGTAAGTTGAAATTATTTCACCCTGATCCCGGATTTTCAGCGATCTTGGCACGAAAATTGCTGTAATGTTGTTACTCAAACAAATAACAGGCAGGAAGTTTCATGAAACACCCGGTTGACGTTCATGTAGGCAAGCGGATCAGGCATCGGCGCTGGATGGTCGGCATGACCCAGCAGCAACTGGCCGATCAGGTCGGCATCAAGTTTCAGCAGATCCAGAAGTATGAAACCGGGATGAACCGGGTCTCTGCTTCCAGGCTATGGGATATTTCGGCAAGCCTCGGGGTTCCCATCGCATTCTTCTTTGAAGGTATCGAGACCCGCAAGGGGCAGACCGGCGAAGTTGAAGGCGACATTCTGGCCGACAAGGAAGCGCTGGAACTGGTGCGGTCCTACTATGCCATTCCCGAACAGCAACGCCGCCGGTTGTTCGATCTGGCGCGGGTTCTCAGCGAAGCGGCCTGAACCGCGCTCCGGCGCGGCGTCAACCCACCGCCGGCAACTGGCTTGACCTCTGGGCATCGGGCCGCTACGGCGGAACCGGAGCTTTTGCGGGGGGGGGGCACAGATGCACGACGTGACCGAAAGTGACCGGAGCGACCTGCTGTCGACGGCGCACCAGTTGGCCGATGTGGCGCGCGCCGCGACGCTTTTGCATTTCCGCACCAGCGATCTTGCGGCTGATACCAAGGAAAGCCACCGGTTCGACCCGGTAACTGTCGCCGACCGGCTGGCAGAGGCCGAGATGCGCAGGGTGCTGGCCGAGCGCCGGCCCCTGGACGGGATTCTGGGCGAAGAATATGGCGCAACCGCAGGCACCAGCGGCCTGACCTGGGTGCTTGATCCGATCGACGGCACAAGGGGTTATCTGGCCGGCACCCCGACCTGGGGGGTGCTGATCTCGGTCAGCAACGATCAGGGGCCACTGATGGGGATCATCGACCAGCCCTATATCGGCGAGCGGTTCCTGGGCGGCTTTGGCCTTGCCGAACTGACTGGCCCCCATGGAACAAGCGCCTTGCAAACGCGGGCGGCGCGGGCACTGGATCAGGCGATCCTGCTGTCAACCTTTCCCGAAGTGGGCAGCCCCTTTGAAGCGGTGGCCTTTCGCCGGGTATCAGATGCGGTGCGGCTGACGCGCTTTGGCATGGATTGCTATGGCTATGCCCTGCTGGCGCTGGGGCAGGTTGATCTGGTGATCGAAGCCGGGTTGCAGGCCTATGACATTCATGCCCCGATTGCCGTCATTGAAGCCGCTGGCGGCATCGTGACGAATTGGCAAGGTGGCCCGTGCCATGATGGCGGCCAGGTGCTGGCGGCGGCAAATTCCGCCATTCATCAGGCTGCGATGGCGCTGTTGAACCCCTGACAGCGGCGGGCTCGCTGCATTGGCTGTGGAAACCGCGATGACCAACAGATCCGAAATCCTGATCCGTGGCGCCGATGTGGTGGTGACGATGGATGCCACCCGGCGCGAACTGGCCGGTGCCGATGTGCTGGTGCGGGGCGGGGTGATCGCCGTGGTCGGGCGCAATCTGCAGGGCCGGGGGCTGGCTGCAACCGCCGAGGTGATCGAGGCGCGCGGCTGCGTGGTGACGCCCGGGCTGGTCAATACCCACCACCACCTGTTCCAGACCCTGACGCGCGCGGTGCCGGGCGGGCAGGATGCGCTGCTGTTCGGCTGGCTTCAGGCGCTCTACCCGATCTGGTCACGGTTCGGCCCGGAGGAGATGTTTGTGTCGGCACAGGTCGGGCTGGCGGAACTTGCCTTGAGCGGGTGCTCGCTGTCGTCGGATCATTTGTATTTGTTTCCGGGGGGTTCGCGGCTGGAGGATACCATTCTCGCCGCCCGCGAGGTCGGGTTGCGGTTTCATCCGACCCGGGGTTCGATGTCGATCGGCGAGTCGCTGGGGGGCCTGCCGCCGGATGCTTTGGTGGAAAGCGAGCGGGCCATTCTGGACGACTGCATCCGGGTGGTGGATGGGTTCCATGATCCGGCACCGGGGTCGATGTGCCGGGTCGGGATTGCGCCCTGTTCGCCGTTTTCGGTGTCTATGGATTTGATGCGGGAGTCGGCGTTGCTGGCACGCGACAAGGGGGTAATGCTGCACACCCATCTGGCCGAGAATGACGAGGATATTTCCTATTCATTGCAACGGTTTGGCTGTCGGCCGGGGGAATATGCCGAGGGGCTGGGCTGGGTGGGTGAGGATGTCTGGCATGCCCATTGTGTCAAGCTGGATGGGGCTGAGATTGCGTTGTTTGCCACGACCGGGACCGGGGTAAGCCATTGTCCCTGCTCGAATTGTCGGCTGGGGTCGGGGATTGCGCCGGTGCGGTTGATGCGCGACGCCGGGGTCAAGGTCGGGTTGGGGGTGGATGGCTCGGCCTCGAATGACGCGGGATCGCTGATCGGCGAGGCGCGGATGGCGATGCTGTTGCAGCGGGTGGCGCGGGGGGCGGATGCGATGTCTGCCCGCGAAGTGCTTGAAATTGCGACGTCAGGCGGGGCGCAGGTGCTGGGGCGCGCCTCGGATTGCGGCTCGCTGGAGGTTGGCAAGCGGGCGGATATCGCGGTGTGGGACATGCGCGGGGTCGAGGCGGCGGGGGCCTGGGACCCGGTGGCGGCGCTGGTGTTGTGCGGGCCTTCGCGGGTGCGGGATCTGCTGGTGGAGGGGCGAGCTGTGGTGCGCGGCGGGGCGGTGGTGACGGTGGATTTGGGCGCGGTGGCGGAGCGGCAGCGGCGGCTGGCGGCGCGGTTGATGGGCTAGCTGGCTGATGCAGAAACCATGCACAAACCATGCATATACCGTGCAGCTATTTGTGCGGGCGGGGTGGCGCTTGTGTTTGGCGGAATTCGGGGAGGGGCGGGCGGATGGCGCATGATTTCGAGGTGCAGCGGGCGGGGACGGTGGAAAGCTTCGCCGTGATGGGGCCGGGGCTGCCCAAGACCGGGGTGGTGGCGTTTCAGTTCGTGGCCGAGGAGGTGCGCCCGGATTGGGTGGCAGCCTCGGCGGCCTTGGTGGCGGCGGGGTTTTCCGTGCGGCGCGATGAGGCGGAGGGGATGCTGGAGGCTGTGGTCGGGCCGATTGCGCTGACGGCGGCGGAGGTGTGGCAGTGGGAGAAGGCGGCGACGAAGGTGCTGCTGGCGTGGGAGTTCTGGCCGGATGGGTGGGAGGTGGAGTGAAGGGGGGGTGGTGAGGTGGGCTGGAACCCACCCTACGTTTGCTTGCCGGTTCGTAGCAGTTTCGTTCACTCGCCCGACCAATCAAGCTTTCTGAATGAAAGAATTTGTCGAGGGCAATTTAGAACTACGTTTCCGACGAAAAAATAGCGCCAGCATGGACAGCGCGGTCAACTCAAGCCACCAAGTTGAGTTGATTGGCACTGGAGCCGGATTTGAGATGACTTGGAAATTTGAAAAAACCACGTTGGTGTTTGTATTTATGTCAATTATTGTTCCGTCAGGCAATTTCAGCGTATTAGTAATAATTCGAAAACTCACATAAGGCTTTAGCATATCCAAGAAATTAAAAGCAGATAGATCTGCCCTTTGGAGTAATTCGTTGACGCTACCGTTAACCACGATCGATTCGAAGCCGAAGAAGAAATCAGTAAAAAAAACCGCCGTGTCAAGTGGCGCATAAACCCCGGTTCGATCAGTCAAAACGATATCAAACAGACTAACTGCAATCTAATCGAGGCCACCGACTGATTTTCTGCTGTCGATAATTGAAGGCCCAGAACCGGGTGGAAGATCAATATCCAGTTTTCGACCTTCTGCCCCCTCAATCGTCAAATTGGACATGCCGAAAGAAGCTTGCGCAAAATCACCACTATCAAAATAGCTTGTTCGATCAAAGGTCGGAAAATTCAAACGAAATGAAAAAGCGAGACTTTGTCCAAAAATGGCTTCGTATGCCGCCGCAGAGGTGGGCGGCAAAGAAGAGGAACCGTCGCTTGAGAGGGGCCCTTCAGCAGAAAGTATGATTGTTGAGGCTGGAGATTGCCCAAAAGACAACAACCAAAAAATTGATGCTGAAGAAGTCAAAATCCAGCTAACTTGCTTCATCACATGAATCCTCATCGCATTTTCAACTTATCCCTTCTCATGATATGCTAGCGCACTCAAATATGCAGGCTCCAACACCTTACCTGCCTTTAGCGATCCGGATTCGCCCCACCCAAACCCCAGTCACCGCCCGGTCATCCCCCAGCATGATCGTCGGGAACAAAGCCCCCCACACATCCTCGGCCCGCGCCGTTGCCTGTTCGATCACCGGGGTGGAGGCGAGGTCGAGCACCACGAGGTCGGCTTCCATCCCGGCCTCCAGCAAGCGCAGGGTGCGTGATTTCACGCACCATTGAACGCGGTGCGCGAGGGTGGCTTTCAGATGGTTGCACGGTGCCGCCTCCAGCGGTGCGTGCAAGCACGCACCCTACGCCATCCTTCCCCCCACCCAAACCCCCTTTACCGCCCGGTCATCGCCCAGCATGATCGTCGGGAACAAAGCCCCCCACACATCCTCGGCCCGCGCCGAAGCCTGCTCGATCACCGGGGTGGAGGCCAGATCCAGCACCACGAGGTCGGCTTCCATCCCGGCCTCCAGCCGCCCGATCTTGTCGCCCAGCCGCAGGGCTTCGGCGCTGCCTGCGGTGGCCAGCCACATCAGTTCGGCGGGATGCAGGGCGCGGCCCCTCAGTTGCCCGACCTCATAGGCCGCCGCCATGGTGCGCAGCATCGAGAAGGAGGAGCCGCCGCCGGTGTCGGTGGCCAGCCCGATGCGGTGGCCGGCGGCTTGCAGGCCCGCCATGTCGAACAGGCCGGAGCCGATGAACATGTTCGACGTCGGGCAGTGGATCAGCGCGCCATCCACCTCGCGCAGTCGCGCCTTTTCGCGGTCGGTCAGGTGGATGGCGTGACCGTAGAGACCGTTGGGGCCGAGGAGGCCGTGCGCCTCGTAGGTATCGAGATAATCCCGCGCCGCGGGGAACAGGGCCTGCACCCAGGCCACCTCATCCAGTTGTTCCGACAGGTGGGTCTGCATCAGGCAGCCGGGATATTCGGCCCACAAAGCCCCGATTGCCGCCAGTTGCTCCGGGCTGGAGGTCGGCGAAAAGCGCGGGGAAATGACGTAGGAGAGGCGGTTCCGGCCGTGCCACTTTTCCAGCAGGCGCCTGGAGTCGTCATAGGCCGATTGCGGGGTGTCGCGCAGGGCCTCGGGGGCGTTGCGGTCCATGCAGACCTTGCCGGCCAGGGCGCGGAGACCTCTTTTGGCGGCTTCGGTAAAGAAGGCATCGACCGAGGTGGGGTGGATGGTGGCGAAGGAGCAGGCGGTGGTGGTGCCAAAGGCCAGCGTCAGGTCGAAGTAGCGGGCTGCGATTTCGGCGGCGTAGGCGGGGTCGTGGAAGCGGGCCTCCTCGGGGAAGGTGTAGGTGTTGAGCCAGTCGATCAGGCGCTTGCCCCACGAGGCGATGATGGTGGTTTGGGGATAGTGGGCGTGGGCGTCGATGAAGCCGGGGGAGAGCAGGGCGCGGCCGTAGTCGGTGATTTTTGCCTGCGGGTAGCGGGGTTTGAGGGTGGCGGCGGGGCCGGTGGCCTGGATTTTGCCGCCCTGGATGAGGATCGCGCCATGGGACTCGTGGCGGGCGGCTGCGAGGCCGTGGGTGAAGGGGTTGGCGGTGAAGGCGAGGGTCTGGCCGAGGAGGAGGTGCTGCATGGGGAGGCTCCCTTTGGGCGGGGAGTTTAGGGGAGGTTGGGGGGGCGTGTCGAGGGTGGGGGGGGAGATGGGTTGGCAGCCACCCTGTGCCAGCGTTTGCGATCTGTTGACCATTCAGCGGCAGCTTTGGCGGGTGTCGAGTGATCTCCGCCTTCGTATTCCGGGTGCCCGGGTCTTTTTCACTGTGGCGCTGGCTGACCGGCGGAGCGGCCTGCCGGTTCGGCAGGCCGGGGTACTGCGGGAGGCGGTGCCAGAGGTGCGGGCGGAACGTGGGATCGAGACCGACGCGTTTGTCGTTTTGCCCGATGATCTGCAGTGTGTCTGGGCCCTGCCGGAGGAGGATGCGGACTATTCGCCGCGCTGGAAAGCCATCAAGACCAATTTCACCAAGTCGGTCGGATTGGTCGGACGGCGGGAAATCCCCCCCGAAAGCAAAGGGCTGCGAAAGTAGAATTCTCTCGGCAAGACGCATGAGGAGATTGCGAATGAAGACAGGCAGATCCGCTGATGAAGAGGGACTGTGGCCCCGGCGGGGCCGCGGAAGCCGATGACCAGATCATCGCGATCCTGTGTCAGGCCGAAGGCGGTGTGCCGGTGTCCGGGTTGTGCCGCGGGCATGGCATGAGCAACGCATGATGCTGCAAGTGGCGGGCGAAGTTTGGCGGGACGGGCCCGAACGGATATGCGTGTGACATGTCACGCATGACAAGCATCGGGCGAGACCTTGTTCGCCATCGCTTCCAGAACAATGGT
>Ga0105049_10004086_pt1 | contig 17170 bp, 6 predicted proteins | sample MAT06_FD_78087 | JGI IMG/M metagenome (GOLD analysis project Ga0105049, IMG submission 78087) | Freshwater microbial communities from Lake Fryxell liftoff mats and glacier meltwater in Antarctica - MAT-06 | ecosystem: Environmental > Aquatic > Freshwater > Ice > Liftoff microbial mat | place... | reverse complement strand
GTTCGATCTTAGCGTGCTTTGCGCGAAACACTTCTAAAATTCAAAATAGAAAATGGAAAGGATTCTCAGATATTATCCCAGAATTCTTAGCGGGCTCTGCGTTCGATCTTAGCGTGCTTTGCGTGAAAAACCTCTAAAATTCAAAGTTCTTTATACAGATTAATTTGTCGAAATTTTGAATTTATAATTTCGAATTCTCAATCTTAAGCACAATAAGTCTTCGAACATTTCTCCTTCGAAATCCTAAAACAGGCCCTTAAATTGCCTGTTTTATTCGATGAATTTCAATGCCGAGAAAAGACAACTCTCCATGCCAAATGGCGTATACAGAGTCTAAACCTACCGGCAAATGAACCTTTACATTTCCACCCGACCATGGTCGACTCTCGCATTCATTTTTTTCGTTTTCGGACTAGCCTTCGAAACTTCCGCACAAAGTGGAACAGAGTTTTGGTTAGCACCTCCTGATATTACAGACTTGCATAATGCACCTGGAGGTGAACCACTTTACCTCTTGGTATCCTCTGCAGGTGGATCTTCTACGGTAACGATAGAGCAACCTGCAAATGGCGCATTTACACCCATCGTAGTGAATGTAATTGCCAATAAATCTGTTCGCGTAAACCTTACTCCTTTCAAATCTCAACTTGAAACAGGTCCAACAAATGCTGTACTGAACACCGGACTTCACATCACTTCAACATCCTCCATTACATGCTACTACGAATGTGCAAACACTAACAACACAGATATATGGGCTCTCAAGGGACCCAATGCCGAAGGAGTTGAATTTTATATTCCACTTCATAAACATGCGCCATTCTTCAATGAGCCATCATTCGGTATTCCTCATCAAGCCATCGCTTCTTTCGACATTTGCGCTACAGAAGACAATACAGTGGTATCTATCTATTCTCCTACACCAGTAGATGGGCATCCTGCATTACAACAATTTTCTGTAAACCTCAATAGAGGCCAAACTTATTCATGCGGTTACTCCGGTGCCAATTGGACTTTGCCATCAAACCATCCTTCAGGTGCCATAGTGCTTGCCAATTATCCAATCACTGTTTCACTAAAGGATGACTCAAACCGCAATCCCTCTGGTGGCTGCTATGATATACTAGGTGATCAAATTGTACCAACAGATGTAGTTGGTGAAGATTATATTGCTGTAAAGGGTTCACTCAATAGCAATGGCGATGAAAGCGTTGTGCTCATGGCGACACAAAACAACACACAAGTTTTCATGGATGGAAGTTTCTTTCCCGTGGCCACCTTGTTCGCAGGAGAGTATTTCAGAATAGATATGGACTATTTGTCGGTTGGACCAAACAACTCTACGTATATCCATTGTACAAAACCAACTTATGCAATGCATATTACGGGTTTTGGTTGCGAGGCCGGTATGGCACAATTGCCCCCACTGAACTGCGCTGGTTCACAACAATTGAACTTTGTACGTGACGATGCTCAAACTTTTTATTTGACTGTTCTCTGTCGACAGGCAGCCGTAGACGGATTCACAGTAACAGGTTCCGGAACCGCCACTATACCCGCTTCAGCTTTTGTAACTGTGCCGGGAACAGATGGCGCTTGGATGGCTGCGAAGATTAATTATAACATCACTCAAGTGCCTGTTGACTCGACCTTCAATGTAAGCAACTCTGTAGATGTATTTGCTTTGGGTGTAGGAAATGGTGGAGCAACTTCGGGGTGCAAGTATGGATACTTTTCAGAATTTGTTGCACCCATCGTCACTGATGCCGGACTCAATCAAACCGTATGTGCAAACTCTCAAGCCACATTAAATGGCGCTGTTTCTGGTGGAACCATTACTGGAGAATGGACTTCAAGCGGTACAGGAACTTTTATACCCAGCAATACTGCACTCGATGCTCTTTACATTCCTACTGCTGCTGATGCTGCAGTGGGATCAGTAGTGCTAACATTGACATCTACCGGTGCATGTACTCCCATATCCGATGCGATGACACTTACTATCACACCACCTCCAACAGCGAATGCTGGACAGAATCAATTTGTATGTAGCAATAATCCAAACATATCTATAAGTGGCAATGTCACAGTAGCCACCGGAGGCGTTTGGACTGGAGGTACCGGCACATTTATCCCCGGCAACAATGTTTTGAATCCTGTATACACGCCTTCAGCTAGTGAAATTTCATCAGGTAGTTTAACCCTTGTTCTTACCACAACAGGAAATGGAATATGTAATCCTGTTTCTGATAATACTTTAATCACTTTTACTCCTTCGCCTATCGTTAATGCGGGCCCGAACCAAACAGTGTGTTCCAACAATGCCAACGTTTCTTTATCAGGATCAATATCAGTAGCTACAGGAGGTGTATGGACAGGAGGAACAGGAAGCTACTCCCCATCTGCCACTGTGCTTAATCCTTTATATACTCCCAGTGCCGAAGAAATTCTTATAGGAAGTGTCTCTTTAACATTGACTTCAACAGGAAATGTTACCTGTAATTCTGTATCAGATCAAATAACCATTTTCTTCACCACTTCACCAACAGCTTATGCCGGTAACGATCAGATATTTTGTGCAAACAATGCCGTAATACCACTTTCGGGAATCGTCACCATTGCTTCAGGTGGACAATGGAGTGGTGGGCTAGGAATATTCTTGCCCAATAACAATTCGTTGACCTCTAGTTATACGCCTACTCTCAATGAAATTGCGAGTGGTGGAATTACAATGACATTAACAACAACAGGAAATGTCGGTTGTATGCCTGCCACCGACCAAGTGTACATAGCTTTCACACCGGCACCAACAGCAAATGCAGGAAGTAATATCTCGACTTGTTCCAACAACGCACAGATCATTTTAAATGGATCATTTACTACATCTTCAGGTGCGACCTGGTCCGGAGGAAATGGAACATTCATACCAAACAACACAAGTATGAATGCCTCATACATTCCTACTCCAAGCGAAATCGGAAATGGCGGTCTGAACATAAATCTCACCACTACCGGAAATGGAACATGCTCTGCAGTAAATGATGTTGTGCAAATTACTTTTACACCATCTCCTATTGTAAACGCAGGTTCTGATCAATCGCGATGTGCCAACAACCCTAATGCACAATTAAATGCGGCTGTTTCCAATGCAACAGGAGCAAATTGGAGCGGGGGACTCGGAACATTTAATCCATCAACTTCATCTCTCAACGCAATTTATACCCCAACTGCATCAGAAATTTCGAATGGCTCAGTAGCACTTATTCTAACGTCAATAGGAAATGGAAACTGTAATGCTGTATATGATGTCATAGTTATTTCATATTCATCTATACCCACAGTAAATGCTGGAATAGATCAAACACTCTGTGGCAACAATGCCGGGGCCGTATTAGCAGGAAATGTTTCCACTGCATCGGGTGGACAATGGACTGGAGGACTCGGAATATTCTCACCAAATGCCAACACTTTAAATGCAAACTATTCTCCCACTGCCACTGAGATAGCAGGAGGAAGCGTAAACCTTACATTAACATCTACAGGAAATGGAGGATGCATTGCCGTAAGTGATAATTTGATTGTAACCTTTACCCCTGCGCCACAAGTAGCTGCAGGAGGAAGTCTCTTTTCTTGTTCAAATAATTCAGAAGTAAACTTATCCGGTAGCTATACCATATCAACAGGCGTCTTTTGGACAGGTGGCAATGGGAACTTCACTCCTTCTAACACATCGGTGAATGCCTTTTATACACCAACAGTGAACGACATTGCAACTGGTGGCTTAAGTCTTACACTAACCACTACTGGCAATGGCACTTGTCTTCCGGTAAGCGATGTCGTTAATATTTCTATTGCAACAGCACCTCTAGTTAGTGCCGGAAGTGATCATATCACTTGCATCAACAACCTAAATGTAGGCTTAAGTGGAAGCATATCAGGAATTAGCAACAGTGGAATATGGTCTGCAAGCGGTTCAGGAATATTCGTTCCCAACAATACTACATTAAATGCCATCTATCAATGCAGCGCACAAGATGTAGCTGCAGGTAGCGTAATTATAACCTTAACTTCGACAAACAACGGAGTATGTCTTTCCGAAATGGATGAGACTACAATTACCATTTTACCTGAAGGAAGTTCCTCTGCTGGTAGCGATGTATATTTATGTAGCAACGACTCTTCCGTGGAATTGAATGGGACAGTTGGTGGTGGCGCTTCATCGGGCGTATGGGGATCAACAGGAAACGGAATCTTTTTTCCAAATAACCAATCGCTAAACACAGCATACAATCCTTCCGCCTTCGATATTGCAAATGGAACAGTGACTCTATACCTTACTGCCAATAGTTGCAATGCAGCTATAGACAGCCTTGAGGTTATCTTCACTCCAGCCCCAGTTGTATCAACAGGAAACGATTTAACCATTTGTTCTTCTGTCACGAGCATTGAACTAAATGGCTCAGTGAGCGGCGGAACAAACACTGGTATTTGGACCTCATCGGGAACTGGTATCTTCTCCCCTTCTAACAGCTCATTAACCGCCTCATACACACCCAGTGCTTCTGACTTACAATCTCAAACAGTAATACTCACACTAACATCATCGAATAATGGGCAGTGTTTGCCTGAGTCTGATTCCATGATTCTTAGTATCCTTGAAGAAGGCTTGGCGTTTGCGGGAAATGACCAAACACTTTGTTCAAACAATGCATTGGTTAATCTCATAGGAACATTAAGTGGCGGTGCAAATCAAGCCATTTGGAGTTCATCTGGTTCTGGAATATTCATACCAACAAACACAAACCTCAATACATCATATCAGCCAAGCTCAGCGGATATCTTGAATGGCAGTGCCACTATAACACTTTCTTCACCAAATACATGCAACATTACGTCCGATAACATATTGGTGAATTTCACCTCAGCCCCTATCGTAGACGCAGGCGCCGACTTGAGTTCTTGTGCCAACAATTCTGCTGTAAATCTCGACGGAAGTTTTGCTATCTCCACCGGTGCCATCTGGTCGGGAGGGATCGGCAGCTATAGTCCCAGCAATTCTGCAATGAATGCTACATATACCCCAAGTGCATCTGAAATAGAGGCCGGATTCGTGAGTATTGTGCTTACCAGCAATGGAAATGGAAACTGCTTACCAGTATATGATATAGTTGATATATCAATTGTTTCATCAACCTTAGTGAACGCAGGGATCGACCGACAAACATGTGTGAACGACTTGAACATAGCATTGAACGGCAGCATTCAGGGAATTACAAGTTCAGGAGAATGGACGGGCTCCGGAACAGGAATCTTTTCACCTTCCAATACTTCTCTGAATGTAGTTTATGAAATGAGCGCTCAAGACAGTATTGCAGGAAATGTAACCCTCACTTTGACTTCATCCAATAACCAGTATTGCTTGCCAGTAAGTGATCAAATGACCATTAGTATTATCCCTGTGAGTACTGCGAGTGCCGGCAATGACATTACTCTCTGTTCCAACAATGCCATTGCAAATTTGAATGGCATCGTAGGTGGTGGGGCAAGCTCTGGATTCTGGAGCACAACTGGAACAGGAATATTTAGCCCAAACATTTTTACCTTAAATGCGAACTATGTCCCAAGCGATTTTGATAAAGCCAATGGCGGAGTAAATCTCCTGCTTACCTCAAGTACATGTATATCTTCGGTGGATAGCCTTTATCTCACGCTCACTCCTGCTCCTAATGTAATTGCCGGAACGGATCAAACGATTTGTGCTTCAGAAGAATTCTCTCAACTATCGGCTACTATCGATGGTGCGACCACTTCGGGAATATGGACTAGCTCTGGAAATGGAAGTTTTTCTCCATCGAACACAGATTTAAATGCAACTTATAATCCAAGTGGAGAAGATGTGCAGAATCAAAATATTTCTCTCATTCTCACTTCATCCAATAATGGATTGTGTCATCCCGAAACAGATACATTAATCCTAAATATTTATCCACTTGGAACTTCCATTGCCGGAAGTGATCAATCGCTCTGTTCCAACGACTCCAACGCAAGTCTCAATGGCGAGCTAGGTGGAGGAGCTACTATAGGTGCTTGGTCTACAACAGGTTCAGGTTTCTTTGCTCCCAACAGCACAACCCTTGATGCAAGCTATATTCCTAGTGAAGCAGACCTGTTTTCAGGAGGTGTGATACTCAGTTTAACGGCGACAAATAGTTGTAACAATGCAATTGATTTTTTGAGTATTTCATTCACACCATCTCCTATTGTTGAAGCTGGAGAAGCACAAACAGCATGTGGAAATAATCCTAGTTTCACTCTAAATGGCAATGTAACAAGTGCATTGGGAGGAATCTGGTCAGGTGGAAATGGAACCTTTACTCCAAATAACACAAGTCTCAACGCCATTTACCAACCCACTGCTTTAGAAGTAGCAAATGGAACTGTTGTTCTTACCCTTAGTTCAACTGGAAACGATAATTGTATTGCTGTTTCGGATAATGTAATACTCAGCATGACGAATGGAATTATATCCAATGCAGGAGTAAATCAAGAGGTTTGTATCAGTGCATCTCAAACTCAATTGCAGGGAATCATTTCTAATGGATCAGCCACTGGAGCATGGGTTACTTTGGGTTCAGGAATATTTTCTCCGAATGCAAGTGCCCTCAATGCAATTTACGAGTTTAGTCTGGCCGATCTGGCATCAGAGAATATAACACTCGTGCTCAGCTCTACCAACAATGGAACTTGTCCGGTTGCTAGAGACACAATAAACATTTCCTTTGGACAAAGTGCATTTGCATACGCCGGAAACGACCAAAACATTTGTGCCACAGATACACAGATTCAACTCAATGGACTTGTCACAGGAGGTGCAAGTACTGGCATTTGGCAATCGAATGGGAACGGATCTTTCACACCAGATTTTACAAATCTGAGTGCAAGTTATACCCTCAGTTCATCCGATATTTCAAATGGAGAAGTATACCTCATCCTTACTTCAACTGACAATGGTACTTGCCTCTCTGGCGTTGACACTTTAGTTTATACCATTAATGCACCCTCAGTTGTGAATGTGGGAGGCGACTTATTTACATGTGCAAATGAACTCTCCATTCCCATTGCAGGATCTGTTGGAGGCGCATCAACTACAGGAGTGTGGTCGAGTCTTGGATCAGGTACTTTTTCACCCGACAATACATCCTTACTTACCTCCTATTTGGCGAGCCCCAGCGATTCACTTTTGGGAAGCTTGAGTATCGTTCTAAGTTCCACTGAAACCGGATCCTGCCCTATTGATAAAGACACTTTGGTGATAAGCATCCATCAGCCTCCTACTGCTTTTGCGGGCATCAATCAAAATATTTGTTCTTCAACTGAAGAGATTACACTCTATGGAAATATTGGCGGCGGTGCTACTTCGAGCTATTGGATAGTTGCCGGAAGTGGAGGATTCTCTACATCACCCGACTCATTGATAGTAACATATAATATTAACGAAACAAACATCAGCGAAGGAACTGTGAATTTCATACTTACTGCTGAAGCAGATGCAGGATGTCCGAGTGCCTCTGATACTGTAGTATACACCATTACACCAGCCACTATCGTGAATGCCGGGAACAACTTCACTATTTGCAGCACCAACCTAACAGTTCCGCTGGCGGGCATTATCACTGGCACGACTACAGAAGGATTGTGGTCTGCAATGGGTAACGGAATTTTCTTACCTGACAATTCTAATTTGAGCTCAACATATATTCCAAGTATTAATGATTCGATTGTAGGAAGTGTGAATCTCATATTGACTTCTATTGATTCAGAAATTTGTCCAAACACAAGCGATACATTGGAAGTATTAATCATCGATCCTTCTATTGCAAATGCCGGATCCGATCAAACTATATGCAGCACGGAGGGCGCAGTAGATCTCGCAGGTTTAGTTTCTGGAGGAAGTAACGCCGGACTATGGAGCAGTTCAGGATCCGGGATTTTCACTCCCGACAACAGCACACTAAGTGGAACGTACATTCCTTCGCAATCCGACATTGTGAATGGCAGTGTAACTATTTCACTTCTATCGCAAGGTGATCCCAGCTGTTTGGCGTCGATCGATCAGATGCAGATCAATTTGATTCAACCACCACTAGTGAATGCTGGACCGGACAAAGTAGTCTGCGGTGAATTTACAGAAGTCAATCTCAGTGGACTCATTTCAGGTGCCACCACAACCGGAATTTGGATAAGCAATGGATCAGGTGATTTCGTATTCGCTGTAGACTCGCTAAACAATGTATATGACATGAGCACTGCGGATGTCAATCAAGGCATTGTAACACTTCTATTAAGTTCTACTAACAACACCGTTTGTGCAGCAGTAACAGATACCCTTCTTATCACAGTAGAAGCCCTACCGGTGGCATCATTCAGCTCAACATCAGGTGAAGATCTTGGGGTGCAATTTTACGATGAATCAACAGGCTCAGCTACTTGGAATTGGAACTTTGGTGAGGGTGGAACATCTACGATGCAAAATCCGATGATCGTATTTCCAGAGGAAGGTAGTTACTCAGTAACCCTTGTCATTACTAGTCAAGGAGGTTGCATTGACAGCACCACCACAATGATTCAAGCAATTGAAATAATTGGCACCCCTGTGGCCATTCCTTCAGGATTCTCGCCAAATGGAGATGGAAGCAATGAGGTGTTGCATGTGTTGGGCGGCCCATTTAAAGAAATTGATTTTAGAATCTACAACGGGTGGGGCAACGAGATCTTCTATACCACCGATGTAAATGGTGGTTGGGACGGTACCTATAAAGGGAAGGATCAACCCGGTGGAGTTTATGTGTATACAGCCACTGGTATAACATTAAAAGATCGCTTTGTGCGATTGTCAGGAAACGTAACACTCATTCGATAATTCAAACAGGAGGAAACCAGTATGAACACCATGATGACCAAATCAATCCTCAAAGTACTTCTTATTGCAAGCACTACAGTAGCATCTAGCACTTGTATGTTGGCACAAGACTTTCACCTCTCACAATTTGATATGTTGCCACTGTACTTCAATCCGGCTCAAACAGGAATGTACTTTGGTGAAGAGAATATGAACTACCGCTTTTCCGGAAATTACCGATCACAGTGGCAAAAATTGCAAGGAAAACCGTATTCCGCTGTAGGTGTTGGATACGATATGCCTTTGAAACGCTTTGGTGTCGGGCTACTCATGATGGACCACATAGCGGGAGTTTCAAACTTTGAGACCTATCAATTCCTATTGAGTGGAGCATATAGAGTGACAAGTGATGAAAGTAAAAATCATTTTCTCACGGCGGGACTTCAGCTCGGGTTTTTCCAGAAAAGATTTTCATACGGAGATTTGCTATTCGAAAATCAATATACAACTTCCGACGGTCTCGATGCTAACTTGCCAAATGGAGAAAATTTACCTGATATGAGTATTGTTCGTTTCGATGCCAATGTCGGAATCTATTATAAGTATATTGACTCACGACAGCGTTTTGCACCGTCAGTAGGATTCTCGATATACCACGTCAATACGCCGGATGAGTCATTCACGGGAAACAGAAGCAATTTACCCATGAGATTTAACGGAATCTTTGACTGCCCAATAAAACTAAACGATAAAGTTGAATTAATTCCAAATTTACTCTTGATGTATCAACAAAAAGCAGTAGAACTGAATGCCGGAGTATTGGCAGGATATAGTATCTCACAATCTGAATACAGCTTACTGGGAGGATTTGGAATACGTCGTCAAGATGCTGTAGTCATACACTTAGGAATGAAACAAGGCAACAATACCTTCCGCGTAAGTTATGATGTGGTAACAAGTGCGCTCAAAAATGCCGGAGGTGGTCGTGGAGGCTTCGAAATGGCGGTGATTTATTCGGGCTGGCACAAAAAGAAATCAAAACCAGTGGAGGTAATGGAAGAAGAAGTAGAGGAAAAAGAAGAACCGACTGAGGAGTAATTTAGATTTCTGCAAAATTCGTTCAGATGGTTTCTTTGAAATCACCAATTCTTGATATGTCAATATAAAACCATATCACATAGCTGATGAACTATGGCTGCGTCTTCGCATTGTTCAACTTTAAAACACTCAGCTCCCAAATAGCCAGTGCCACTATCACCGCAATTTCAATTAAAAAGTACACAAGACCAAGAGTTGTCAGACGAGGTAAATAGAAAATCACCAATCCCAAAGTAAAGGCGCAGTATAAAAGATTAGCAATGCTCAACGCTTGAAGATAAGCTTGCCACTTCCTTTTGAGAATGAAAAAGCAAGAAATGGAGTAAATGCAGAAAACCAAAGCAATCAATAAAAGTAGAATTAGCGAAGGCTGAGGCATACCCACGAAATCATTGAAAGACTTCAAAATTGCAAATAAAAAGACCGCAGTGACAAAGGCACCTATTCCATCTATAAGGAAAAGTCTTTGGGGATGCAATATCAATCTGCTAATTATTTTTTGCCAGATTTTGGTCATCTTTTAAAACAATTAAAATTCGAGGAAACCTCTAAAACTTTCCTTTCTCAAATGCTCAAAATACGACATCAAAGGTCATCAATTTTAAAACCAGAATCCGCATTGGGATTCGCTATGAATTGGTAGAAACCCCAAAGATAGCAAGTGCTCTCGCCAGATTTTTATTTGATGATGTATATTAATACATCAAGAATAAAAATCGAGAAAGTGCTTGATATCAGAAGGGGTTAGCGCTGCAAAAGATTTCCAATGCGGATCTGGGTTAAATTAATTCGGGTTCCTTGCCCATTTGGTAGTCGCCATGCGGCTTCTTTCAACATCATACCAGCCTTCACTTCTCTATTTAAGCAATGATCTAGAGGTATGCCACTGCATGCATATAAAATAGTTTGGGCTATTTTATATGCAGACATTGGTTCATGGTTCTACTTTGACTAATTCGCAGCCGTTCGCGCAGTTCCCGGAACTACTTCTACCCACTTTCCTGCTGTGTGCGAATAAATCGTATTGTCGTACATGGCTTCGCAATTGACTGATGGCAAATAAAACTTACCGAGGTAACTGGCATTTAACTTTATTGCAAATCGTCGATTACTCATTTTGGGCAAGTCGAAATATGTCAACACACGATCGTCACGAAAGTCTTGATATTCGGGTCGATCAGATTTGAGTGCTGCAGCCACCACATCCATTCTGCTATTGATAATCTCCCATCCACTCGGGAAGACCTGCGTAAGCGCCATATCATCGTAACGATCGTGCGCTCCAGGATGTGATATCGTCACCCATACCAAGAAGTCTGTGCCTTGTTCCAGTTTGGATACATCAATCGGGTTGTTCCTAATATCCGTATAATCTACAGACATATATAAGTTCTCGCTATCAGCTATCTCCTGACCGGCCACCGGTTGTCCGGTGGTGACAACGCGAACAAAAACAATACTAGAGCCTACATTTTCAACCTTTATTTTATTGCCCTTCAATTGGGAGGTGCTTAGCTCACGTTGTATAATAGGTTTGTTACCCGATAGAACATTGCTTGTTTTGCCATTGAATGTGTACTTCACCTTCATCTCTTTGCCTGTTTCCTTTCCTGCAAACTTACTAATGGCCAAAAGACTATATGCTGTGGTTTGTGTACTATACCATCCGGCAGAAGAAAGTTTGGTACTTAGAGCTTTCACCATGGGCGCCGCCTTCACACGATCTCCTATAAGTGAGAGCACTTCTACTACTACGGCCTCATCGCGCACATAACTTCCATAGGTTCCCCAATAGTAACCATGGTCATTCCACCCCGTGGGCAAATTGGCAACCATTGTTTTCGCCACATCTACCTGACCTGCCAAGGCATAAGCACCTGCCAATCGCCATGCTGCGGCGTTGTCCTTGTCGCTCAATTCGCGCAGTCTGTTCATGGCTCCTATATCTGGTAGACCCGCCAATGCCAATGTGTAAAGACGGTACGCCTGGTTATGAGTAGAACTTCTCCAATAGCCATTCTCCGAACCAAATACCGGAGCTTGCCAATTTTGAGCAGCCGTTTTTTGGAAATTAACCCACGACGATATAAATCCATCAGGTATTTGGTATCCCTTGGTCTTCGCTTCGAGTAAAAAATGTCCAACGTAAGAGGATACGTATTCATCTATCTGAGCCATTCCCGGCCAATAAGTTATACCTCCATTTCCGGATTGTTGCGCAAACAATCTCCTAATGGCAGCATTCACATTTGCGGTCATTACATTTTTGTCTTCTTCGCTAATGTCCATCACATCCTGCACAAACAATTGCGGGAATGCCGCACTTACAATTTGCTCTGCACATCCATGAGGATACTGCATGAGGTACTTTAACCTTCGACCAAAGTCTACAGCGGGTATGCTGCTTATCTCTACATAGGCCTCATTCGTTCCTTTCATACCGGCCATATCGAAATCTATTTCAACCGACGAGCCGGACTCGGCAACGCCATCTTTGACTCTGGTCTGATATGGATTTGGATTTCGAACATCTAATTCAATGTCGTAGGTACTCGAGAATTCTCCGCTCGATACTTTAACATTCACTTTTGCAATACCCAAATCCTCGGCCACCTTCAGATTGAAATTCACAACCTGATCTCCTATGTTCTTAAAGCTAATTACTTTGCTTGTGAGATCAGGAGTAAGAAACTGGTTCGTGTTTATTTCCACCTTTACATCTTTGATCTTCTTATCCATGACAAAAACAGTCACCGGTAATTTCACATCTTCGCCAGGCCCCACTACACGGGGCAAGGATGCGAGTACCATCAGCGGTTTCTTCACAGGAACCGACTTTTCAGCGTTTCCGTAGGCTCTGTCCTTTCCTGCGACAACCATTACACGCACCGAACCAACATAGTTAGGCATAGTCATGTGATGCACATCCGATTGTCCCGGCTCTAAATAAAATGGACCGAGATACATTACTACAGGTTTAAATCTATTGGCCCTGTTCTTGTCTTTTTTATCTATGTAATCGCTACCCCCAATACTTAGCAACTGATCTATTTTACTTCCAAAAGCTCCAATTACTTGATCGTACATATCGAAAGTATTCACTCCAAGCGTTTGTCTTGAATAAAAATGATTCCATGGATCAGGCGTTTTAAAACGTGTGAGATCCAAAAGACCTTCGTCAACAACAGCAAGGGTGTAGCTCATTCCCTTTCCTTTTTTCTCTGTCACTTTGATGTCAAACTTCTTTTCAGGTTCTAGTTCATTTACCATCGTAATGACTGGCTCTAGATGTGAATTCGGATTCTCCACAAAAAGCGGTACAACGCCATAAAGCCTGATGGGCAAGTCGTTTGCGGTTTGGGCATGAGGTTGTATAAGTGTAATGCTCACGTAAGCATTCGGAGCCATTGTTTCTTTGGTAGTGAAACTAAAACGAGTATTATCCTTTTCAGCATTTACCCAATAGCTTTCGAGGATACCATTTGCATTTTCAATTGAAACCAATGCACGTCCAATACCGCTACTCGGGAATGATACCTCGCATTTTTCGCCTACAGAATATTTTTCCTTATTGGTATTAAACATGAGCATAGTGGCTCCATCAGGATTCTCTCTCCCTGCCCTTCCGGCCCATCCAGGCCAGTCCACATATACTACTTCGCCTGTAGCATGACCACTTTGCGGATCGAATACACGGATAAGATACCTACCCCAATTTGGATATTTGATTTTGAATTTAAACGAACCTTGACCCGACCCATCCGTATCGATAGTTCCCTTGTCCAAAGCGACTTCATATTGAGAACCTGTGAATCTTGAAAGGTCATCGCTGTTCTGTTCCCACCACCATCTCCATTCTACTTTGTAAACAGCCCATTCAAGTCCTTTCCGAGAAGTTCCCTTGCCTTGCGAATCCACAGAAACTAAAGAAACTTTGTGGGTGGTGTCTGTAAGCAACATGCCTCTTTCCTTATCGCCTTCCGGCATTTTCATTCCTACAAAATGGGAATACGGAGCATAAGGAATGCTAAATCGATCTACGCTGAAATCGCCACCCTCTTCAAATACTTTGATGCTGAAGTTGGCATTCACCATTCCCGGAGCAACATCGGCCAGAGAAACATTTTCGAGTTGCACATTTGCTTTCCCATCACCATCCAATTCGCCTTCGAAAATAACTTGTTCTTCTGGATCAAATTTTCTGTATGGATCGTCGAAATTGAAGTCTTTGTATCGCTCAAAAGAAGTAACCATAGGCATGAACGTAGAACTCACATTTGCTTTGAGAAACTTTGCCGGAGCACCATGGAGCCACTTTACTTCGAGCACACCATTCAGATTTTCATCTAAAGAAGTTATGCGATCTTTTCCAAAATTCAGAGCTAGTTTTAATCTGTTCGGTTTAATATTCTCCACTTTCAACGACTTGCTAAATGTGGCTCCACCTACACGCACATTGGCGCTGTAATTGCCCGTTTCGGCATCTGGATGAGTGGTGCAAACAAAAGAATAGAGGCCGGATACTCCTTCAGTCTTCACCATTTTTTGAACCGTTTGACCTCTTGGATTGATGAGTTCAAAAGAAACAGGATGACCTGCGGGCAATGCCTTCTTTTCATCTTCCAGCATAAACGAAAGGAAAAGTGTATCACCCGGACGCCAAACACCTCTTTCGCCATATATTATCCCTTTCAAACCTTTGGAACTCGCGGCACCCGAAACATCAAAGCGGCTTACTGAAAGGGCTTTTCCACCATCAAGTTTCAAGTATCCTCGTTCATCTCCACGAGAGGCAATTACCAAAAATGGTTGTGATTTTTCTTTACCATCGTAAATACAAGTACCATCTGAAGCCGTTTTCATTCTGCTTATCGACTGCTGCTGGTAGTTGATAATCTCGACATCCACACCTTCAAGAGGCAGTGTAGTTCTCAAATCAGAAATAGCGATGTACACTCTTCCATCACTGCCCTTTTTTGCAATGATTCCCAAATCAGAAGAGAGAAGGTTCTGGGCTACCTGTCTTTCGGAATTGAAATATGACGGACTGCAAGGGTTGTCGCGTTCGCGCCAATCGTAATAGTCATATCCATCGTAATAATAATCGTCGTAATAATCCCAATAGCTGAATTCGTCATCACTGAAATCATCGTCTGTATCAATATCTTCTTCGATATTACTAATTCCCGCAGTTTCATCACCTGGACAATTATACAGACTATGAATTTTCCGATAACTCAGTTCTATTCGATAAATAGCCCCTTTGTCGGCCTTCATAATGCTATTCAGATCGAGGAAAAAAGTATTCCATTCTGCTAGATTTTTATTTCCTTCAGGATTGAGTTGGACCGTAGTTTTCTTTACTGTTCTACCAACTCTTTTCATTTCTCTGTTTCCATCAAGTTCATTCACTTGAAGGAATTGCGGAATATTGTTTTCAAAGAGCTGAATTACACGAACGTCTACAGCTCTCAGATTCACAGTTTCGAAAGGCATTACAAGACCATCGGTGCTCGGAAGAATAACTTTTTTACTATCGCTTAGTCGCACAGCAGGACGAGCATCTTCGAACACCAGGTCAAATTCCTGAATAGCTTGAATTTTCTTTCCGTCTATGCTTTTTATTCCTTCAAAAACTTTAAGTAGTCTATTGCCACTTAAACGATTTGGCGGGTATACCAATACTTCGTTTCCATCGATGGTATATTTGATTTTTTCCCATTTTGAAAGTTGAGAAAGGGTAATTAATCCATCCAGCTTTTGTTGAGTATCAAGAGGGTCCGAAAATACCAATCGCACATATTGTTCGGGCTGCTGCACCACTTGGGCCATTACCACAGTAAACTCATTGATCGAAGGAATCCGTTGAGAAATGCTTCGTTTGAATTCGGCTTGAATAGGACCTCCATCCACTGTTATTTCAACCATTCCAGCTTTCTCTTCTCTGATTACTTGATCTATTGCAAAATGAAAAACATTGGGAACAGAAGTTTCAAATATTTCTATCGGGAGTCCAGCTCCATTCTGGGTAGCATTGATGGTTTTTGTAAGTTCATTTTGATCACATACATCCATCACCTTTAATTCACCGAGTATCTTGCATTTGTCTCTTTCATGAGCCCCATAAGGTCGAATAGAGCTCACTTCCACTGCCATTTGCTGACTCAGCACAGCGAAGTCGAACTTGAACTCACTCAATTCTTCGGTCATTGGAGTCACTTTGGCCAAATCGAAAGTGGCTTTGTACAATTTACCTCTTTTCAACCACTGATCGGGTCGAAATTCAATGGTGCGGTTATCAATCCAATAAATCTTTCCTTCTACTGCCGGACTAAAGTCAAAAAGATCATTTTCAAGTGCGCTATTTAATTGTACAGCACTGCTTAATACTTCTGTGAGACAAATTCGAATGTTTCCTGCTGCGCTAATAGTTCCTCCGGTAAAAGCAGCAATATATTTTGCAAATGCTGGATCAATTTTCATTCGGCTACCCCGTCTGCAACCAGATTCGGAAGTGACCAATAAAGCGAAAAGCAGGACGAAGAACACACGAGAGTAGTTCAGAAATGATTTCATGGTTAAGAAAGTTTGCAGGTGTGAATGTAGATCAATGAACGTAGAATAATCACGAATATTTCTAGGTTCTCCAAATTTTTAATCAACCGACCAAAGTTTCAGTATTTTAATGATTTACAATTACTTACATGCTGCACGATTGACTATTGAAACTATTCCCAACAAATTACGTATGCACTAACTTCTAACAAACCTAACTATGCAAAATTCAACAATGACCCTTGAGCAACACGAGGAGATCTCGGCAGTGATGAACAATCTCACAACTATTCGTCATCGCATTTCAAGAATGAAATCGATGTTCCCTGAATATTGTGCCCACCTCGAAGAGCAGTATCACACAACCATTCAAACGGCAAAAGGACTGAATATGCTTCCACCTTGGATGTAGAAATACCGGGTAGCCACTAAAAAACGCTTTCACGATTTGACCCTAGTTGAATTTGAAGAAAATTCGAATAAATTCAAGTTTTCTCCAAGAACCAAAATAATATTCATTGAGTATTCTCAATACAATGTAATATTGAATTTTTCTTTTTGGATCAGCAAAAAAATCTCGGACGACCTTGTCTTCTCTGCGTGCATTCCCTTTGCGTT
>Ga0105049_10004084_pt1 | contig 17172 bp, 10 predicted proteins | sample MAT06_FD_78087 | JGI IMG/M metagenome (GOLD analysis project Ga0105049, IMG submission 78087) | Freshwater microbial communities from Lake Fryxell liftoff mats and glacier meltwater in Antarctica - MAT-06 | ecosystem: Environmental > Aquatic > Freshwater > Ice > Liftoff microbial mat | place... | reverse complement strand
CGCCAGGGGTAATTTCTTCGACTGAACCTGGCTCTAATCCAACCAGTTGCGTAAAAAAATCAGTTGCACTTCGCAGCGTTGCTGATAGACCCGTGAACTGAACTCGTGCGCCGATCGCCTGCTGCCACCGTCTTAGCAGATAAGCCACCTGCGCTCCATGAATGCCGGTGTAGGTGTGAACCTCGTCCAGCAAAACAATTTGAGGCGGCTTGACTGTTCCCAGTCCGAAGATGTGACCGTACTGGGAATCTCCCATTGAGCGGTTGAGCATCTCGGTTGTGGTGAAAAGCAGATCAGGAGGTTTTGCAACCATGCGATCGCGAGTCAGAATAATTTCATCTTCACGAATCACCGTGCCGCAGGCATAATCCAAACAGGTCAATTGTTCTTTTCGCTTTTCTAAATCGTCTCGCGCCCAGCTTAAAGCTCCGTTACACCGGGGACAGCGAAGATAGGGGCAGGTAAAACCGCCTCTCTCTTCCTTCCAGTTATTCTGGAGAGCATAATCTTTTGAGTTGGCTTGTTTGGGAGTTAAACCAAAGAAGGCTCCAATTAGAATTTTGCGTTGCCCTTGAGCATTCAGCACTGTATCCAGGCGGCGTGCTTCAGCGTAAGTTCCAGAAAATTGATCTTTTAGCAGTTCGTTGCGGGGATAAATGGCTAATGCTTTTGTCCAGAACGTTGTTTTCTTCACCAACCCGCTGATATGCGTCAGAGCAGGTAGGTAGAATGCCAAAGTTTTCCCAGTTCCGGTTCCCGCGCAGACGATCATGCCGCGACTTTTTTTGCTGTTCAAGTCGCGCAGCAGTCGGGCAGTGGCTCGAAGCTGAAACTCTGCTAACTCCAAAGTGCGATCGGGCGATCGCAGCATTGCCTCCAGTGCAGCACGTCGAACAGGGGTAAGCAGCTTTTTTGATTCCAATTGTTCGACAACTGTTTCTGGTCTGATCTCTTGTTTTGGATAGATTCGCTGTCGTAGAGAGAAGCGGTAGTCTGCCACCAACGTGGGGGAGGTTTGCCAATCGCGGTTAGGGAAAAGCTGCCTTAGACGCGCAAACAGCCGCACCGATTCGGACATACGAGTCCGGTAGAGTCGGCTTCCTCTCAAATTGAAATCGAACAGGAGCTTCCGCTCCTGCATCTCGTCAATTAAGTTCCAAGCATCAACATCAACATCTTGTTCTTGAATGACTGTTTCTGCGAGTTCTTCAATTTCATCTTCACTAAAGCCGCCATCTACAACACCCCAAGCCAGCAACTTAACTTCACGGCTTTCCAACTGATTGAGAAATTCAAGAACTAGTAGATTCAGTTGATCATTCATGACAACACGATGTAACAAATTTAATCGGAGAGTCGAATATAGAAGAAGCGGCTGATTCCGTGTTCATTTAGCCAATTCTGCACTTCAAGGTTGAGAAGATCGATGGTTGCTCCATGCGTTGCTGCTGCTCTCAAAAAAATTAATACCGTTTCTGGCACCTCATTCGATTTGAGGCTATTCCACGCAGTTGTAAGATGAGCAATCGCCTGATCAATCTGCTCAAATTGCTGAGCATCTTTTGGAAAATCGATTGCCTTGAGTTGATTCAGCAGTCTTTGAATTGTTTGAACAGTTGACTTAAACGTTTCAATCTTGGCCAAAAGCCCCAATAATTCGCTGTTAGTGTTAGGTACACGTTGGCTTTTATATTCTGTCCAAGCGTACTTCAAATACGTTTCTAATTCACTTTTCAATGCTGTAACTTTAGTCTGCAGGGCATTGAACTTAAATCTTTCAATCAGCCAGCCCCGATCCTTCTGAAACTCCGCTAGTGTGGTGGTAACATCTGTCAACAAGGCATCAGCTTTTTGATTACAGTCAAAGTTAGCTAGTTCTTTTTCGCGAAATGCTCTCAAGGCAGTAACGAAGGGACTTAACTCTCTAACTAGAGGCTCTATTTTATTCTGGCGATCGCGAAATTCCCTCAGATTACTTGCATATTTCCTCAGCGCAACGACATCCTGTGTCTGCCGACTTAATTTTTGACAATCTTCTAGGAGCATGACGATTCTCCTTTGATTTCATTGGCTAACTGTTGAAGTTCCAGTAGGGATAGCTCAATCCCGGTATAACTTGACTCCAAATCTCCACCACCGGAAGCTCTTAGATCAGTCAAATTCCTTTCAACCCCTTCTAAGGATTTGTCCACTGCTTGTCTAGCAAGATTCAAAAAACTTGAGATCACCTCTATGGGGCGCTCGGTCGCACTGCTTAAGTATTGGAAGAGCAAACCCAGTTCCTCAGTATTCTGAATCTTCTTCATCAACTCCAGATAGCTTTTCAGCTTGGCATTCTCAAAATTCTTCATCGCCTCTACTAAGGCATCACGATTTGAAATTCCTGGAATACCTGCTCCTCTCACCTGTTCAACTGTTTGACCAAGGAATGCAACTACATCTTTCTGAGAAAAATCTTCTCCCAATTCATCAATTAGTCGCTGATAAACGCTGAGTTGGCGATCGCACTCTTCCCGAACTGCCTGCTCCAGAAGCTCATCGACTGCTTTTCGCGTATCACTAATCGCCTTAAATGGTTGATCTGTACTAATCTCTGAAACATCAGTGTGGGGTTGCCAATCAGCTACAACTGCCTTAAGTGGAGCAATTAACTGTGATGCATCAATGACTTGTAGTACGGAATATCCCCCTTTTGTGCATGGAATCCGAGCTTTTAAGATCGTCTGTATTGTTGTTTGGTTCTTTTTAAGAGTGTTAAACAGCTTCTGCCAACTACTGGCTCGATGGTCGATCTCGACCTTTTCCAAATCAGCGAAAACAGCATTAATCCGGTCTTCCAGAGTGTCTGTAGAGCGTCCCGCCATTCGACCAGCGATCGCCAATAGTTCAACCACCGCTGGCACAGGATTCAAAGACTGCCTGGTTCGAGTTGTGCATTTTGGAATTGCGTTTAAGACAAAATTGCTCCACTCCTCTAGTGTTTTGGCGTAGATGCAGAAATATTTAGTGCCATCGGGAAATTTCCAGTGCTGATGATGGTCGTATAACAAAATAGCTTGTAAAGCGATTGCGGTATCCCCCAATTCTTCTGAGTTAAGCGGTAAGAAAAGTTCAATACCCGCTACTTGGGAATAAGTTGCCGCATTACGAAAGTTAATGTTACGGTTTCCCAGAAATAGGTTACCTTTGCCGATGATATGACTCCGCAAAAGCAGTTCTGAGTCCCAATCAATTCTTGCCTCAATTGCAGGAAAGATCTTACGTCGCAAAGCATCTGCCGCTGGTTGAGGTAATTGAGTACCATTTCGCCATTGGTCAAGTGCCTGGAGGTGCTCTTCTAATGCCGTGGGCAGAGTTACTGACTCTTCGCCTTCAGATGTTGGCGGTTTAGCAGTACTTGCAAAGGTGGCCGTAGCCGTTCTTACTCGTGTCGCAGTCGCTGTAGTAGTTGCCGTGGGCACTCTCTGACTCTGAATTCCCAACAACGGCAGATCAAACGCTAAGTGAACTTCAGTGGGAAGATCACTTAGCTCATTGCCATCAGTCCAAAGGTTGAGCAAAGCCTCACGCCGACGAGCATTGTCAGGAGTGTCTCTGTTCTTGATCTCCCGAATTAGCATTGCTCCAAGTGTGCTACCTCTAAAATGCTGTAGCAGAAGTGGAGAAGGGAAGCGTCCCAGTTCAAGGTCAGTACGGTGATACTCAAGACTGTATCTCAGCACATCTTTAATAAGGATGCGGGGATTGAAAACTCCTGGATTGGCGCGATCGCGCATCTGCTCAATGGCTTTGGCGTTGAAGGGATATAACCCCATGCCATCCACTTGTCCAAAGCCAGCATGGCATGGGGTACGATGTTCACAATCTATGCAAGCACTGGGAAGCGGATGGAGAGGTTCCCCAGTTTCCGCATCGGCGTCTTCCAACCAGGCTTGAATTTCCTGGTTTTCTAACCGAACCGCGTTCAAATATCGAACGGCTAAATGTTGAACATCGACTTGAGTAACCAGCGATTGTTCACCGACTGCTTCAATATCCAAATTCACACTAAAGTCAGTGCGTGAGCGGACTGTATCAACCAAACCCTGGAAGTAACCTGTGGTACAAGCTAGAGCCGTTCGCATCGGGCACAAAGATACCCCTTCAAGCTGTTGTGGGCGAGCTAAAACTGCCTCCAAAACCTCACGGTCAATTCCCTGTAACTTGGCGAAGTCTTCAATTAGCAAAATCAGTTCGACTCCCTGACGGGCTAGGACTCGACGCACATCCAACATCAACTGCTGTAAGTCCTCTCGCCCTAGATTCAGAACTTTGGCGATCGCCTCGTCTAGATGGCGGTTCAGCCAATGAACAGTCTCTTTCTGAATATCATCATCACCTACGAGGAAACTATAAAAGTCCCGTGCTTTGGCACTTGCTTTAGCAATATCTAAAACATTCAGAGGCAAATCTTCCAGGGAAAACTCTCGCCGCTCCTCCACAATTTCAACTGAGTCACGTTGTCCCAGGATATGAATAACCAATCGATGGACGATGCCATCATCCCTGAGCCAATGTTCCCGAAAGAATGGATCAAACAGAAAATCTGGCAATACGTCCACCAGATAATTCTGTGCTTCAGAAAGGGTTGCACGGTTGTATCGCCCACTGGGACCGATAGCGATCGCTAGGTTGGCCAGAAGTTGCTCACGGGCTTCGGCTTCAGTCAGTGTATTGGCAGCTTGCCGGAGGCGATTGCGGTATTCGTCAAACTCAGATCCTTCAAGTCCGGTTAGGATACGCTCAATAATGTCTCTCAGGTTTGTTCCGATCTTGGGAATCAGTAACACACGATAATCAGGCTCTTGGCGAATACTGCGAATCCGGGTATATAACCACCGAATCAAGTGAGACTTTCCTGTCCCTGAAGTTCCTAGTACGGGAACGAAAGCAAAGTCTGGAGTTTCCAGGAAATCCTTGAGAAACCGTTCCTCATCATAAGGGACTTTAGATTGAGATTCTGTTAGAGGTTGGCGATACATCTTAATCGGGTGATGGGTCGCCAGAAAGATGTGGTCTTCTGGTTGAGTGGCTTCCACATCCATTACTTTACGAACCATCGCTGGTCGCCAGCACACATACTTGCTGAATGTCATAGCTGTCCTCCATTCGTTTTATTCCTAAGCCAGGTGATATGAGAGACCCCTAGACCTCCGGGGGCATCACTCAGAACCAGTACGGGTGCATCTGAAAGTCGCTCCAGTTTGAAAAACCCATCTTCCGCTAAACGACGCAACGCGATGGAAGTGTTCGTTGAAAGGTAGGTCGATTCTCGTAGCCCAATTTGCTGTTCAATTTCCTCACGAAACTGTCCCGTCTCAAAAACGGGACAGTACTTCCCTAATCGGGTGATAAATTCTCCCAGAGGAATCTGCTGGTCAAGCGGATGCTCGAATAAGTTCTCTAGATTTTGTCTCAGATAGGTAGTAGGGTCGGGCACTAAAACTTGAGTCCCTGCGAGGGCATTCCGCCAACTAAATCCTAGGTAACAACTCCAATCTTCAAACTGCCCGTAGCGAGCATCATTCAGTTCGAGCAAATCGGCTCCAACCTGCTCTCGGAGTCGTTGCTCTGCTTCCTGCCAGTTTCCTGGAGCATCAAAAACATCTTGAGCTAAGTACCAGGCTAAAACTTTAGCAAAATCGTGATTTTCAGTGTATTCCGATTCATTAAGGAGAAGCGTAGCAAGGACGGAGGATAATGAAGAATCATCCTCCAGTCCAGATTTTGGGCTAATCGCAATGTCTGTTCTATCTTCACTTTCCTCCAATAACCCCATCTTTATACATTCACGAACCGTTGCCTGTACCATATTGCGGGAAAGCTTCTTGTTATCCCCCCTATTGATTAGCGCAGTTGGAGATAAGATAGCTTCTAACGTTTCTCGTTTCTCCCGCTTTCCTCTGGCTTGTAGCAGGTATCGAGCAACGCCTTTGACACGACTGGGAGTAACGTAAGGATCTTTCAGGATACTCATAAGCCCAACTCCCCACGGAGGATGTCAAGTCGAAAGCTGCGCCCAGTCCAAACATCCTGTAACTTTCGGTGATTGGCATTAGGATCTGGGATATCTTCAGGCAAGAATAGGATGAGAGGAATCCCAGGCTTGAACGGTTGGCAATAATGGGAAGGCAAAGCCTTATCTTGAGGGTGGTAAATCAATGTCGGAACTTTCGGCATTTGCAGTGGTTGATAATCCTCAAACAGAAAAACCAATGATTTGCTAAACACGTCGTGCATCGATTGAGGAGCCACAATACTGAGAATTCCTTCACGAATCAGCCGTTGGAGCAATCGGTTGCGATCGCGTTCCGCCTGTCGGCTCTGCATCACCCCATAAAAAATGACAAGTACTGATTCTCCTGCCAGAAGCTCCAAAAGCACTTCCCCCACCTGAAAATTTGATTCCTGCCAAACGGGAAGGGGAACTGGCATTACTCCTGAAAAAGGCGCAGCCTTCTGTTGTCGGCAAAACGGACAACCACCACAGGAGCGTTCAACATGAACTCGACGGCGGGGCGGACTAGAACGGGCAGGAATCCTATATGCCTCCGCAAAAATTTCAGAGGTGCAACGCTTTGATTGCAATGCTTCCCGCATTAAACTTAAACTCCGGCTAGCCCATTGTTGGCGTTGATTACGAGCAGGTTCCACTAACTCCTGCCAGGTTTCTGGCGAAAGATGATAGTCATTGCGAATTTGGATTGTTCGTAGACCTCGGTGTTGTGCGATCGCTTTGCTGAATGCCTCATTTGAGTCGAATTTGAATCGTTGGGGAGGCGGTTCTGCATCAATCTCAATTAAATTGGCTCGGCTCATCAGGGTAAGGGTTCGGATATTCCAGTCTTGATTTCTTGCACTCGTTGAGTCAAGGTCAAGATTGTAGGGGGGTGACACATTGATTGGAACTTGAAACCGCCCATCGGGTAAAGTCTCCTGTCTGTCAAACATTGCTTGCCAACGCATTCTGCCGCGATCGCTCGTGATGTAGGTGATCTCGCTCAGAGCGGAGGCAACCTCAAAATCTGACTGAGTGTAGAGCGTCAGAGAAAGGGTTGCTTTTCCATCTCGACCACCACGCCCTACCTCCTGATAAAAGCGGTCAATCGTTTCCGGCACACACAGATGCACAACAGCTCGAACATCAGGCAAATCTACTCCTAGACCAAAGGCTGAAGTGGCAACAACAAGATCAATCCGTTGCGCTCGCCAGTCCTGCAAGAGTTGCAAACGGTCTTGCTGGCTAGACTTGCCCGTCATCTTAGCACAACGTTTGAAGCCTGCTGATTGTAGCTCTCGATGCCAGCGATCTACATCTGTCACTTTGCTCCCGTAAACAATGAGTGGGCGGGGGAGATTATGCAACGCTTCAATCAATCGCTGTTTCCGTACTGTCTCATCTGCACAACGAGCAAACCAATAGGACGGTTCTGGACGAAGTTGAACCGATGAAACTAGCTGAAACGGACCTGGTTGCGCAAAGAGCGTTTCCAAGGTGTCCAGACAGGACTCAGTGACCGTTGCCGTGAGCAGCAGTGTTGGGAAGCCTGGATGTCCCTGCTGTTGGGAAAGCCGCAGCAAATCTCTTCGCAAGCCTGCCAGTTCTTGAAACTCAGGACGAAACTCATCTCCCCATTGCTCCACAATGTGGGCTTCATCAATCACCAAATACCGCAGGAATCCCTGCCGAGTTGCCTCATAAACGCTGAATGCTAAAGATTCAATCAGTCCCTCTGGCGAAGTGAATACAATAGGCTGCGTGCCCTGCCGGATGCGATCGCGGATCTCTTCTCGGCGCTCCTGTCCGTCAATGGAGGTGTCGCTATAATAGGCTGTCGCGAAATTAATCCCAGTTTTTTCCTGGAAGGCTCGCTCTTGGTCAATGGCTAACGCTACTGTTGGGACAACGACCACTGTGACACCGACAGGTTTTGACTTCAGCCAGGCTGGCAGATGGGCACAGAGACTTTTGCCCGATCCGGTTGGCAGATTTACCAGTAGAGTGGACTGCGATGGCGCGGTCAGGATGGAGCGAATCGACTCTCGCTGACCTGCACTCTGGTAGCTATTGAAATCCAACTCAGCCAAAAATGGGTCACCCGGCTCTGGTTGATAGTTTCGACGGGGTGATTCCTGAAACAGGGGGACTTCAGGCGACTGCTCTTCGCTATCTGGCAACCAATCAGGCATCCAGGGACGGGCACTCAACAGAAAATAGTCTGGCTGTTCATCCAAAATATCCATACTGCTCAAATCCCAAACCTGCCGAGATTTAGGAAAGGGCGAGGTGCGAGGAACTTTCAGCATAGGAGAGTTTCCCCCTTGTTGTTCGGCCTCTCGTCTCAAGACGTGACGGATGAGCGCAGCCAAATCTCCTGAAGCTAGTGCATAGAAACCCGATGTTTGTAGTGCGTTCAACAGGCGACGCTGACAGGTTTCAGAAACGGTATCAACACATCCAACTGATGCAAGGTTACACAGAGAGTCCTGGATATTTTGGAAACTCATGGGGTACTCTCCTGGTCATCCGGTAGCCTAGGCGATCGCCCAGAAACAATGTAGAACCCAATGGAGTTAAGCCGAATATCGGGATGGTGAATTCCGCTAATTAAAATTTGTTTAAGTTCTCGTTCAATCTCGACTTCTTGAGCTAAAGATGTGGCTCCACCTGTCTGAGATTGGCGTTCTAAGCGGAGTTGAAGTTGCTCTAGTCGATCGCCCAACTGCTGCTCTGCTTGAGTGGCATAGTGTTGACATCGATTGCAAAAACCAGAATGTTCCTGTAGCCGCATTGCTGACTTTTCACGGGATGTTCGGCATAGATCCTCCCAATCGTCTCGACTCACAAACTCATCAATGATTGGCAACCTTGCTTTGCTGAGACTATAGTCATGGGTTGGTTTTCGTCTCTTTGAGTAGGGACGTTGCAAAATTTTCAGAAGCTGTGGATTATCCAAAACATTCATGCGAGTATCTAAAAATATGGTCTCTACTACTGGTGGAAAGATAGCATCCATACGTCGCTTCAAAGCCGAACGGTTAGCATGATTCCAACCGTTCGGCTGAAATACGCCATTCACTGCGGTTAAATCTGCTTCAACCACATAATCAAAGCGAAACCCGACCCATTCCATCCCTTCCTCTGCTGACCAGGTCTCATCCTGCCGCCACAGAGCAAAGGCTTGTCCTCTGTCGTCCCAGTGGATATAGTCATTCAAAGTTTCAATAAAACCTTCGCCAATTCGATAAAGATTAGCTTCGGGGAATTGTAATGCTTTACGGCGATGATAAGTTCCGGGTCGATTGATGTAACCCTTAAAATATTTAATCAAATCATCCGCTGGGATTAGAGTTTCGGGAGATCGCTTGTAGTGGATGATCTCTGATGCATCGTCGTCTTGATGCCTTTTGAACTTTAAGGTCTGGCAAATCCACCCTTCCACAGCTTTTTGAATATCCTGATGACGGGCATCATAGTCATCCAAGGCTATGAAGTACTGGGCTGCATTCTCTTCTGAGGCATCAATTTCGTCGAGCGCATTTTGCTCATCAATGCTGACTTTTTCGGCAGCAATTTCATCACCAATCTGTTGAATGGCCGCAGTCAAGCCGTAAGCGCCTGCCTGGAATAGGGTGGCTTCTAGTTCAGGTAACTTTTTATCTACATAAAACTGAAGACTGGCGATCGATGATTGGAAAACCTTGAAGCCACCTCTGAGGACCTCATACCAAGCACCTTGAATACTATCATTCGTATCTGCTCCAGAAAAAATGACAAACTGAAGTAGACGGTTCCGCCCAATTCGGTTTAACCGACCATTTCTCTGTTCCAATCGATTGGGTGATAAAGGCAGATCAAAATGGATGATCCAATCGGCAAATTGTAAATTATGTCCTTCTTCGCCTGAAGCGTCACAAACCAGGACACAACAATTAGAATTATCTCTAAACTGACTGGTGTTTTCTTCCACTGCATCAACCGATTGCCCAATTTGATAGGTGGCAATCGCCTGCTTGCCAAATGTACTGGATAACTGCTGCACCATCTCCTGGCAGGTGTGGGTAAAACTTGTAAAAACTACAATTTTGGGAAGTTTCTGCCCAGACTTCTTAACGCAATTCTTCAAAACCATCTGAAGATGTTCGATGCGATCGCCTTCCTCTGAGGGTTGTTGAACTACATCAAGCAGAGCGTGAAGAAGATCAGCTTCACCAGGAAATTGAGGAGTGTTTAGTAGTATATCAACTGCTGCTGTTCCCAGTTCTTTGACAATGACTGGCATAGCATGATTGTTGAGCCGAGTCAGAATAGTCCACTCTAAAATGCTTAGCCAAGTGCCACTGGCGCTAAACAGGAGCAGGAACACCTGACGAAGTTGCTGGTAGTATGGGTCATCTTCTCTCCTTGTGGCTCCGATGGCCCGAACCCGCCACTCGTCTAAATACTCGTGAATAATGCGTGATCGCTCATCCAAGTCATACTCCACCTGAAGGGTTGCCTTGGACTGATCCAATAAGACATTATCGACAGTATCGCGGCGGTTCCGTAACATCCGGCGATAGAGACGATAGGTATCGCTAATATGGGTACGAATAGCGCGAATCACTCGCCCTCGCTCAGTAAGATCGACCTCTGATGAAGTTAAAAAGAGTTCTAGTTGCTCAGTCAAAGTTAAGAGACGAGAATCTTGGGCAAAAAGGCTTCTTAACTTGCCAAGGCTCATTTTCAGTACAAAAGGTGAGGCATTTCCCTTAAACGAAAGCAGTATGCGACCAATATCCTGCCGCAGGCGAACGCGCTCTTTGAAGCCTGTAATATCCTCTAAGCGGTACGTGACCGGATCGAGGAGATGCAACATTGTCAGAAACGTCTTCTCATGGTTAAGCGCAGGTGTGGCAGAAAGCAGCAAAAGACGATCGGCTTGATGCGCTAGTCGCTGACAGATGGTAAAGCACTCCTGCTGTCTTGGATGGGTGGACTCTGCCATAGCAGCAATATGCTGAGCTTCATCCAGAATCAGAAACCCAGGTAGGGTATTACATCGGTAGGTAGGTAGATCTTCAACCGTGAGCAACTTCACTTCGTCGGTCAAATGAAACTTTGTTTCTAACTCCTGGTGCCACTGCTTAAGCAAGGGACGGGGAACAACCACCAACGCCTGTCCATTGGGTTCATCCAACAAATACTGCCGCAGGATTACGCCTGCTTCGATCGTTTTGCCTAACCCAACCTCGTCTGCTAACAGATACCGCTGAATTGGGTCTTCTAAAACTCGCCGCACGACTTCGACTTGGTGAGGGTACAAATCAATATTGGCTGAAAAAAGCCCAGGCATCCCATGACTGACAGCGCGTTGCTCAATCAGGCAGCGAACGAAAGCAGAACGACGAGTATGAAAGAAGGGGGTTTCCTGTCCCTTCATAATCAAGACTTCGGTGGGATCTTCGATAGGGCGATCACAGCGAACATAAACCTCCGCTTCTGTAAAGTAACGAACTCCTTTATCTGGCAGATGGACTTCATAACGACGATCGTCATTATGCCAGGCTGCAATTCTACCAATCTGCCAAAATTCGTGATCCTCTGACCAGAGATAACAACGAGTATGCCGCTGAAGGGTAATCTCTTCTAGGGAGTTAAAAGACAGTGTCTCCTGAATTCGCTTTCCAATTGAGACAAAGTATTCAACAACAGCCTTAGACTCAGAAATAGACACAGCTTTTCCGACCCCTAAATTATTGAGGCGAGAGCGGACTAAGGAACCACACTGGATGTAGAAAGAGTGAACTTGAGGGGTAGGGTAGTGCATGGTCTGCCTGACAAGGGATATGCTAGTTCGCTAGCGTCCTTTCTACAGTTTGCCCCGATCAACAGCGATTCAACATGCCAACACGGGAACTAAAGCATTTTGTTCAACCTTACTTCATGTGTGAACAAAATGCTTCGTTGTTCTTTCATAATTCAAATGTTCTACTTCTTATTTCTACGGATACGTTGTTGGAGTTATCCAACAATTCTCTAAATCTTTTGTAGAACACGTGAGTATTGTGAAACCCACGTCGTCGGTTGCGGTTATTGTTGCGGAAGATAATAACTTCAATGCCAATTTCCTGACAGATTGGACAATCGCAAACTTTCCACGGCTGGGCTTCTAAAACCTCTCGATATAAAACCTCATGTTTTGCTCTCCGTTTAGACTGGGCTTCTGGGTCAGCCTTACCATCTTTCGGTAGCTCTAGCAGTTTATCATAAGCAAGGACGATTGTTAAGGTCGATTCTAGGTCTAGCTTGCCCGCATCAAATTCCCGTAGCGATCGCAAAGCATCTTTTTCAAGTTGCTGTAAGGTCTTCAGGTCTGCCACTCCCGCTTCCAGTAAACGTTTGATTCGTAAGCCGCCTTTGTTGTCTACGGGTGGAACTCGGATGGCAGCGTAGCGCTTATCGGACGGCGTGTAATAGTTAGCTGCTGCCCCGAGCCAAGCTTGCCGCAGTGGGCTGGCAGAGTCGCAACTCGTCACACCCAAGTGCCGGAAGGCAGAAATAGCGTTAATTCGCGCTACTCCAAATAAGTGCATCCGCACTGTTGAAATGAGATGAGGGTTAATCGCTTCCAGAATCGGCAGAATCTCGTGATTTTGGGCACGGGCTAGACCGCCTAAAGCAATATAGGCATAGCCCATTTCGATTAATTCTTTGACTGCTTTGGCGTAGGATTCTGGACTCCATCCTTGAGCAACACCGATAGGCGTGAACTGGAAGTCCCGCTGTTGGTGTTTCTTCAAGAATTCCTCTGAGTTCTTGCGCGTTAAGTCATAGCGCTTTTCTCGAATTCCAGGTTCAGCGAAGGGTCCAACAATTAGGTGATCGATACTAACACCATAGTCAAAACCCAAGCTATGGTAGTAATCCAGGATTTCATCAGTGTTGTAGGGCGGCTCGTCTTCTCCAATGTATCCAAATGCCCCACAATCCCCCATAATTCTGCCAGGGAACCGGATAAATTTGTGGACACCTTGAGCTTCCACTTTAGCCCGTCGAGTTTGGCTCTCATCAACCACCACTTTAGAAATTAAAACGCCGTCATAGTTTGCGTTGAGAAATAATTCATGGGCGTAGACATCATCTGCATAGGGATCGCGAGTGATTGAGCTAAAAGAATCCTTTAAGAAGTTGTAGTTTGGGTCAACCCGATCGTCCCACTCCGGAATAAAGTATTGCACGCCCAAATGAATGTTTGGTGCAGGTGGCAAGTCAGGAATAGGGATAAATTCATCCCTGTTTATTTTCTTTACAGCCTGCTTAGATTTTGGTTTGGCTGTTGATTTTGGCAAACCTAAGTTGAGTTCAAGTTGAGTAGTTCGATCGAGAATGTCTTGAAAACAGCAAGGGTTCTGATGAATCTGTTCAAACAACTCAGGCTGATTCGCTGCAACTGAAGCAAATTGCTTGAACAAAAAGCCTTTTAGCCCCACTGATCCGAAACCATATTGTTTTGCCTCAGCGTTGGACAGCGGCAAGATAAAAGCTTGAGGATCTGACTCCTGAATTAAATTAAGACTGCTTCTAGGAGCCAGAAAAATCCAGGTTTGGTCTTCGTAAAGTGTGATCGGCAACGAGATCGCTCTTAAATACTTCTCGCCTAACAGAACAAAAATTAAATCGTAGTCAGGAACGATTTGCTCTATTGAATGATGGATTTTTAATCGCTTTGCCCACGTATCGATTTCGTACCCTTTCATTGTGTTGAATGTGACTTCATAGGGCGCGATTACTTGATTTTCTGAAATCAACCCATAGCCTGCCGAGATGATTGATACATCAAATGTAGGTTGCTTCAGAGTCTTACGCAGATTTCTCACGCCCTCCATCAATTGCGTATGCTGCATCCCGGTATACATAGCTCCGGCAGGAGACATAAATTCAGCAAGTTGCTTTTCCCGTTTGCGGAGACGAGCAGCGTGCTTGAAATCTTCCTGGGTCAGTTGGTTTTCTGGTTTGAATCGCTTCTCCCCGGTACAGGATGTAATGATTAAGACACGGGGGCAGCGCATAGGCTCTCCTGCTTGTACAATTCTTGCCCTACTAACGTTGCCAGACCGGGTCTATCTGCGTCAATCAGGGCGCGATCGCGAATTCGGCAAGAATCACACAATCCACAGGGTTCATCTTCACCTTGATAGCACGACCAAGTTAGATGAATCGGAACTTTTAGCTGCAAGGCACGACGCACGATATCAACTTTAGAATCCATTACTAATGGCGCGACTAGCTTTGGCGCTTTGCCTTCCAGTCCGGCTTTAGATGAAAGGGTAGCGAGATGCTGAACTGCCTCCAAATATTCGAGACGGCAATCAGGATAGCCAGAATAATCAACTGCGTTAATTCCCAAATAAATGGCTTCGGCATCTCTGGCTTCCGCCAGAGAAAGGGCGATCGCCAAAAATACTGTGTTCCGTCCTGGAACATAAGTGATAGGGATCATTCCAGATTTTACCCCTTCAGTCGGAACATCCACCGTTGAATCAGTTAGGGCAGAGCCACCCCATTGCGCCAAATTTACGTCCACAACGAAATGATCTTGAATGTTCAGATATTTAGCGACCCGCTTTGCTGCAATTAGCTCCCGTTCGTGGCGTTGCCCGTAATGAAATGAAATGGCAATCAGATCGTAACCATCTGCGATCGCTTGGGCAGCAGAAGTCGCTGAATCCAGTCCTCCGGACAATAAAATAACGGCTTTGGGTTGAGTCATGATTTCACCTCACAAGAATATGGTTATCGAGAAGAACGCCAAACAGGTTGTACATCGCTATCGAAAGAGCCGAGTTTCTTGAGAAGTTGCGCGATCTCGCCGTAAAGAGGTTGCCCTGTATCCCCGAATGTTGCTTGCTCCAGTTCTTCATCCATTTGGTCATCAGGATTATTATCTTCGTGATTGTCAGCCCAGCACTCCAAGGTTGCCAGGACGATCGCAAGTTCACGAGAAGACAAATCGATTTGAGCCACTAATTCCACCTCCTTAGCGAATGTTAGTCAATTTGTGGGTCTGAAGGCTAATCCGCCACTCTGGGTGACGTAGGACATACTCAAACATGAGTGAGTAGCTGTCGGGTGTATTCCATTCGGGTTGAAGGAACTTGACCGCATCGACTGAAATTTTGGCAGCATAATCTTCTGCCCATTTCAGATCAGACTGACTCATTACCACAACCTTGAGTTCACTGACTTGAGGATAAATACTTTCGTGCGGCGGTTTGGTCTGCTTAGGAGAGAATGTCACCCAGTCAAAAGTGCCACTAAGCGGATGTGCGCCGGAGGTTTCCAGATGAACCCGCAAACCTGCGGTTTTTAATCCAGTACTGAGAGAGGAAAGGTCATGCATAAGCGGTTCGCCACCCGTGATGACAACGATCGCCGGATTTGCCTCTTTAGCTTCCGCAATCAGGTCAGTTATATAGCGCTGAGGATGGCGATGAGCGCACCACGAATGCTTCGTATCGCACCAAGGGCAACCTATGTCACATCCCGCTAATCGAATAAAGAACGCATTCGTGCCTGTCCAGATTCCTTCGCCCTGAACAGAGTGGAAGGTTTCAACGACAGGCAGGACTGGTGAAGTTGTTTTGGAGGTTGAGGTGCTGGGGAAGAGACTTGTCATGGCGATCGCTCCTAGTCGTCCTCATACTCAGCCCAGGAATTAGGCATTTCGGACACACCAACCTTAAGCTTCACATCTAAGGGCAACTGCTTTTTCGTCTTGTCGTAAATATATTGAGCAATCATCTCGGCGGTCGTTCCATAGCCTTCAGGAAGGACTTCATTCAAGACAGAATGGTCAAGCCCGCCTTTGAGTAGATCCTGCTTTGCCCAACGAAGTGTGCGGAAGTCCGCTACCATAACCGGGTGAGGGCAGTATTCAGAGGAATGAAGCTGGCTAGAGACTGCCTCAATCCGAACCCGATAGGTATGCCCGTGCATTCGCCCACATGGACCGTTATAGTCCCGGATGTAGTGGGCAGCATCGAAGGTAAACTCAGTAGTCAGTTTCCATTTGGGCATTGGAGCTATCCGATTGTGTGTAAGTCAATAAAATCTATAACTCTCTACATATAGCGTATTTAGCCTTAGACTTATAGCATCTCCTCCCAGATATAGAATCAGTGTTAACGAAGATTCTATATGTAACTCTAAGCCTCCTTTCGTACTGACTCGCTTGAGGGATAAGTTTTATATTAGTTCATTTGTCCTACTAAAGTTCTCCTTGACTTGCAATTTGGCAAAACAGGCATGACAAAAATTTGCTCTTCTCAAAAAATCCTGACCTTTTTCTTTGCCTCTACATCAGTTGCGCGCTCCGCCATACAACGCTCAGGGAGGGATAAGGGATCTTGAAATCCATATTTCGGATAGATAAAAGTCTCCCTGTTGCCCTAATTCGTAGCCGCCTAGTAGCAGGGCTAGCCATACTTCCACAAGAGTCATCCGTGGGTTACACTACTGTAGCTTCTGACAAAGCTGGGGAAGTATCACTTTTGGCACTGACGATTCAGCCCATCCACTCAACTCTTGCGAAATTGCCTCAATCCATGCAGACACTTCCTCATCACGAGCGATCGCCACGTCTGCTGCATTTGCATCTCTTTGTCGTAAGCGTCCACGAAATTTGGCAGCTTCGTCTTTTCAACTTCTCCCGCAATTGATGAGTCTGGCACTTTTTGCAAAACTTTCTGGCGTTGCTGATCGCAGATATGAAATCTTGTAGGGGCGATACGGCGTTTGCCCTCCAATCGATATTGAGATCGGCGAATCATATCTCAATTCAGCAACGCCCAAGATTTCATATCTGCGATCAGCAACGCCCAGTTTCGTGCCAAGTATTTGCTGGGAAACTGCCTGGAGGCGAGTTTGAATCGCTTTGTAAGGGCGGCAGCAGACGAGACGGGGAGCGACCGCACTTGGCTAGAGTCGCTGGTGATGATTGTTGCAGATAAACCAGCTGAAGTATGGACGGATAAGGACGTAACGGCGTTTGAGCTAAACCTGAGCGACTTGGCGCGACGGTTCAAAAATTTAGAAGCGTTGCAAAAGGAAGTGGCTGCGGGGAGTAAAGGCGGATTCGAGGTGCGGCGGTT
>Ga0105049_10004081_pt1 | contig 17174 bp, 12 predicted proteins | sample MAT06_FD_78087 | JGI IMG/M metagenome (GOLD analysis project Ga0105049, IMG submission 78087) | Freshwater microbial communities from Lake Fryxell liftoff mats and glacier meltwater in Antarctica - MAT-06 | ecosystem: Environmental > Aquatic > Freshwater > Ice > Liftoff microbial mat | place... | reverse complement strand
GGCGGTCGAGGAACTTCGCCAGCGGCTTGGCGTAGTTCGCATCTCCGATCGAGTCAAAGCCGGTGTCGGGCCCGAGCGTGCGGAACATCCGCGTGCTGTTATTGCGGATCGGCCCGAGGTGGAACTGCTGCACCCAACCGGAGGCGTGATCCATCAGCGCGCCTTCGTGCAGCATGAAGGACTTGAAACGCTCCTGGTCATCGGCGTCGAGCAGCGCGCCACCGCGGATGCGGGTGAACGCCGAACGGATCTGCTTCTCGGTGTAGTCGGCAGCGGGCACGGTTTCCAAGCCGTGATCGGACAGGCGACAGCCAACCTCGTGGAAGAAGTCATGACGTTGGCGCAGCGCGGTCAGGTAGCTGTCGACATCGGTGATGTCGGTATTGCTGACCGCCGCGAGCTTGTCGACCCAGGCGTTGAAATGCTCTGGCGACTCTACCGCCATGCCTTTGTCCGGACGCCAGGTCGGGCGCATCTGGATTTCGAAACCGCTTTTCGCCGTGGCGATGTGGTGTTCGAGAGAATCGATGGGATCGTCGGTGGTGCACACCACCTTCACGTTCATCTGGCGCATGATGCCGCGCGCGGAAAATTCCGGCTTCTTCAACTGAGCGTTGGCGTCGTCCCAGATCGACTTGGCGGTATCCGGACCCAGCAGACGATCGCTGATGCCGAACGGGCGCTTCAGCTCTAGATGAGTCCAGTGGTAGAGCGGATTGCGCAGGCACTTCGGCACCGTCGCCGCCCAGGCTTGGTACTTCTCCCAATCGCTGGCATCGCCGGTGATGAAGCGTTCATGCACGCCGTTGGAGCGCATGCCACGCCACTTGTAATGATCACCCTTCAGCCACACGTGCGTCAGGTTGGTGAAGCGGGTATCCGCTGCGACGTCCTCGGACGGCAGGTGGCAATGGTAATCGATGATCGGTTGGTGCGCCGCGTGGTCATGGTAGAGCGCCTGCGCCCATGTGGTGCGCAACAGGAAGTCGCGGGTGATGAAGACGTCTTTGGTGGAACGTCCTGAAACAGCGCGCTTGGCGGCCATGAGAAATTCCTCGCGTGAGCTATCAGCATCCGTCCGCGCCAGCCTCGGCAAGGCGCCGGCTTTAGCAAAAACATGCTCGCTGACCGGGAGGTTTCCCGTCCCAGGCCCGTTTAGCCCATTCGAGGCACGCCCCTTCCATGCGGTTGCGTGCCTCGGATGGCCCCCCTAGAGTCCCGCCCACCCTGGAGAGCCGGCCATGCCCGACCCGACCCCCGCCAAAGGCGCTGCTGTTGATGCCAAGGCTGACAAGCTGAAAGCCGATCAGACCGCCGTCCCTGGCGCCCAGCCGCTTGAAGAGTGGAAGCCGGAGCCGCGCCAGTGGACCTGGAAGGACCTGTTCACGGCACCGATGCTGGCGTTCAAACCCAAGTGCATGCTGATCTCGGCGCTGACGCTGACCGCGATCACTGCTTGGATGTGGCTATGCGATACTCAGTTCAGCACTGAGTTGACCGGCAATGTGTCGCGCAGCGTCCTGGAATGGGTGCAATACACCGTCGCCCTCGTGCTCTTCAGCCTGGGCGGCAGCCTCGTGGCGGTCTTCCTCAAGGCCGACCTGCTCGACGATGAGTTTCTTTCATTTGGTGAGGCCCTCGCGCAGTACAAGTCGCGCATCCTGCCGGCGATCATGGTTCCGCTCTTCCTCAGCGGCATGTTGGCCGGTGTGAAGGTGTTCCTCGTTTACCTGCCGGTGCTCGCAGGATCGATCCCGTACGTCGGCCCGACTCTTTACATGCTGCTGTTTCCGCTGGTGTACCTCTTCTCGCTTTTCGCCATCCTGCTTGGCATCGCCGTGTGGCTGAGCGTGTTCGTCTTCCCGGCGATCATCGCGATCCGCAAACACGGCTGGTTCGACAATGTGGTCGACACCATCGAAGCCGTCGGCACCAAGCCGCACGTGTTGTTCGGCAGCCTGCTGCTGTCGTTACTGATGATCTTCATCGCCGGTAACATCGGCATGCAAGGCCTCAGCCAACTCAAGGGCCAGGTGAAGTACCTGCCGAACAGCTCCGCCGACGTCATGCGCGACACCGAAGGACGCGCGAGCGACTTCGCTGCCAACGACATGATGCGGCATTTCAACAACCACCTCCTGCGGCTTGCTCCACTGGATCTACCAGCTCTGGGCACCAACTCATCGCTCTACAACAAGGGTGAGAACAGCTACTACCAGTACGTCACCGGCCCGATCACCGGCGTGTGGCAGGTCTTGATCCAGGCACTCATCCTTGGCTACCTCGCCAACCTCTTCGTCGCCGGCGGCATGCTCACCTACCTGGTGGTGCGTGAGGACGACTACTGGGATGACGAGAACCTTGAGGATCTCGACAAGCTGGCGAAGGAACTGGAAGACGAGGCCAAGCGCGATCAGGGTGTGGCCACCGAAGCGGCCAAGCCTGCCGAAACCGCCAAGGCTCCAGAGCCCGCGAAACCGGCAGAGCCGGCCGCGGCAGCAGAAGCGGCCAAACCGCCTGAGCCGCCGAAACCGACGGATCCGCCCAAGGCTTGAATCACCCGCCCACCGCATCCGCGGTGGGCGCGGTATTTCTGGACAGCCGCACCATCCCAGACACCACCAGACACCACGCCGTGGTGCACTGCGCGCTGCCCAACAACACCTCACCCTGGGCATTGCCCAGGGTGAGGTATTTGCAGACCTATTCTCAAACCACACTGCCGCCGATCACTCCCGCAGTGACGTGCCTTGGATGGCAGCGGCGCGCTCCACCAGCGTCAGGAACTCCTTGCGATAGCCCTGCGGATCGCTGCCGAGCGCACGGCGCGCTTCGCTGGCGATGGCGGGAAAGTCCATGCCCATGGCCTCGGTCCCGCGCAGGCGCAGAGCGAAGGCCGCCACCGCACCAGCGAAGCGTTGGTCGACACTTGGCGCTTGCCGCACCTGTTCGTCGGTGACCACGCCCTGGACCAGCTTGCTGACGCTGCCGGTCGGTTCCTTGTAGCGCAGTTTCACCGTCAGCAGTTCGTTGGCGTGGCCTTCCGCCACCACCACCGGAGTCGGCGCCGCAGTCCGTTGCGGCTGATATCGCAGACCATCTTCAATCACCGGCGTGCGGTTGGCGAACTCGACCGGCACCGGGTGACGCCGCTGATCTGCTGATAGGACAGGTCCTGCTGGAACTTCAGGCGGATGCAGTCCTGTTGATTGCGCGGCAGGCTGGCGAGTGCACCGAGCAGTCCGGTGTTCGCCTCCTGTGCTTCCAACCGCGCGGATGGCGGCGGCGAAGTTTCGGCTGCTGGTTCGTGGTCGGCGATGGCGTGCATGGGGCGTTCCTTGCGCAGGTGGTCGATAGCGCAGTGGCGAACCACGGTGAACAGCCATTCGGCAATGCGGTGCTCGACCTCCCCACGGGGTTGGCGGCACAGGCGCAGGAAGGATTCCTGCACCACATCACGGGCATCATCGTCGTCGCCAAGGATCCGCCGCGCGTACGCGATCAGCGGTCGTTCGAAGCGGGCGACGCTGGCCTCGATCCAGGCGGCGTCAGTGGTCATGGGTGTGCTTTCATGAGAGACACGCACGGGCCGGAGATTTCTTAGGGACTATTTCCCCGGGCCCGGCGGCGGTCTACCCCCGGCTCAACGTGCCGCCTAGGTTCGGTTCAATGCGGGATTTGACCCCCATGATCCCCGATGAACGTCGATTCCTGTTGGACTAGTGCGGGTCCAGGGGCGGCAGAGCCCCTGGCAGGCGTAGCGGACAGCGTCCGCGAACAACAATCCCCCGAGCGCGCCTGCGCGCGCGAGCGGGGACAAGGCTTGGTTTCGCAGCGCGAAACACACCGGCAAAGCCGGTGTCGCCTAGCCGCTCCGGCTAGGCGCAAGCCGCAGCTACGGCTTGATTCCTTCGACCACGCCGCAATGCACCAGCGTCGGGATGACTTCGGCGAGCGGCGTCAGGCCAGCGGTGCGCAGCATCGTGCGGTATTCTGCCGTGCTGTAGTTGCGACCCTCGGTCAGGATGAACAACATAGTGGAGAACAACGCCACCGGCAGCGGGCCGTCGAGCGCGTCGTTGAGCAGCGCGTCGTGAATCAGCAGACGTCCGCCCTGCGGCAGCGAAGCCGACAACCGCGCGAGCAGCGTGTGGCATTCCGGCACGTCCCAATCATGCAGCACGTTCGACACCAGCATCGCGTCAGCCTGCGGCACAGCGTCCTTGAACATGTCACCAGCGACCAACGTCGTGCGTTCGGCGACGCCGTAAGCGACGGCCATCTCCTGGGCGATCTTCAGCACCTCGGGACGATCCCACACGATGAGTTTGAGGCGCAGGTTGCGTTGCAGGCACGCCATGCCGTAGATACCGGTACCGCCACCCACATCGAGCAGCGTGTCGACCGCGTCGAGACGCACGCGCGCCGCCAACACCGGCGCGACGTTTTTCGCGCGGCCCGACAACGCGAGGGTCAGGCGACGTGCAGAGTCCTCCTGATCCATCGCCGAGGTCATGCCGTCTTTGTAAATGTACGCCGCACCGCCGCCGTCCTGATCGAAACCCTTGGGTTTGTTGGCGCGCAGGCGTTCCACGGTGGCGAGCACACCGGCATGGTCGGCGGTCAGTCCCAGGTAGTCGTCGACCGCGAACGGCCCACCCGACACCAAGTGCTCACGCGCGAGTTCACTCAGCGAGATGCGGCCCTGACGTTCGATCAGCAGACCCATCGCCTTGAGCGCGGTGAACAACACCATCGCCGGACGTTCGCCGAGGCCGATCTCGGCGCGCAAGGTGGTGAGGTCCTTCGCGCCCTGGGCCAGACGATCGAAGACCTTGAAGTGCGCGCTCGCACCGACCATCAGTTCGGTTGCGAGATGTCCCCGATGCAGGTCGAAGATCGGCGTGGGGTCGGTGATCGGCGGGACGAGCGGCATGGTCATGATGGCATCGTTGTAGAGGACCCGCGGCCCGGAAGAAACCCTTGGCAGCGGCGGGCAGCGGCGGGCAGCGGCGGGCAGCAGAGGATCTACCGACTTTACCCATCCGCACGACCGACCTACGCTGGGCTCCATGTCCGAACCCGCGCCCTCCTGCTCCTGCCGACTGCCGTGGATCGTGGTGGTCATCGCCCTGGGCGTCCTGATAGCGGAACGCTTCCTCATACCGTCATCACCTCCTGCGAATGAAGTCCCCTCCGGCACCAGCGCTCCGACGCCGACCGCCGATCCGCGGTTGGCCACGCTGCAGCACGATTTGAACGAAAACCGTCGGGTGCTGGACGATGCCTATTCGGCCCTGGCCCAGCGCGATCGGGAAATTGCGATCGCGAATGACGATTTGCGGATGGTGCGTCAGGAACTTGAGGCCCTGCGCGCCAAGAACGCCACGCCAGCGCCATAAGCCGACGCAGGTCGGCGAAGAAACGTCCAAGACCAAGACCCCAAACCTTCGACCGGGTAGGTTCACGTCAGCCAATGCCGCTCCAGGGAACAGTTTCGACACCAGTCGCAACTGAGGTCCTTGCGCCTTGCGTGGGGCGCCAATTCCAGAGCATCTGCGCCCTTCCGCTATGACTCAGTTTTTCGCATCCGACCCTGCCAAACTCAATCTTTCCCGCACGCAGGCACTTACGGTACACCATCCATGAACGCACCGCTTTCGCCCGTGGCCCCTGAAAAAACCGCCGCTCCTGCGGCGGAGGTCGCTCTGGAGCCACAGCCATCCGTCATCCGCCGTGCCCTGCGCACGATGCGCCTGTGGGTCGACAGCCATTCGAGCCTGCAAAGCGAAGAAGACGGACGCACCCCGCTCAAAGTCGACTGGTTGCGCCTGATGCCCTTCCTCGGCATCCACTTCGCCTGTCTCGCCGTCATCTGGGTCGGCTGGAGCTGGCCGGCGCTGATCCTCGCGGGCTCGCTCTACTTCATCCGCATGTTCGCCATCACCGGTTTCTACCACCGCTACTTCTCGCACCGCAGCTACAGCACCAGCCGGTTCTTCCAGTTCGTGATGGCCGCCGTTGGAAATAGCTCGGTCCAGCGTGGTCCGCTGTGGTGGGCCGCCCATCATCGCCACCACCACCGCACCAGCGATCAACCAGAAGATCGCCACAGCCCGAAGCAGCAGGGTTTCCTCTGGGCGCACATGGGCTGGATCAGCGCCAAGGCCAACTTCCGCACCGACATGAAACTGGTGCCCGACTTGGCGAAGTTCCCTGAACTCGTGTTCCTTGACCGCTTCGACACCATGATCCCGTTCGCACTCGCGATGTTCACCCTGGGACTCGGCTGGGGCCTCAATGCGTTCTGGCCGGAACTCGGCACCAGCGCACTGCAGATGTTCATCTGGGGTTTCTGCATCTCGACCGTCGCGGTCGCGCACGGCACTTTCACGGTGAACTCGCTGACCCACCTCATCGGTCGGCAGGTCTATCCCTCGAAAGATACCAGCAAGAACAGCCTGATCATCGCGCTCATCACCCTGGGCGAAGGGTGGCACAACAACCACCACTACTACCAGTCGAGCGTGCGTCAGGGCTTCCGCTGGTGGCAAATCGACATCACCTATTACCTGCTGTGGTCGATGTCCTGCGTCGGTCTGGTGTGGGACCTGAAGCCGGTGCCGCAGAAGGTCATCGACGCGGCGGGCAAGTTGAACGAGCCGACCGCCGCCGCGACCTGATACGGATGGTTTCGACTTCCTGATTGTGGAGCCGACCCGGCTTGTGGTTCTTAAAACCACGCCGGCGGCCATTATCCGCCGCCATGGTCATCGCCTACCTCGCCTTCAATGCGGTGCTCTACGCCGCGTTCTCCCTCTGGTGCGCCGTCGCACCAAAGCAGACCTCGACGTTCCTTGGTCTGACGCCAGCCAACGCTGCGGGTGAATCGGAATACCTCGCCATATACGGTGGCCTGCAAGCCGGTCTCGCCGTATTCTACGCGCTCGCGGTGTTCCTGCCGCAGTACCGCAATGCTGCGATAGTCATGTCCCTCGCGCTCTACGGCGGCATCGTCCTGCTGCGCACCATCGCCGCCGTGCGCCTGGGATTTGGTGAACTCGGCAATGCGCGGTTCGCCTACGGACTGGAAATCGCGCTGCTGATCGTCGCGCTGGTGCTGGTCATCCGCGGGGCTCGCTGAGCGTTCAGCCGAGCATCAGCGCGCGGGCTTGGCGCACCTGATCCTCGGTACCAAAGAGCGTGACGATGTCGTCCGCCGCCAGGATCTCGTCCGCAGACGGATTGACGATGCGAGCACCACCACGTTCGATGGCGATGATGCTGGCGCCGCAGGCCTTGCGGATCTCCAGGTCACGGATCGCCTTGCCCACTGCCGGGAAGCCGGGAGGCAGTTCGATCGGCAGCATCACCGCGTCATCCATCAGCGCCGGCGCCGGCGCGTGGTGCGCCGTGTCCTCCGGATTGCCGGCGAAGGTTTCCATCACCGACACCTGGGCGCGGTAATAGAGCGTGATGAAGCGGCTCCAGCCGATGAGCAGGATGAGTCCGAGCACGCCGAGCAAGGCCAGCAGCACCGGCCACGGCGGCAACAACGTCAGCGAGATCGCCGTCAACAGCACCGCCACCGCACCCAACGCGATGCCTTGGAACGCCAGCGTAGCGATCACCCGTACACGATCGGCACGTGCGCTGACACCGCGTGGGATGGCCAGCTCCGCCAGCACCATTGCCAACGCGCGCTGCTTGTACCACAGGTGCACCAGCAGCGGCAAGGCGATGATCATCACCGCCATCCACCACACGGTCGAAAGACCGCCAGTCCATTCCGGCAGCCACGCGGGCGCCACGATCTCGGCCTTGGCCAAGCGCCATGCCAGCACCATGCCGCCGGTAATCAGCGCCAAGTCGATGGCGATCTGGATCAGCCATTTGCGGATCAGTCCACGGATGCGCGTGCGCTGCACGTCGTTGCCCGGCAAGCTCAGGTTCATGACCCAGCGGGTGTACCAATCCATCGCCGAACGTAGTGGTGCGGGCGTACGGTCGACCAGCATGGTTGCGATACCGTCGGAAGAGCGGATCAGGTAGGGCGTGAGCAGCGTGGTGATGGCGGAAACCGACACCGCGACCGGATAAAGGAACTCGCTGGTAACCTTGAGCGTCAGCCCGAGCTGGGCGATGATGAAGGAGAACTCACCGATCTGCGCCAGGCTCGCTCCGACCTTGAGCGAACCCTTCACCGGCGTGCCGGCCAGGAAGGTTCCCAGACCGCAGGCGACGATCTTGCCCAGCACCACCGCCACGGTGATCACCGCGATAGGCGCTGCGTACTGGATCAGCAGGTCAAGATCGATGAGCATGCCGATGGCGACGAAGAACACCGCGCTGAACATGTCGCGTATCGGTTCGACCAGCAGACGGATCTTGGGTGCCTCCTTTACTTCGGCCATCACCGCACCGATGAGGAACGCGCCGAGAACCACGCTGTAACCCGCCTTGACCGCCAACAGCGACACGCCGAAGCACATACCGAGCACCGACACCAGCAGTACCTCGTCGCTGCGGAAACGCGCGACGTAGGTGATGATCTTGGGCACCACCAGCAGACCGACGATGAGCACGCCGATCAGGAACAGCGCCAACATGCCGAGCGTGATGGCGACCTCACCCACCGTCACCTGGCCGCTGGTGGCGATACCCGACAGCAATGCGATCAGCGCGATGGCGAGGATGTCCTCGACGATAAGGATGCCGAACACCACCTTGGCGAAACCCTCATTCACCAGGCGCAGCTCTTCGAGCGCCTTGACAATGATGGTGGTCGATGAAATGGAGAGCAGCGCCCCCAGGAACACGCTGTCCATGTTCGACCAGCCGAAGGCCTGGCCGATCTCATAGCCGATCCAGATCATCACGGCAATTTCCAGCACCGCTGCGATCAGCGCCGCCGACCCGACCTTGAACAATTGCCGCAGGCTGAAGTGCAGCCCCAGGCCGAACATCAGCATGACCACGCCGAGTTCGGCCATGGTCTTGATGGCGTCCTCGTCGTGGATCAGCGGAAAGGGCGGCGTGTGCGGGCCGATGATGAAACCCGCCAGCAGATACCCGAGCACCACCGGCTGCTTGATGCGGTGGAACAACACCGTGGTCGCCCCGGCGATCAGCAGGACGATGGCCAAATCTTGAAGGAACTGGATCCCGTGCATGACTTGGCCGTTGTGCATATCGGCCACGGACCACGCAAGTTGCAAATCCGCTGCCGACCGTCGCAATCCATGGCCTCCGCTCCGGGAACCGAATGCGATCGCAGGGCGATCCGGCGAGATGTGAAGAAAACATGAAGGAACCCCCGGTGGCGGTGTGGTGCTGGGCACTCCATGATCCCGCCGCAGTCCGACAGCGTCGGGCCGGGAGTTACCATGAACGGCAAAGTCCTTGGTTTTTTCGCAGTGATCGTGCTGGTGGTCGGCGGGATCCTAGCCATCCGGGCGATCTCGCAGCCGGATGCGGAACAGACTTCTGCGGGTGACGCCCTGCCGCCGCCCAGCGCGAATGAGCTGCGCCTGGTATTCACCTATGGTTCGGAAAAAGAGAGCTGGCTGAAGGAGTCCACCGCGGCCTTCAACCGTCAGGGCGTCAAGCAGGACGGCAGGCCCGTGGTGGTCGAAGCCATCCCGATGGGCTCCGGTGAATGCATCGACGAACTGCTCGATGGCCGGCGCCAGGCGCACCTGGTCAGCCCGGCCTCGGCGGCGTTCATCCGTATCGGCAACGCCAAGGCGCGGGCGGCCAACGGACGCGATCTCATCCCGACCGCGGAAAACCTCGTGCTGTCACCAGTGGTGATCGCCATGTGGCAGCCGATGGCCGAGGCCCTGGGCTGGGGCAGCAAGCCGGTGGGTTGGAGCGACATCCTCGCCCTCGCCAGCGATCAGCGTGGTTGGGCCGCACACGGGCAGCCGCAATGGGGACGGTTCAGCTTCGGCCACACCCATCCGGAATACAGCAACAGCGGTCTGATCTCGGTGTTCGCCGAGGTCTATGCCGGTGCCGGCAAAGTCGCCGGACTCACGATCGCAGATCTTGCTGAGCCAAAAGTCGGCTCCTTCGTCCACGACATCGAGCGCGCGGTGGTGCACTACGGCAGTTCGACCGGCTTCTTCGCCAAGAAACTCAGCGCTGGTGGACCGTCGTACCTGAGCGCCGCCGTGCTCTACGAGAACAACGTCATCGAGGACCGCTTGGCGCGCGCCGGCAAGCCGTCGCCATTCCCGCCATTGGTGGCGATCTATCCGAAGGAAGGCACCTTCTGGAGCGATCATCCGGCCGGCATCGTCGACCGCGACTGGGTGACGCCGGCGCACCGTGCGGCGGCGCGGACCTACCTCGACTTCTTGCTCGCGCGTCCGCAGCAAGAGTCCGCGCTGCGCTTCGGTTTCCGCCCGGCGGCGGTGGACATCCCGCTGGGTGCGCCGCTCGATATCGCCCACGGCATCGACCCACAGGAACCCAAGACCACCCTTGAAGTGCCCACCGTGGAGGTCATGGACGGCATCATCCGCCTGTGGCGTACCCACAAAAAACGCTCGAACGTGGTGCTGGTGGTCGATGTCTCCGGCAGCATGAACGATGAGGACAAGATCATCCACGCGCGCGAGGGTGCGGCCAAACTGGTCGGCATGCTCGGCGACGAGGACCGCTATTCGCTGCTGACCTTCAACAACCAGTCGACCTGGGCATTGCGACCGACCGCCATGGACGCCACCTCGCGTCCGCGTGCCATTGCCCAGGTGCAGGGCCTGTTCGCCGGCGGTGGCACCGCGCTCTACGACGCGGTCGGCGAGGCCTGTACCGCATTGATGGACAACCCTGAACCGGAGCGCATCAGCGCGGTGGTGGTGCTCAGCGACGGTGCTGACACCGACAGCAAGATCGACCTCGACGCGCTGCTGGCGAAGATCCGCGGCACCAGCGAACGCCCAAGCCCACGGGTGTTCACCATCGGTTACGGCAAGGGCGCCAAGGCCGACGTGCTGAAGACCATTGCCGAGGCGACGCAGGGGAAATTCTACGTCGGCACCCAGCGTGACATCATCGCGGTGTTCAAGGACATCTCGACCTTCTTCTGATTCGCCTTCGCCTTCAGCACGCCTCCGCCTTCAGCACGCCTTCGCCTTCAGCACGCCTCCGCTTTCCGCACGTCTCGCCGCGAAAAGGAATCCTCCATGTCCGACGGACCGCAAGCCACCGCCCTGGGCAAGATCGTCATCGCGCTGTTCGTGCTCGGATGCGCCGCCGGGGCGTGGTACTTCCTCGCGGGTCCCGGCGCTGCTAGCAGCAACCCGAGCGCGATTGGTGGTTCCACCACCACCCGCGATCCAGCCAAACAGATCGCCGTGACCATCGCCTTCGGCACCGAGAAGAAGCAGTGGATGGAATGGGCGGTGACGGAATTCGCTAAGACCGCCGCTGGCCGCGATGTCGCCGTCACCCTGCTACCGCTCGGTTCGCTCGAAGGCGCGCAGGCGATCCTGCGCAATGACAAGCCGATCCACGCCTGGGCGCCGGCGAGTTCGACCTTCACCGGCACGTTCGTCGCCGACTGGCAGGTGAAGTTCGGCGGCGATCCGATCGGCAAGTCGGAAAATCTCGCGCTGACCCCGATGGTCTACGTGTGGTGGAAGGAGCGCCATCAGGCTTTCATCACCAAATACCAAACCGCTTCGATCCAGACCATCGCCACCGCCTTGCAGGAGAAAACCGGCTGGAACGGCATCGCCAACAAACCGGAGTGGGGCTTGTTCAAGTTCGGCCACACCCATCCGAACCAGTCCAACAGCGGCCTGATGGCGCTGATCATCATGGCCTGCGAATACCACGACAAGGCCGCTGGCCTGAGCATGGCCGACATCCTTGATCCCAAGTTTCAAGCGTGGTTCGGTACCACTGAGTCCGCCGTCACCGGCATGGTCAACAGCACCGGCACGATGATGAAGGAGATGGTCCTGAAAGGTCCGTCGGCCTACGATGCGGTGCTGGTCTACGAATCGGTCGCGATCGATTTTCTCAAGGCCGCCGCTGGCCGCTGGGGCGATTTGCAACTGGTCTATCCGCAGCGCAATCTGTGGAACGACAATCCGTTCTATGTGCTGAACGCGTCGTGGGTCTCGCCGGCGCAACGCCAGGCAACCGAAGCTTTTCTTGCCTTCCTGATGGAGGAACCCGCCCAGCGCCAAGCGCTGACGCACGGTTTCCGTCCGGGCAATCCTAATGTGCCGGTGCTGTTCCCGGAAAGCCCGTTCCAGCTCTACCAGCGCAACGGCCTGCGCAACGACATCTCTGCCGTGCTGGAAACTCCGAAGCCGGACGTGATCTCCAACCTGCTGCAATCGTGGCAGCGCTCGCAGGGCAACCGGTGAACGCTGACGCGCGGAACACTGACGCGCAGAACGCTGACGAGCGGATCTGCGGTCTTCCGCACTGCACCCGCGGAAGGATGCTGCGCGCATGTGGCGCTACCTGACCGCGGCCTTCTGGGCTCGCCCCGACCTGCCTGGCCTTGGACGCCTCCCGCTGAATCTCTTGGCGCTGATCGGCGTCGGCGTGCTCGGTCTGGCCAATCCTGGGTTCTGGATCCTCGGCCTGGGTCTGGAAGTGGCGTACCTGTTCACCCTCGCCACCAATCGACGGTTCCAGAAGACCGTCGAGGCCGACCAGGTGACGCTCAGCGACGGCGATGCGGAACAGAAACGCCAGGTGCTGATCCTGAGCCTTACCCCTGACGCCCGACAGCGGCTGGCCGCGATCGAAGCCAAGGCCGAGCGCATCCTGACGGTGCAGAAACAATCGCAGTTCTCCGACTTCGCCCTCGACGGCACGCGCGAAGCGCTCGGTCGCATCACCTGGGTCTACCTCAAGCTGCTGATCGCGCGCCACCGGCTGCTGGACCAGGCGCGCCTCGATACGCCTGGAGAGTTGGAAGCGCGCATCACCGCACTCGAACGCGAACTGGCCGGCAATGACCTGAGTGAGGCGATGCGCGCCTCAAAAAGTGCCACGCTGGAAATCACCCGCAAACGCCTCGGCACGCTCGAACGGCGCCAACAGTCGCTGGCAGAGATCGACAGCGACCTGACGCGCACCGAAGCGCAGGTCGACCTGGCACTGGAAAACGCCGCGATTCAGGATCAGCCAACCGCGATCGGCAGCGACCTCACCCTAGCGAGCCACCTGCTCGACAGCGGGCTCTATGGCGCCGACGCAGCAACCGTGCTCGACCTCGACCAGACTTTTGCTCCGTCACCACCGGTTCAGACGTCAGCTGCCAACCGCGCGCGCAAAGCGGCGCATTGAGCTGTTAGACGGTGGTACGCAGACCCGCTGGCACAAACTCCGGGTCCGACGCTTCCGCCACCGCCAGGCCGATCTGGAATTGCATGATCGCTTTCGGTACCGGGCTCTGGTAGCCGGTCAGGCAATCGCGCAGGGCTTCGATCGCGGTGCGGTTTGCGGTCTTCGAGATGCGGTAAGCCTTCACCGCCAGGGCTTCGGCCGCGCCTGGGGTCAGGAGGTCCGGGACCAGCGGCATGAGCATGGCGCCTTCTTCATCTGTCAGCACCAGACCACGACGTTTGCAGAGCGCACGCAACAGCTTCATGCCCTGCTCGGCGGTGGTGGTGGGGAAGATCGGGATGCGCACGTCGATGCGGCCTGGGCGTTTGAGGTCGATCTCGATCAGATCGGGGCGGCTGCTGGCGAGGATCCACACGATCTTGCCGCGATTTTTCCCGTTCGACATTTCTTCGGCCATCATCGCGTAGATGCGGCCACCGATGCCACCGGCGTCGTTGCCGCCCTGATCGCGTTTGCCGAGCGCTTGATCTGCTTCGTCGATGAAGACGAAACAGCGACCGAGCGCGTGGATCAGGCGGAAGATCTTTTCCAGATTTCCTTCGGTCGAGCCGACCCACTTGTCGCGGAAGTTCTTGAGCTTCACCACCGGCACGCCGGCTTCACCCGCGAGGCATTCGACGAGGTAGGTCTTGCCGGTGCCGACTGGACCGCACAGCAGGTAGCCCATCGGCATCGCTTGCAGATCGCCCTGTTTCCACAACTGCACGTCCTGACGCAGCCAGGTTTTGATCGCCTCGCCGGCTTCGTAGTCGTTCAGCGTGCGGCTCGACTCGATGAACTCGATAAGTCCCGCGCACTCGCGTTCGACCATGCTCTTCTTGATCGACAGCAGATCGGCTTCGACGAGTGGCTGGTTCTGGTGTTCGCGGGTTTTGAGCAGCCCCTCGACCGCCGCGAGCGTGGTGCCGGCGAGCAGTCCCGCAGGGACTGCGAGTCTGCCAGCGAACGCGCTGAGCGCCTTGGGATATTTCGGCGCGAGCACGGTCAGCGCTGCTTCCAGTTCTTTGGCGCTGGGCAACGGGATGCGCACCGCGGTGGCACGGGGGTTGGCCGCCACCAGCGGATGCAGATCCGTCAGGTTGTCCGCGGTCAGGAACGTCGCCACGGCGTGATCGGCAATCGAACCATCACTCGCCCAATCGCGGATCAGGCTGGCGATCGCGCTCGGTTCCGCCTGACCATACGACTCCGCCGGCACGATCAGATCCGCTGAGCGGATCAGCACGCCGACCTGGATGCGGCCCTGGCCGAGACGTTCCAGATTGGCGACGTAGCGCAGGTAATGCGTGATGGTGTCGACCGCATCGCGCGCACCCCGCGGCATGACCGGCGTTTCTTTCATCCGCGGCCATTTGGCGATGGTCTCGCCGCCGCGTTCAACGCGCAGGCCGTTGCCCAGGTCATAGCTGAACACCACGTCGAAACGCGGCAGCATGACCTTGATCAGGAAATCGTTGAGCGAGCCCATCTCGCCCGCACCTTTGTCACCGACTTGCGGCAGGACCATGCGGTCATGGACGTTGCCAGCGAGAATGAATTGGGCCGTCGCGCCGCTTTCGTAAGCGGTGATGAGATCAGATGCCCAGGTTGGCAGTGGTGCGGTCACAGGTGCACGTCAGTGAAGCTGCTCATCCGACTTGCGGACCCATGCTCTTGGGCGCTGCTTGTGGTGCCGCGGCATTGCTTGCTGGAGCGGCCGCGGTGCCGCCATCCAGGGTGATGCCTTCTTTGGCCGCGAAGTCGGCGAGCGCCATGTCGGCGAGCGCCTTGCCTTCGGCTTCCTTCACATTGACCTGGCTCATGTCGAGTGAATCGCGGGCGATGCGCGCGCGACCGGCGGCCTTGTTGCGCTCGTCCTCGACCATGTCGTGCAGGCGGTTCAGCGTGTCGCCGGCGCCGCCGATTTCGCTGATCATGCCGCTGGCCATTTCGGTCATCTCGGCCATGGCCTTCTTCATCTTCATGTCTTCGATGGCGCCCTTGAGCGATTGCATCTTGGCCTTGGCCGCGCTGATGGCGACATCGCGCGACTTCATCAGGTTCTTGTAGGTTTCTTCCGCCTGCTGGGCCTGGGTGCGGTTTTCTTCCAACTCACGCGTCACGGTCTGCAGCCGCATGGCGTACTGGGCGGCGGCGTCGCGGCTGCCGGCACGCAGGTGCGCGGTGGTCTTGGCGCGCAGGTCGCGCTCCTCGGTTTCCAGCTTCTTCACCTGGCTCATCAGGCGTTCGCAGAGTCCGGCGTGTGACGCCAAGCCCTGGTTATACTGCGCGATCTGTTTGCGCAGGTTCTCCTTCTCGACTTCCAGCAACGCCTCCGGATTCCGGCGCTCGATGCCAGAAACGAAGAGGCTCAGGAAGCCTTTGAAGAGGTTGGCGATACGACTGAACATGGGTTTTCTCCCAGGGTCGGAGAATGTCCGACGAAACGCTGGGAGCAAGGACAGGCACCGCCGACGGACGATCCCGCAAAACGGCCAGATCGACCCGCGACCGTGCGGGTCCAGGGGCGGCTGAGCCCCTGGCAGGCGTAGCGGACGGAGTCCGCGAACAACAATCCCCCGAGTGCGCCTGCGCGCACGAGCGGGGACGAGGTTTGGTTTCGCGTAGCGAAACACGCCGGCGCAGCCGGTGTCGCCTCGGCGCTTCGACGAGGCGCAAACCGCAGCTAGAAAGACATGGAGCGGTCAGCCGCATGCCCGACGGGCTGGAAATTGCGCGACGAATCATCAAGCACCAGCACCCAGTCATCCGCCCCCGGCGGCGTGAAGGTACGTAGGCCACGCACTGGGAACTGCCCGAGCCAGATGCTGCGACCAGTACGCGGATCGAACCAACTGGCCTCCACTAACGAGCCGGTCAGACGCGTCAGGTCGACGGTCACCGGCTGCTGCACCGGCGTATAGATGAAGGCGTAGCTGCCGCGGTCACCACCGCGGTTGTTGCTAAAGTCATCATCATCGTCGCCGCGGGTCGCACGTTGATGGCGGGCAGGATCGGTCGGCGCCTGCGGCAACAGGCTCTGATCCGGCACCCGGCTCTGGTAAGGACGGGCCTCCAGCAGTTGCCGCAGGTAATGCATCTGCTCCGCCGCCGGATCGTGCAGGGCATCCTGCCAACGCGTGCGTGCCTGATCACCGATGGTCGTGTCGTCGTGGAAACAACACACGCTGTGATTGGCGTAGGTATGGCCGCAGGCTCCGGCAAACACCGACCAGTAGGCGGTCATGCGCTCCTGATGGGCACTCAAGCGACCATCGCACTCGCCGCCTGGTGCGAGTTGGTCTTCACGTCCGGGATCGCCATCCAACAACGGACGTGCTGGCTCGGTGGCGTAGCCGGTGGTGATGCTGGCCCACGGCTCAGGGGAGAGACCGCTGCGATGCAGTGCCAGATCCAACCACGCTTGCGCCTGACACCACGGTGCGCCACGCGTGGGCACATCAGCCGGCAGGTAGGCGATCATCTGCCGTGCACGGGTCTCCGCGCGCAGGGTGCTGCCCATGGCGGTCCACAGGGTGCGCTGCTCAGCGTCCTCGACGCCATCGCCGCTGCCGACCACCCACATCACCGCCTGGTCGCGATAACGGCGCGCCAGGAAGGTAGTGAACGCGATGACCGCATCGACCGCCAGACCACGAGCCGCAAATCCAGCACCCACCGGTTGGAGCGCCACCGCCAGACCGAGGGCATTGGCGCGCAGCACCACATGGTCCAGGTGGGCAAAATAGCCTTCGTGCGGGCGGGTAAGATCACCGTCTTCGCACGGTAACAGCCCATAGGCATTGGCCTGACGC
>Ga0105049_10004078_pt1 | contig 17177 bp, 15 predicted proteins | sample MAT06_FD_78087 | JGI IMG/M metagenome (GOLD analysis project Ga0105049, IMG submission 78087) | Freshwater microbial communities from Lake Fryxell liftoff mats and glacier meltwater in Antarctica - MAT-06 | ecosystem: Environmental > Aquatic > Freshwater > Ice > Liftoff microbial mat | place... | reverse complement strand
TATCTGTGCTACCTCGCGGATTTCACGCTAACTGAGCCCGGCGAGAACTGGGATGGCGTATTTACGCTGAGTGACAAATAGCGCTATTGCTTTGCTTTTTCAAGATCGCGAAAAAAGAAAAGGACCAATAGAAGCGGGCTTTTTCAGCCATTTTTGCTCCGAACGCCTCTGCAGTGCTCGATCTACGTTTTTCTAAGCTTCTGCGGGATCTGGGTCTTCAGTCGCCGGTCCACGTTGCGCCCTGCTCGACGCTCCGTGCGAAATCGCCGAAATTCGCGGTGTGCTGGTCACCACGTCGCCATTTTGTGCTCGATGAACAAGCGCGCGGTCGATAAGCACCAATGCCAACATCGCTTCGGCGATCGGTGTCGCCCGGATGCCGACACAGGGATCGTGCCTGCCGTGGGTATTGATGACAACCGGGTTGCCAGCTTTGTCGATGGTTTGCCGATCAAGGCGGATCGACGAGGTCGGCTTGATGGCAATAGACACCGTCACATCCTGCCCGGTGGAAATACCGCCCAACACACCGCCGGCATTGTTTGACATGAATCCATCCGGCGACATCTCATCCGAGTGCTGGGTACCCAATTGCTCGATGGAATGAAAGCCGGCACCAATTTCGACGCCCTTCACCGCGTTGATTCCCATCATTGCGTGTGCAATGGCCGCGTCAAGCCGATCATAGATCGGGTCCCCCCAGCCCACAGGTACCCCGCTGGCGACGACGTTGATCCGGGCGCCACAACTTTCCCCGGATTTGCGCAAGCGATCCATGTAAGCCTCCAACGAATCGATCACACTTCTATTGGCTGCGAAGAACGGGTTTTCGTGAACAGCATCCCATGTCTCAAAGGCGATCTTGTTTTCGCCTAGCTGCGACAGGTGGCCGCGAATCAAAACCCCAAATTTCTGCTGCAGCCATTTTCGGGCCACGGCCCCCGCCGCCACGGTTGGTGCCGTCAGTCGTGCCGATGATCGCCCTCCCCCGCGATGATCGCGTATGCCGTACTTCTGCAAATAGGTGTAATCGGCATGCCCTGGGCGAAAGCTCTCTGCTATGTTGCCGTAGTCTTTACTGCGCTGATCCTCATTGCGAATCAGCAGCGCAATCGGCGTCCCGGTGGTTTTGCCGTCGAATACGCCCGACAAAATTTCCACACGGTCTTCCTCACGCCGTTGGGTTACATGCCGTGAAGTACCGGGCTTGCGCCTGTCGAGGTCTGGCTGGATATCATCGACCGATAGCGCCATCCCCGGCGGACATCCATCGACCACGCAACCGATGGCCGGACCATGCGATTCGCCAAAATTGGTCACCGTAAAGAGCTTGCCTAAAGTGCTTCCTGACATGATCGCCTGAAGTGTAAAAGTTGCTTTGAGTCTAGCACGCAGCCCTACTCCTTTTGCCCGTGGCGAGTTATAGTGAAGCCGCAGTCATCAACCATTGTTTCATCCCGAAAATACACGTCGAAACGGAGAAACCACCATGAGCAAGAGCAAAGATACAAAGAAATCGGTGAAGAAAGAGCCCGCCAAAACACCGAAGGAAAAAAAAGAAGCCAAGAAGGTAAAGAAGGAAGAACGTAAGCGGGTGTGAGTTCACATCGGCTTACGCCAGGTGTTTCATCGATGGACTTGCCAGCTCGCTATCAGCGCTTACAGGACGTGCTGACAGGGGCTGGCACCTGCTCGTATTGTTTGCAAATCATGTTTTCCGAGAAACTGAATGATCATCGTTCACCACCTGAATAACTCACGATCACAACGCATTATCTGGCTGCTTGAAGAGCTTCGAGTCGACTATGAAATCCAACGCTACGAGCGCGACAAAACCACCATGCGGGCACCCGCATCGTTGCGCGCGGTCCATCCCCTCGGGAAATCTCCAGTCATCACGGACGGCGATATCGTGGTTGCCGAATCCGGGGCCATTGTCGAGTATCTCGTCGAGCACTACGGCAAGGGTCGTCTGATACCTGCGGCGGGGTCGGCGGACCGTTTGAACTACACCTACTGGCTGCATTTTGCCGAAGGTACCGCAATGTCACCGCTGCTCATGAAGCTGGTATTCAATCGCGTCGAAACCGCGCCGATGCCATTCTTTGTACGCCCGATTGCCAAGAAAATCGCAAGTACCGTCAAGTCGAGCTTCATCGATCCGGAAATAACCCAGCAGCTGGACTATATGGAAAAGGAAATTGCCAAGAGCGGATGGTTCGCGGGCAAATCGTTCAGCGCGGCCGATATCCAGATGAGCTTTCCGCTGGAGGCAGCGGCGTCGCGCGGCGGACTGGACGCACGATATCCAAAATTGACCGACTTCCTGCAACGCATCCACGCTCGCCCCGCGTACAAGCGCGCACTTGAGCGGGGTGGAGCATACGAACTGTTGAGTTGATGCACTCGCGAGACGCGGGCCATCGATTTTCAAATACCCCTTATCCGCAGTAACAGGTAACGCGTAAATCTCAGGAACACAGTTTTTCTGGCAGCAGCGATTCTCGGCGGCTGTGCGAATATTGCGTCACGCTTGCCATCGCCGACAGCAACTCTTGCCGCGACACTGGACATAGCGTTTAAAGTCGTCAGCCCAGACGAGGCCGGACCATTTCCTGCCGTCGTCATCATGCACGACTGCAGTGGGCTCGGCCCAAATTCAAGCGGCTCCCCAGACAGGTGGGCCAAGCAACTCGTAATAAACGGGTTTGTTTGGAAAAGACCGCTAATGACGAGTTCCATGTGATGTACCAAGACTAAGCGGAGAAGTTCGCAGTGTCCGCGCGCCGCACCGCAAGAACAGGTGACGCGATGGCGGATCACGGCGACCTATCCGCCAGCATCCGCCTTGTTTCAGCGACTAATGGGTTACACCCGGAACGGTCGGTGGAATAAACGCCAGTCCCCAAAAACCAGCCCCCCCACCGCACCTACACCTGCCAAGGCGAGCATACAGCGTCGACGGGTCAGCACGCAGATGGCAGCAAGCGAAATGGCAATCTGGATGAACGTCATCGACTGTGCGAGTTTTAGGTGCGGATAGAGTTCGTGTTCCGTTTTTGCGTTTGCCTCGGCGGAAAGCTTTTCGAGTGCTTCCGCCTTCTTTTTGATATCTTCTTTTTCGGTGCTGTACCGCTTCACGTCTGCCGCGTATTTCACTTTCTTTTCTGCGTCAGTCGTCAAGAGCACGGCAAGTTCGGCCAGATTCTGTTTGGTACTCTTTGCCTGGTAGAAGGCCCATTGATTGGACGCTTCGGTTTTCTTCAGCACCGCTTCGTTCTTGAAAATCAGCGCTTCATTCTGCGCATGGCCGCTCTGATAGCTGACGATCGCGCCAATAGTGGCGAGAATCGCCGTAAAAATGGCCACCGTTTGGACGAAACCCGCCTCCGCTTTGTGCCCTTCACCGCTGCCTTCATCATGCGCACCATGCTCAAGTGCGTGATCGTGGGGACCGTGAACGTGAAATTTTCCGCCTGACATGTTGAATTCCTGAAAAGAAAACTGCCGCGATTATGGGGCCAATTTGTGACCGTTACCGCAGCACCAAATAATGGCAGTTTGGTGTGCGAATGGTTTTGGCAAATCGAGTTCTGGCAAACTAGGGCATTCCGAAAGAACCCGTCATGAAACGAATCCTCGTCACCGGCGCTGCCGGCTTTATCGGCTCTACACTTTCCCACAAGCTACTCGCCCGCGGCGATACTGTCTTGGGGATCGACAACCTCAACGATTACTACGACCCCACACTGAAAGAAGCGCGGTTGGCACGTCTGCAGCAGCACGGAAACTTCAGCTTCCGGAAGCAGGATATCTGCGACCAAGCCGGCATGGAGGAAGTATTCAAGCAGGATCGCTTCGATGCTGTCATGCATCTCGCCGCGCAGGCTGGCGTGCGCTACTCGCTCACCAATCCACGCGCTTATATCGACGCCAATGTGACCGGCTTTACCAACGTGCTGGAAGGTGCACGGCATTCAAAGGCTGGCCATCTGGTGTTCGCCTCTTCCAGTTCGGTGTATGGCCTGAATACGCGTCTGCCGCTGGCTGAAAGCGATAACGTCGATCATCCGGTTTCGCTTTACGCCGCCACCAAAAAAGCCAATGAACTGATGGCGCATAGCTATGCGCATTTATTCGGCGTGCCTTGTACCGGCTTGCGCTTTTTTACCGTGTATGGCCCCTGGGGACGCCCCGACATGGCGCTGTTCCTGTTCACCAAAGCGATTCTGGCCGATGAACCCATCAATGTGTTCAATCAAGGCAAGATGATGCGCGATTTCACATATGTGGACGATATTGTTGAGGGCGTGGTGCGGGTGATAGACCGCCCTGCCACGCCGGACCCGGACTGGTCAGGTGCCACACCGAGTCCTGCCACCAGCAAGGCGCCGTACCGCATATTCAACATCGGCAATAACAGCCCAGTAGGGTTGATGTCATATATTGAAGCGCTGGAAGACTGCCTGGGCAAGAAAGCGAAAATGAACATGTTGCCCATGCAGCCCGGGGACGTCGCCGCGACCAATGCGGATGTAGCCCGTCTCCAGGAGTGGGTCGATTTTCGGCCACAGACCAAGGTGGAGGACGGCATCCGTCGCTTCGTTGAATGGTATCGGCAGTACTACCAAGTTTAGGATTGGAAGAAAATGTTGTCCCAACAGGTCGTCGCTATCGTCGGATTGGGTTATGTCGGCTTGCCGCTGGCCGTAGAGTTCGGCAAAAAACGTCGTACCATTGGCTACGATCTTGCGGCAGAAAAGGTCGCGGCCTATCGCAAATTTGTCGATCCCACCGGCGAAGTCTCGGGCGAAGATTTGCGGGCGGCAACGCAGCTCGAATTTACGACCGAGGTGAGCCACCTGTCCGCAGCCGATATCGTCATCGTCGCGGTGCCAACACCGGTCAACGATGCCCGCTTGCCAGACTTCGGGGCGCTACTCAGCGCCAGCTCCGCAATCGGGCCGCACCTGAAGCGAGGCGCCATCGTTGTTTATGAATCGACCGTCTACCCTGGCGCAACCGAGGAAGTCTGTATTCCTGAACTCGAACGCGCGTCGGGATTGAAATGGAAAGAAGGATTTTTCGTCGGCTATTCACCCGAACGCATCAATCCGGGCGACAAGGAACACACATTATCGCGCGTCATCAAGATAGTCGCCGGCGACACGCCCGCCACCCTTGCAACTCTGGCGGCAGCCTACGGCAGCATCGTCGACGCGGGCATATTTCAGGCTTCAAGCATCCGCGTTGCTGAGGCGGCAAAGGTGATCGAGAATTCGCAGCGTGACCTGAATATCGCGTTTATGAATGAGCTGGCGATTATTTTCAATCGCATGGGACTCGACACGGCCGAAGTACTCGAAGCGGCCGGGACGAAATGGAATTTTCTCAAGTTCCGGCCTGGCCTGGTCGGCGGCCATTGCATCGGCGTTGACCCTTATTACCTTACGTACCAGGCCGAAAAGTTCGGCCATCACCCCGAGGTCATCCTCGCTGGCCGCCGCATCAACGACAGCATGGGCGCGTATGTGGCCAAGCAAACGGTGAAGACGCTCATCAAGACGCGCGGCAATCTTAATGGTGGCGTTGTCAACGTGCTGGGACTGACGTTCAAGGAGAATTGTGCGGACCTGCGCAATAGCAAGGTCGTCGATATCGTCCGTGAACTGCAGGAATACGGAATGACGGTCAATGTACACGACCCGCATGGTGCTTCTGCCGAAGCCGAGCACGAATACGGAATCAAACTAAGTGCCTGGGACGAATTGCCCGCAGCAGATGCCCTGGTACTTGCTGTCGCACATCGGGAGTACCTGGCGATGCCAGTTGATGCACTACTCTCAAAGGCCGCCAGAGGCGGCTGTGTCATCGATGTCAAATCTGCGCTGGATAGGTCGCTGGTGGCAGCGAATGGGTTGACCCTGTGGCGACTGTGACAGCGTTTGACGTTGCTGGCTGACGCATTTCGACAAACTACAAGAAATGCAGCGACCGCAATAATCGGTCACCGGGTTCCCCAAGCTTCGCGCATTACCGATCAGAAAGTGACCTCCGTCCTGACCACGAACTGCGTCGACTTTATGTCATTCGACCGATTGAGAGGCACGGCAATATCAGCGTGCAGTACATTGGAAAACGCCGCACGATCAAACGCCAAGCGGAGCCCAAGGCCTGCGTCGGCAAGCCAGCCTGGGTTCGACAGGTTTTGATTCGGTCCGCCCCAGGCTCGGCCATAGTCAAAAAATACCGCACCGCCGACGCGCAGCAGCCTGAATGGATACCAGTCGGTGTAGGCACGCTGCTCCAGCGAAAGCAATGCCCGCCGTTCGCCCGCCTGATAGTACGAAGGATAACCACGCAACCCATTACTCCCGCCCAGCAGCAATTGATCAGGGATGCCGCCGCCGCTGATGCGATCTGCAGCGAGTGATGCGTAGAACAGCGCATTGCTACCCTGTGGCAGATAGATCCGGGCGCTGGCCCCGGCTTGCGTCATCGGCAATCCAGTCGTCGCGACACGACGTTCAAGGGAACCGCTTAGCAGCAGGTCGCGATTGGCGGTAAATGAAATACCATTGCTAACGTAAGCGGAATAGAGCCAGGCTGATCGCGTGGAGCCCAGTGACTCGAGATCACGGGTTAGCTGCAGTTGCGAAACGAAACCCAGGCGGAAGAACTCGGGACGACCAATCTTGTCGCGGTTTTTCAGTTTGACGAAACGATCCTCCACAACTTCGTATCGAAAAAACACCGCGCGTGCATTACCGTTTACTGGCAGTATCGGAGGGCGCACTCGGTCTGGCTCAACAAAGTACCTGTCATCGCGCAGGCGCGAGCCGATCAGAAACCGCTGGGTTTTGCCATTGATGAGCCCCGGCGACCATCCGCCAAAAATCTCCGCGGCGTCTTGCGAGTGCCGATACTGGCTTGTCGTATTGCCGGCGTTGTAGATTGAGTCGAGGCGATCGTCCTCGTTCCAGGTGACACCCGCAGCCCAGCGTGTATCCAGCGAAAAGAACGGGCGCACAACCAAAGCTGACCTGCGACGGCCATCGTTGAATTGGCCTTGCGCATAGGCGAGGTTGGTACGGCCATCGAAGGCCAGCGGGTAGGAAATTTCAAACTCGCTGCCACGACGATCTTCATCGGACATCTGTGAGAAACCCAGTCGCAGGCCGGTGCCCAGGAGGTTGTATTCCTTCAGCCCGAAGCTTGTTTTGTTGTTGCCACCTGAACGCGACACGCTTCCGACCAAGTCGATACTCCATGCATCGTGCGTGATGACTTCAATGTCTGCGCTTCCGTCGGCGTTTGCGATGGGTCGGATTTCCAGGTCATAGATGAATCGATTGTTTCGCAAAAGACGCTCGGTCTCGTCGACTTTTTGCACCGATACGCGCTCTCCGCGCTTGAACAGCAAAATCTGTTCAATGACTGTCGGGCGGGTTACGACGTGCAGTTTGTTGGCGGTGCGAAACAACCAGTTGTTTTCGTCCGCGTGATCCAGATCGAATATGTTCTGCGGGCGGACGCGAATATCGCGGATGACGGCACCGGCAGATTCCAATTGCGCAAAAATAGCGGCGTTCTCCGCGTCCGGCGCTACATCAACCGCAATGGCGGAAAACGACAACAGTGAAACCGGCGTCGCCACCAACATGCATAAGAGCAGCCGACCAAGCGCGGTGCCGATCTTGGGAACGGCCTGTCGGGAAACGGGATATTGTGCAGTCATGGGCCAAGCATAGCGTCCTTGTGTGTGTAGCCAATTTGCCTTAAATCAAATCGGGACCATTCCGCTTCAAAAAAAGCTTGCTATTCTCCCGATGGCTGTATAACAATACAGCCATGAATGAACTTACAGCCCGCCAGCAGGAAATTCTCGCCTTTCTCAAAGCATGGATTCTTGAGAACGGTATGCCGCCCACCCGCGCAGAAATTTGCAGTGCGCTAGGATTCCGATCGCCGAACGCGGCCGAGGAGCATTTGCGTGCGCTCGAACGCAAAGGTGCTATCGAAATGCTCGCCGGTTCCTCGCGCGGTATCCGTATCCGCGAAGGCGGCGCGATGGGATCAGAAGCCGCCAACGATGAAGAAGGCGGCATGCCGTTGATAGGCAAAGTCGCTGCAGGTTCGCCTATCCTCGCGCAGGAAAATGTCGTCGGCCGTTACCCGGTCAGCCCGCTGATGTTCAAACCGAAAGCCGACTACCTCCTGCAGGTTTCCGGCATGAGCATGAAAGACGTAGGCATCATGGATGGCGACTGGCTCGCGGTGCATAAAACGAACATTGCGCGCAACGGGCAAATCGTGGTCGCACGTATCGAAGGCGATGCTACCGTCAAACGCCTCAAGCTGAAAGGTCGTCAGGCATTCCTCATTGCCGAGAATGCAGATTTTCTGCCGATTGTGGTTGATCTGGACAAGAAGACGCTGGACATCGAGGGGCTCGTCGTGGGCGTGGTGCGCACGCTCTAGTCTGTATCTGGCGGCCGATTCGTCGGCCTCAAAACGTCGCGTCTCATGAATTGATACCAGCATATCCCGCGCGTAAAATTCTTCTCGCGCTATCTGCCCGCTATACTGTGGCCCACTGAAAAGCGGAGACTTTCTTGGCCAAACTTTACTTCCGATTCGCGGCGATGAACGCCGGCAAATCCACCTCATTGCAGCAAGTCGCATACAACTACGAAGAGCGTGGGCAGTCGGTCAATCTGTTCACGGCGGCAATCGATGACCGCCACGGCGTGGGGCGCATCGTTTCAAGACTGGGCGTCGCGCGGGAATCAGAAGTTTTTTCGCAGGCGATGGATTTCACCGAGCTATACAAGTCGCGTCCGCTGCCATCGTGCATCCTGATCGATGAAGCACAGTTCCTGACCGAAGCACAAGTGGTGCAACTGCACCAGATTGCGTGCACGAAGGGAACGCCGGTGATCTGCTATGGCCTGCGCAGCGATTTTCTTGGCCAGCCCTTCCCCGGTTCAAAAGCCTTGTTGACGCTTTCTGACGATCTGGAAGAAATGAAAACGATCTGCCGCTGTGGACGCAAGGCAACGATGAATGTGCGGCTGGACGCGGACGGCAATCGCGTTACCGAAGGCGAGCAGGTGGAGATCGGCGGCAATAATCGCTACGAGGCGGTTTGCCCGAAGCGGTTTTATACCGGGGCATGTTGATTTGGTCATGATTTAGTGCGCAGGCGCAACGACGCGACGACTGCACCCCCTCATCCCAACCCTTATCCCCAGGGACAAGGGAACGCTTGAAGCGTAGCAGAAGGGCTTTTTGCAGTGATGAGTGTGAACGCCTAACAAGTTTGAAAAAAAGATCGAATACTGGCGCGCCTTTTAGAGCAAAAAGTGCCGGAGATACCCGCCAATGCTTGAGTTTGTAAATTCGACGAAGAGGTAACTCGATATGGCCTTTATCTTCTACCTTACCCACATACACATCGGTAGCGACGCGCTGCTCCAGCTCAAGCCCGAGTGCGAGCGCATCGGCATCCGGCGTCCGATGATCGTTTCCGACAAGGGCGTCGTTGCCGCTGGCATCGTTGAACGCGTCACCGCAACGCTCGGTGGCATGCCCTGCACGGTGTTCGACGACACCCCATCCAACCCGACCGAAGCGATGGCGCGACGCGCAGCAGATTTGTATCGTGACAGCGGCTGCGACGGAATGATTGCGGTTGGTGGCGGCTCCTCAATCGATCTGGCCAAAGCCGCTGCGATTCTGGCCACACACCCGGGTGAGTTGAAAACCTACGCCACCATCGAAGGCGGTGGTGTGCGCATCACCGCTGCGGCGGCACCCATCATCGCCGTGCCCACGACCTCCGGCACCGGCAGCGAAGTCGCACGCGGTTCCATCGTTATACTCAACGATGGCAGGAAGCTCGGTTTCCATTCCTGGCATTTGCTGCCCCGCTCCGCCATTTGCGATCCTAGGCTTACGCTGGGATTGCCGCCCTACCTGACGGCCGCAACCGGCATGGATGCAATTGCCCATTGCGTGGAGACATTTCTGTCTGCAGCATTCAATCCCCCGGCCGATGGCATCGCGCTCGATGGCCTCGAGCGCGCGTGGTCCAGTATCGAGGCAGCAACCAGAGACGGCAGCAATATCGATGCGCGGCTCAATATGATGTCTGCATCCATGCAAGGCGCGATGGCGTTCCAGAAGGGGCTGGGTGCCGTGCACTCACTCTCCCATCCGTTGGGCGGCCTGAAGATCGACGGCAAGACCGGCCTGCACCACGGCACCTTGAACGCCATCGTCATGCCTGCCGTGCTGCGCTTCAACGCCACAGCCCCCTCGGTGATCAAGGAAAACAAGATCGCCCGCCTCAAGCATGCAATGCGACTGGGGGACAACGACGACATTGCTGATGCGGTGACCAGCATGTGCACAAGACTTGGCTTGCCACCCGGCTTAGCGCAGGTCGGCGTGCAGAAGGAAATGTTTGATTTGGTGATTCAAGGCGCAATGGTCGATCACTGCCACAAAACCAACCCGCGCGAGGCGACGCCGGAGGAATATCGTCAACTGCTGAACGACTCCTTCTAGCGTTACGTTTGAAACATCTGACGACAAAACCATGACACCAAGCTCGATTGCTCAGCTCGAAACCCCGGCCCTGCTGCTCGAAGAAGGCCGCATGAAAAAAAACATCGCACGCATGCGCGACCAGCTCGCCCGGTTGAAGGTGAATTTCCGCCCACATGTCAAGACCGCCAAATGCGCCGAAGCGGCGGTCGCCATGTGTGGCGGCGCACCGGGTCCGATTACGGTGTCGACTCTGCGCGAAGCCGACTATTTCGCCGACCACGGCTTTACCGACATCCTTTATGCCGTCGGCATCACCGCCAACAAAATGGAACACGTTGCCGCGCTGTTGCAGCGCGGTGTGAAACTCACCGTCATCCTCGACAGTCAAGACGCAGCGACCGCACTGGCAAGCCACGCCAAGTCTCTGTCGGCCAAATTGCACGCCTTGATCGAGATCGACTGCGACGGACACCGCGCCGGAATATTGCCCGAAAGCCCTGAGCTGCTGACCGTGGCGCAAACGCTGGCCGACGGCGGGGTGATCGTCGCTGGCGTGATGACGCATGCCGGGGGCTCCTATGACTGCCGCAGTGACGCTGCGCTGCAGGCGATGGCCGCGCAAGAACGTGACCGTACCGTACGTGCCGCCATGCGCCTGCGCGAAGCCGGTCACGCGGCACCCGTGGTCAGCGTCGGATCTACACCCACCGCCTTGTTTGCCCGCGATCTCACCGGCGTGACAGAAGTGCGCGCCGGTGTGTTTGTGTTTTTCGACCTCGTCATGGCTGGCCTGAATGTCTGTGCCATCGACGATATTGCCGTCTCTGTCCTCACCACCGTGATAGGCCACCAGCGCGAGAAAGGCTGGACCATCGTTGACGCAGGCTGGATGGCGATGTCGCGCGATCACGGCACCGAGACGCAGCCCATCGACCAGGGCTTTGGTCTGGTCTGCGATATCCACGGCAATTCGCTGGATGACTACATCCTCGTTTCCGCCAACCAGGAGCACGGCATCATCGCGCACCGCAACGACGGCGCAGGCGAGGCGCTGGAGGTGATGGTCGGCACGCAACTGCGGATAATGCCCAACCATGCCTGCGCGACGGCGGCGCAGCATTCTCGATACCATGTTGTTGATCGGTCAGCGGCGATTGTGCAGACGTGGGAGAGGATTGGCGGGTGGTGAAGTAGATGCCTGTGTTTTCCGCACAACTCTTTGGCTTTGTTCCCTGCTAGTGTCTAGTTGCATAAGTCCTGCTACATTCGAATCGTTTTGCATCCCACGCGATGTCGTTGCAAATACTCGCAATGGCGGTGCTATTACTGCGTTTTGCGCCTAATCGCGTGGGCGCAAAACGATTCTCGGTGTAACGCAGACTTATGCAACTAGACACTAGCTATTTTTGTGGCACCGCAAAATTTTGAACTCTAAAACAAAAAAGCCCGTGAACGGGCTTTTTTGCAATACGCAAGAGAGTCTCTCTATTCCGCTTTAACGACATCCCGCTTGACGAGCGAGCCGTAGCGCGGCGCGGCAACGTCAGGAACACGCGCAGCCTTACCGGGCGCTTTTGGCGGCTGCCCAGTTGGCGGTGGCAGGGACATGACCGGGCGGCTGGTACCGTGGGCTTGCTTAACGGCGACGGGGGCTTCAACTTCAGCGACTACACTCTTGGCAGCAGCGGTTTTACGCGGTGTTTTCGCTTTTGCGGCTGGTTTGGCTGGCTTGGTACTGTTCACTTGAATGGCCTTTCGCGGGATGATCCCGATTAACTGGGATAATCCCTTATTGTACAGGACCAGCCAATTTCGACCCCGGTTGCCATCCGGAACGTGTCTTTTCTGGTTTTGGCACGGACTGCGGCTGATAGAGAAATAACGCCGTGAATTGGAAACACCAGCATTAGAGCGCATTTCCAACCGTTTTTGCCATGGAACCCGCGCCCAGATTGGAGTTTCGCTGTAGACGTGCTCGAAACATACAAAATTCGTCATTCGAGCGGCGGCTGGAATCCAGTTCATCGTAATTTCAAAAGGTTGGATGGACTGGGTCCCAGCCTCCGCCGAGACGACGGGGTTTCGAGAAGTTCACTGTTCGCCAATAATCATGGGTGCGCCAAGCTGTAATGAAACAGTGGCAAGCTAAGTCACTGATTAGCTGGTTATCTGCTCCGCAGTTTGTGGGCTCGCGTCAAACAGGAGACGGATAACTGGCAGCCTGCAACTATCCCGCTCCCCCGCAAAACCGACCCAACCTACCACCCCAAATTTGTATTGCCACGGAACTTCACCAGTTCGCCCCCCAATCTATCTGCCACATGACATCTATGCGCATTGCCACTTCCAACACCAAGCTTTTCGTCGCCCTGAGCGCGATGCTGGACGCAAATGCAGACCCGGTGCCGCAGTTGGTCGAGTTGGTCGACGCGCTGCGGCCGCGCGATGCGGCAAACCACGAATTCGCCAACGCCCGCTTTGCGGAGCTTTGCGAGGCAATAGAGGCAAACGACACATTGGGTATCGCGTTGCGCGGGCGAGTGCTGGCGCTACTGACGGGACGCCGGCAGGTAAGTTTTTTCTCCGACACCGGCATTCTTCCCAGCACCGGTTTTTTCTCCGAACTGTGGCGGCGCATCGTACAGCGCATCCTGCCGGCCATTACCGATACGACCTACCTGAAAGATTGCGTCAATCTGCTGTTTCATCGCCCCGACGACTACGAGTGGCTGGGCGGCATCACCACCGATTTGAAGGCGCGCTTCTGGCGCGCGCTCGGGATGTCAGAAATACGCGATGAGACAGCGTTGCTGGATTCGTTTTCGCAAATGCTCGGCGCCAGCGACCATCTGGCGACACGCATTGGCGCGATGGGCCTGGAACCTGAACTTGTGCGCCTTTACCCCCGAATGGAGGAGCGCGACTCGCCATTTTTAGCACTTGCGGTCGAAACCCATCAATTGGCCGCCTCCTACCGTAGCTATCTGGCAGGCGGTGAATCCCCGGCGGAAGACGAACAGCAGTTACTGGTACTGGTCGAGCAATGCCGCGAAGTCATCGACCGGATACGCGGTCGCGCGGCAACCGTCGGCACCAGCCTGCGTGTCACCTATCTGCTGCACCGTCTGCTGCAAAGCCTGCAACGGCTTGAATCCCTGGTGCGCATATTGCGCACCCGTCACGAAGTCGTCACGTCATCAGCCGATCAGATGCCGCTGGTGGCGCGCTGGGTGGCGTTTCTGGGTGACGCCATTGAAGGCGAAGCACGCGGCAGAGGCATACGCTCGCACATCGGCCGCACCGTTGGCTTGCTGGCATTGCGCATCACCGACAACGCCAGCCGTACCGGCGAGCACTACATCACCTCCACTCGCACCGAATACTTCGAGATGTGGCGCTCCGCCATGGGCGCCGGATTCATCGTCGCCTTCATGGCAATTCTCAAGATTTACTCTGCCAGCGCGACGCTGCCGCCGCTCGGTTATGCGCTGGCCTACAGCTTGAATTACTCGTCGCTATTCATGCTCATGCATGTGCTGCATTTGACGCTCGCGACCAAACAGCCGGCGATGACTGCATCTGCCATCGCCGCTGCGATCAGTGGAATTCGCGGCCGCATGAAAGACGTGGAAAAGCTGGCCGGCGTCGTGACCGATGTCGTCCGCAGCCAGATCGCGGCCATCCTCGGCAATGTGCTGGTGGCATTGCCGATGGCGATGCTGATCGCGCTGGCAATAGAGCGGGCAACGGGTAAGCCGTGTATGACGGCTGAGAAAGCCCACCTCCTGCTACACGCCATTTCGCCCTTTGACAGCCTGGCGCTGTTCTATGCGGCCATTGCTGGCGTCTGCCTTTTCCTTGCTGGATTGATTTCGGGCTACTACGACAATCTCGCCGCCTACGAGCGTATTCGCGAACGTGTTGAGCACATCCGATGGCTCAAGGGCTTGCTCGGTGATAAACGACTGACGCGATTAGCCACCTACCTGCACAATAATCTCGGTGCGCTGGCAGGTAATTTCTTTTTTGGCATCATGATGGGCACGATGGGCACCATCGGATTCATGACGGGCCTACCGCTCGATGTCGCGCACGTCACCATTTCATCAGCCTATTTCGGCCTTGCGATCGTCACGCTGGATTTTGCAGTGGACCTCCCCACGGTTTTACATGCGCTACTCGGTATCGGGCTGATCGGGTTCGTCAATCTCAGCGTCAGCTTCTCGCTGGCACTCATGGTTGCGCTGCGTGCACGCGGCGTTGCGTTCAGCCAGACTGGTGCGCTGATTGCGATCCTGATTGGGCGATTGCGAACCAACTGGAAACAGTTCTTCTGGCCGCAGGACAAAACTGAAACAAAAGTAGCGCCGTGACACGCTTCATCATGCTTTTCCTCGCAGCGTGCACCACGTTCGCTGCGCATGCCGCACTATTGCAACCACCAGACACCATCGCCGAGCGCGTCAAACCCTGCCTTGCGTGTCACGCCGCTGAAGGCCGCCGCAGCAAGGACGAGTATTACCCGCGGCTGGCAGGCAAGCCGCAGGGCTATTTGTTCAACCAGATGCAGAACTTTCGCGATGGCCGCCGCCGCAATCGTGCCATGTCGCTACTGATGCAGAGTCTTTCGGACGACTATCTGAAAGAGATCGCCGGTTACTTTGCCTCGCTGGAACCACACTATTCGGCTGCAAAAGGTCAATCCGTCGATGACCCCGCGCTGATAAGCAAGGGTGATCCTGCTAGAAAAATTCCCGCCTGCATCACCTGCCACGGTAAAGAGCTTCTGGGTGTCGCGCCAAATATTCCCGGGCTACTGGGATTGCCCAACGATTACGTCGCCGCACAGATGGGCGCCTGGCGGGTAGATTTACGCCGCGCACCGGCGCCGGACTGCATGGGAGAGATCGCCAAGCAACTCACCGATGTCGAAGTGAACAACATTGCGTTATGGCTGGCTGCGCAGCCGCTGGCACCGGGTTCCCGTCCTGCAGCAGGGTTGAGCGAGGCACTGCCGGTGAAGTGCGGCAGCGTGCCAGCCACTGCGCTTTCGGGTAGCAAACCGTGAAGCGTCTGTTGCTTAAGTTTTTCGGCGCACTAACGTTGTTGGCTGCATTGGCAGTGATTTACATCATCTGGAACGAACGCGATGCCGAGTCGCTCGCGGCCCCCGCGCCGTCTGCCGCAAGCCTTCCAGAACGACAAGCACGCGGCGCTTACCTTGCGCGCGCCGGCAATTGTGCGGGCTCCCACACCGCACAAGGCGGATTACCCTACGCCGGTGGGCGCGAATTGCCGACACCGTTCGGTACCTTCGTCACGCCCAACATCACCGCCGAACGTAACGCCGGCATCGGTGCGTGGACCGCGCAGGATTTCTGGCGTGCCATGCATCACGGCAAAGGTCGCGATGGCAAGCTTCTGTACCCGGCATTTCCGTACACCGAGTACACCAAGGTGACGCGCGAAGATTCCGACGCCCTGTTCTCATACTTGCAAACGATTGCGCCGGTCGCGCAGGCCGCGGCAGCGGATCGCCTGCAGTTTCCGTACAACATGCGCCCACTGCTCTACGTTTGGCGCGCACTCTACTTCAAGCCGGGCGTGTATGACCCGGTGGCGAATCAAACCGCCGCGTGGAATCGTGGTGCCTATCTGGTGCAGGGTCTGGGCCATTGCAATGCCTGCCACTCAACCAGAAACGCTCTCGGTGCCGCAGGCGGCGCGGCGCTGGGCGGTGGCCAGGTGGCGGGCCGTAACTGGTATGCGCCCTCGCTGACGGCGCGCGCGGAGGCGGGAAATGCCGATTTGCCGGTGGAAGAAATCGTCGCGCTGTTATCCACCGGGCGTTCCAGCAAATACGCCGCATCCGGGCCGATGGCCGAGGTGATCGGGCAAAGTCTGCAGCACTTGAGTCCAACCGATGTTCTCGCAATGGCCATCTACCTGAAGTCCCTGCCCGACAGCAGTACGCCGCCGCCAACGCCAGCGGAATTGACGGAAGACGCGAATCAGCGCATCGCCAAAGGTGGCAAGATCTACGAGCAGCATTGCAAAGATTGCCATGGGGCTTCCGGTGAAGGTGCCGCCAGTGCATATCCACCGCTGGCAGGCAATCGCAGTGTCACCCTGCCCTCGCCGCTCAACACCATTCGTAGCGTGCTCGATGGCGGGTTTGCGCCTTCGACCATCGGCAATCCGCGCCCCTACGGCATGCCGCCGTTCGCACATGCATTGAGCAGCGAAGAAGTTGCGCTGGTGGTTTCTTACGTGCGTAACGCTTGGGGGAATCGCGGGAGTCTGGTGAACTCAATTGAGGTGGACCGGAGTGGCAGTGATTGAGTAATCACGACCGGCTTTTGTACGCTGGCGCACTGACAACACCTCCGCTTACCCGTATATCTCATTGCAGCGCAGGTGTTCGCATCAGACTTTTCCGTCGCGACCAGCATTGCGCCCAACAATTTTCCAGGGGACGCTCCATGTTCAAACACATCTTGATTTGCACTGACGGTTCAACACTTTCCAACAAAGCCGCCAAGGGCGGCGTGGCGCTCGCGAAAGGGCTGAAAGCAAAAGTCACCGCTTATTACTCGATCGAAGACATGTTGCCGATCTATTCG
>Ga0105049_10004077_pt1 | contig 17179 bp, 20 predicted proteins | sample MAT06_FD_78087 | JGI IMG/M metagenome (GOLD analysis project Ga0105049, IMG submission 78087) | Freshwater microbial communities from Lake Fryxell liftoff mats and glacier meltwater in Antarctica - MAT-06 | ecosystem: Environmental > Aquatic > Freshwater > Ice > Liftoff microbial mat | place... | reverse complement strand
CTTCGCCGCGCGTTGCGGCATGCCCAGCTCGTCCAGACCGATCTCGTGACGCACACCGCGGCTCGTGTGCACCACGAGGCCGCCCTTCTCGCCGACCAAGGACACCTGCTCGTCGCCCACTTGGCCGAACAGGTACACCGACTTGCGCGGCGTCTCGCTGAGCGCCGCGTCCAGCTCGCGCGGCGCGAGCCGCGCTTCCAGCGTCTTGCGCAGCGGATCCTCCGCCTTGAAGAAGCGGTCCGCCGGCACGAGGCCTTCGATCTCCTGGTGCGGACGGAAGAAGTTGTAGTGCGCGAAGAAGTGACCCAGCCGCTCGCGCGCGTCCGTCAGCTCCTGCGGCTGCGCGCGATCCCAGAATTCGCGGCCGACCGTCTCCCACAGGCGCTCGCATTTCCCCAAGGTCTCCGGGTGATGCGCGCGCGACACGACGTGCTGGATGCCTTCGCGCACGAGCACGCGCTGGAATTCGCTCTTGCCGCGCCAGGCGTAGTACTGCCGACCCTGGTCGGTCAGCACCTCCTTCGGCTTGCCGTGCCGAGCGATCCCGTCCATCAGGGTCTCGATCACCCACGCGCCGCGCTGCGACGATCTCGGCCCGCACCTCGGGAGTCTGCGTGGGAAAACCGCCGCTGCCCTTCGGCCGGCCGCGGCGTTTGGGCTCCAAGCCCGCCGGCCCTTCGCGCTTGTAGCGCGTGAGCCAGTTGCGCAGCGTCCACCCCGAGACACCCCACGTGCGCGCGAAGGCGCGCAGCGTCAGGCCCGCGCTGGAAAGCCTCGACCACCGCGCGACGTTCCTCGGGCGAGCGCGCCGGGCCAGTCACGCCGCGCGCGTTGCGCTTGGAGGGCCGCGGCACGAGGCCCTGCTCGCCGTTCGCCGCGACAGCACGACGCCAAGCGCACAAGGTCGCCGTGCTCACGCGGTGCTCGACGCAGAAGGACTGCATCGTCTGGCCACTCGCGGCATACGCCGCGAGCAGCGCGCGACGCTCGTCCGGGCCGTACCGCCGCGCGCTCGCGGCGCGCGACGATGCCTGGCGCGCTTCGCCCGGCAAGCCGGGCTGCGCGCGCCCGGCGTCGTCCATCTTCTTCCTCTTCGACATCGACATCTCCTGCCCCGCGGGGCGCTGGGAGACGGCGGCGTCGGTCCTAAATGGCTACATCAAAGCGGAAGGGGTTTCGTTACACCCAACACCGGATAGCGACGTGAGAGATCAACCCCGCGCGCGAATGGAGAGTCTGAATGCCTCCAATCCTCGGGACCCGCGTGAAACACCGAGAGCGGGACGGGCGCCATTTTCGATCGTCGTCCGATGGTTGCCGTCGCGATCGAACGTCCAACAAGGGGAGCGGCGAGATCCCACCCACCGGCCCGAGAGAGCCGCCCTCGTGCTTCCCGGCGCCTCCACCGCTCGCGAGGGGAGACGCATCACGAGAGCGGTTCGGTGAAGATGGTAACGCTACGCCGCTGCTGCGAGCGGAGCCGCCTCAGCCTTAGGTCCCGCCGCCTTCGACTTCTTTGCGCTGCGCTTGCCGGCCTTCTTGCCCTTGGGCGCGACCGGCTTGCTCGCCTTCGGACCGGCACCACCGCCGCCGCCCGCGAAGTAGCTCATCCCGCGGCGCTGACCTTCCGTGCGCACACTGCCCGCCGCGATCAGCTTCTTCATCGGGAGCCGCATGGTGCCGACGTCAGTCCTGAGCGCCGCCGCGATCTGCTCGCCGCGCTGACCCGGGTTCGCCTTCACGTGCGCGAGCAGAGTCGCGCCCATCTCGTCGAGCGAGCCAGCGTCACGCTTGACGCCCTTGGCGGCGCGGCGAACGGTGCCAGCGGACTTGGGCGGACGGCCGGGGCCGCGACGTGCGGGAGCAGCGGTGCCGCCAAGTGCGGCTTGGACCTGCTCCAGCGCCGTGCGGCGGATCATCTGCTCGAGCTGGGTGGTGAAGTCATCGACGAGGGTGCGGATGTCGGTGGGCATGACGAGAATGAGAGCCTCTACCGCTGAAACGTTCCAATGAAAAACGGTCTGGCTGGGCCTCGGCTAGGACGTCGCTCGTCGGCATCTCCAATGACCGATTGCGCTCAGCCCCGGCGTGGGTTGCCTCGGCACCGGCCGCGTGCAGCGGAGTCCAGTCGGCCGTCCGGAACCGCTCCGATTTCATCTCGGAGCGGAAGCCGACATCCTGTCAACCCCCGTCGTTGGCGCGAGCGTTGAATGCTGACTCGAACGCGCGCACGACCTCGATCACTTCGCCGAACTCGGGCACCTCGCCGAACAGCATGGATTCGCGCATCGCCTCGTAGTCCCGCTTCCACGCCGTACGCAGATCCGCTCGGGGCAAGAGCCTGAGAGTCCCCGGAGCTCCTGGTTCTCCATCGCTCGCGCCCCCACACCCGCGCGGATCAGGCACCACAGATCGTAGTAGTGCCGGGCCAGGCGGTCGCGCGGGCCAGTCGCCCCCACGCGATACGTCTCCTCGTGCAGCAGCATCGCCTTCTCCCAGAAGGTGCGTTCTGGCGCGACGGTCCGAACGGCGAAGGCGGTCTCGGTCTCCGACTCCGGTCGGACTTGGTCCACGTAGGGCCGGATCACCGGCTGCTGGACTGGTTCCGTATCCGAGCGAGCGCCGAGCTCGATCCTGACCACGGGTCGCAGGTAGCGCTCCGCCTCGAACACGGATGGGTAGGCCAGGAGGAGCGTCTGCCCGCTGGAATCCTCGGCATCCACGTGCAGCTTCCAGCCCCGCTCGCCCTTCAGGAGATTCGCGCAGCGTCGACCGAACTCCGGTTCCAGTAGCTCGCGAATCCAGACCTGACACGCTTGCTGCAACGACTTCACTCCGCGGTCTCGCTCCTTACTGCCGAGACCTGGTTGGTCCGGAGCCTTCTCACCCCCGAACCCCAGGTGATCGCGCCCGATCACGACGTCGACATCCTCGGAGAATCGCTGGATCAGTCCCCAGCCTTTCGAGAGCGAGGTTCCGCCCTTGAACGTGAGGTGGCGGCCACTCCCTTCGAGTCCGAAGAGTTCGCGCAGCGTTCAGCAGATCCAGAAGTCCTTCTCGATGCTCGGCGCGTGGAGGCCGAGCCCGACGCCCGCGGCGTCGCACGCGAGGCGCCTCCGGCCGGGGGTGAGACCCAAGTACCAGTCCATGGATTCAGCCTTGGCTCGTCGCGACTCGAATCAGCACGTCGCCGACCCACGCGGGGGCATGACGGATGTCGCGGACCAGCTCGCGTTTCTCCTTCGTGCTCAATCGCCGACGCAGGTGGTTGACGACCTTCTGATCGACGTTCTCGCGCCCGAGCCAGCGCAGCGCCTGAATGACCGTTCCGCTGATCTTGTCCGCCGTCGCCATCTGCCGGGTGGTCGTTCGCTTCAGCACGATCTCCTGCTTGCCCAACCGTATTCGGCGCGCAGGTCCATCGGTCAGGAAGACGAGACGAATAGGGACCTGGGGGGAGAGCCCGAGGAGGTTCGCGCTGTGGGCTCCCGACGGCAGTAGTCGGATTCCGTCGCGACTCCGCAGCGCCTCCAACACGGCTTCGGCGCGGGCAGGCAGCTCGCCGAGCTGCGAGTCGACTTGCGGTATCGCGTAGAAGCCGCGCGCCACCTTCGTGAGTTGGCCGGATCGGGCACCGCGGCCGAGCGCTTGCCGCACGGCATCCGGGGCGCCGAGGTCTTGGAAGTCGCGCGCGGTGAGGACGGTACCGGGGCCGCGACGGCGGAGGCGGTCGAGGATGCGATCCTGAAGGGTAGCGGGGACCTTGCTGACCATGGGTCTGTCACAAATCTTGGCTAGTTTTTGTGACGGACGCCAGTGCTGTGTGGGTGAACCGATGGCGATGCAACGCCCGCTGCAACGCACTTCCCGCGCCGCCGTAACCCCGCCGCACCGTTACGCTTCCAACCTGCGTTCATCGGCCTCCGAAGCCGTAGGCCAGTGGTTCGAATCCACTCGGGCGTACCACCTCCAGGACTTCGATCGGATCCTGCGCCACTACGACTTCCCGAGCGAGCAAACGCTGCGCATCCACGACGAGCTCGCGGAAGTCTGATCGCTTCCGGCACCAAGTCACGCTGCCGCGTACGTCATCCCGCGGCGCTGCCCCTTCGTCTTGACCTTCTTCGCCGCGGTGAGCTTCTTCATCGGCAGCCGCATCGTGCCGACAGCGATTCCGAGCGCCCTCTCGTGGAACAGCTTGTCCGAACTGGGCCGGACCAGCATGGCCGAGCCTTGTCAGGTTGCCCTGCGCGGTTGGAGCGTTCCATCACGCCCCATCACCGCCCACGTGCTCGCTCAGGGATCGCCCTTCCTCTCCTGGGCGAATTTGCAAACCTGCGCCAACGCCACAGAGCCGCTGGACGCCCCTGCAGCGGGTCGTGCGATGAGGCACGCCAGTTGCGATCTCCCTCACAGACGCGCGACCGCGCGCTCCCACCCTAACGTTCTCGAGAGGAATCGCACATGAACGAAGACATCTGGAAAGGCCAGTGGAAGCAAGTCCGCGGTGAGGTGAAGCAGCAATGGGGCAAGCTCACCGATGACGACCTCGATCAAGCTGCGGGCGCGCGCGACAAGCTCGTCGGGCGGATCCAGGAGCGATACGGCCGCACGCAGGAAGCCGTACACGAGGAAGTCGACACCTGGTTCAAGGGCCGTGAAGGCAAGCGCACCAAGAACGCTGGCGAGTGACTCCAGTCTCGGTGGCCCGTCCACGCGTTGACGTGGTCGGGTGCCGGGACCTCATCGCACCGGTCGATCGCTTACGAGTCGATCGCTTACGATTCGATCGCTTACGACACGCAGCGCTCGTCGTCAGTCGCTAGCAGCCCGTTGAACAAGTCGGGTTGCCTGACGTCACTTGCCTAGGCGCTGGGAAGGCCTACGGAACTACGGCGGAGGCGGCCTTCGTGGCCGCTGCGCACGACATGACGAGGTCGACGAAGCAGCTCGACGGCACGTGGCGTCAGGCGACACGACTTGTTCGAGGGGCTGCGAGGCCATGTCTTGAGGCGCTCGACCGCATCTGTCGCGCCGATTGTCGGCCTATCTCGAGGGAGAGCGCAACCTGGATTCGCTACGAGGTCGCGAAGCGTCGATGGTGACGCGCCGGAGTAGCGGTGCTACCCGGGCTCGAGAGCGCAGAAGCTGAACTCTGGTCCGCCTCTCAGCGCGCACCCGGCTCGAGCGTGCGCGCCGTCTCCGACCAACGGCGCGCGAGCTCGGGCTGATTTTGTCTGTCGTAGATCTGCGACAAGAGGCGCGCGATCGGTGCCAGCGGATTGATCCGCTGCGCCGCCTCCAAGTCGGACAGGGCCTTGGTGAACTGCCCCACTGACAAGTAGGCGACCCCGCGGTTACGCAGCGCGCCGTCCGAGCGCGGGTGACGTTCGAGCACACGTGTCAGCACGTCGACGGCCTCGCGCTCGCGCTTGCGTCCGAGGAGTAGCGCACCCAGGTTGACGCTCGACTCCGACTGCCCGGGATCGAGCGTCAGCGCGCGGCGCAAGTCGGCCTCGGCGCCGACGAAGTCCTGGTGCTCCTCGCGCAGCCCGGCGCGCAGATGGTGAAAGCTCGGCAGAGCGGCAGCGACCGCGCCCGGTTCGCGCGCGGCGAGCGACCACGCCAAATCTCGGCGGCCGATGTCGAGGAACGCCATCAGCCACAGACCCGGATCCACCTCGCGGTTCGTCGAGGTCTCCCCCGAGGAAGAGAACCGCGCGATCGATCCGTCACGCGCGCCCTTGATTCGCAGCGGCGCGCGCGGGGACGGCGGCGGAGCGCGACGCTCGATCCGGTGATCGTGGATCTCGACGCCGGCCACGTCGAACACACCGGTGCGGCGCATGTGGCAGTCGACGCACGAGCGGTCCGCGCGGTCCTTCGTCGGCAGCGAGCACGCATTCGATGCGCCGCCGTCGACATCGCCACTCGCATGGCATTTCGAGCACGCATTGCGCACGTGCTCGCGCTCGATCGCGTCCGTCGAGCTGCGGTGTGGATCGTGACACGTCGTGCACAACAGTGCGCCGATCTCGCGCTCGCGCGTCGCGAGGAAACACGCGGAGAGGACCAGACGTTCGACATGACTGACGAATCCGATTTCACTGCCGGGTTCTGCGGCCACGAACACGGCGCGTTGGGTGAAAAGGTCGGCTTCGGGGCCCGGAATTCCTCGCAGTGGCGCGGCGATCGACAGCAGCGCATCCCCCTGCAAGTGGCAACGCGCGCAGGCCTCGAAGCCCGTGCGGCGCGCGTTCGCCGAGCTCGTGATCGGATCCGTCGTCGTGGCGCTCGTCCCGGCGGCGCGCGCCGATTGCCAATCGGCGTGCTGCGACGAGCGCGCGTGGCAGGTCTCGCAATCGATGCCCGAAGGTTGCCAATCGGCAGGCGGGGCGAGGTCGTAGGGATAATCGCGCGGCGGCAGGTTGGTCGTGTGACAGCGCAGGCATTCCTCGGCGATCGCGACGGTCCAGCGCGCGCCGGGCTGGATGGCGTGACCGGGCGAGATCTGTGCGCGCGGCTTCGACTTCGCCGGGTCTGGAACGATCTCCAAGGGGCCAAAGCGCATCAGTTCGCCGCGGCGGACAACGAAGGATCGATCGAGGATTCCTGCACCGACCGCGAAGAGAATCGGGGACGAATCGGTGTCGCGACGCACTTCCTGGCCGCGCTCCTGACGCACCAGGGACTCCACGATGCGCGCGCTCGAGCCGCCGGATTCGAACCGGTAAGCAAACTCACCCGAGCGCTCGAGCGCCGGCAGCACGTCGTCCAACTCGCCCGGCATCAGCGGGCCGAGAGCGCGCGCCATGCCGGTCGCGCGGTATCCGTCCACTTGGATGGGGTGACACGATCGACAACGCTCGCCAGGCTCGGACGCGCGAGATGCCGTCGCCAGCGTGAAGGTCCCCACGAAGAATGTGGCGAGACGCAGCGCGCTTCGAACGATGCCCTCCCGGCTCATGGCCGTGGAAACACGCGCCGCGTGAATGCGCTTCCCGGGTCGGGTGCGCTCGAAGCTGCGCGGTCGTCCTGCGTCGGGGCCCACATCGGGAACGGCGGCGTGTCGCGCGCTGCCTGATCCACCGAGCATAGAGGAACGGGCCCAGTTGGGTGTCCGCACGCATACGCGGCCCGGCCTGAGAAAAAGGAGGGGCCGGCAGGTTCACCCTGCCGACCCGAGAGAGCGGACCTCGTGCTTCCCGGGCCGACGACCGCTCGCAAGGTCGAAGGCCCCACGCGGCCAGCTTTCGCGAGTCCTATGGCTGATGCGCGCGCGATGGGAAGGGTCCTATCGCTCCATTTCGGGCGGAAACTTTGCGTAGAGCTCGCCTGCAGAGCGAGGAGCCCATCCGCGCTGACGGCCAGGTGCAAGTCCGGTGTGCTCGGTGCCGCTCAGCACGGTCCGAAACTGACCCAGTTGCGTGTCCTTCGTCCGCACCGGCCCCAGCGGTCGGGGTGCGCGAGCGTGGTCCCACCTCGCAACGTGTAGAGCCACGCAACTGGGTCAGTTTCGGCTCGCTGGAGAAACACGCAGGGCGCTGCCAGCCTGTTCGGCTCGCGGCGCCCTGCTTGTTCGGACTGGAACTGCCGACGATCAGGCCAGCATGTACGAGGTGCCGCGGCGCTGGCCCTTCGTCTTGATCTTCTTCGCCGCCATCAGCTTCTGCATCGGCAGGCGCATCGTGCCGACGTCGGTCTTCAGCGCAGCCGCGATTTGCTCACCGCGTTGGCCGGGGTTTGCCCTGACGTGCGCCAGTAGTTTCGCGGCCATCTCCTCCAGATGCTCGGGCGAGCGCTTGCCGCCCTTCTTGGGACGCGACATGGAGGACTGGGCGGGTCCGCGCGGACGGCCAGGGCCGCGGCGCGGTTGAACTGCATCGCCGAGCGCCGCGGCGACTTGCTCGAGAGCAGTGCGGCGGATCATGAGCTCGAGCTTCGAAGTGAACTCTTCGACGAGAGTGCGGATTTGGTCGGACATAGTGCTCTTGGAGTGGGATTGTGCGTGCGAGCGCTCGGAATTCTGCAGGTCGAGTGGCTGCAACTCAAGGGTCAGATTCGCGCCCCCCCCGGAGGAGCCACCAGGGCGCCAGGGCCATCCCGCCTCGGCTCCTCCAATCTCGCGGTCAGTGGGCAATCTCGACGTGCCGCACATGCGAAGAGGCCGGACGACCTGTGTCGACCGGCCTCTCCGTGGCTGAAAATGGCCTTCAGGGCCCGTCAAGTGCTCACGGACGACGCGCCCGTGCAGCCCGTTGTCTCGACGGAATCCAGCTCAGGCGGCGGAATAGCTGGTCGCGCGGCGCTGGCCCTGGACTCTCACCCGTCCCGACTCGATCAGTTGCTTCATTGCCGGTCGCATCGCATCCGAAGTCGTTCCGAGGGCGGCGGAGATCTGCTCGCCGCGCTGACCCGGGTGCTGGCGCACGTACTGCAACAGCGATTCGCTGCTCACGGAGGCGCCACCGCTGCCGCGACTCTTGCGCGCTTGCTGCGGGACCACGGTCCCGGTCAACGTCAAGCACGCGGCGAGCGTCGAGCGCGCGGCTTCGAGAGCCTGGCGCAAGGGCACATCGCGCGTTTCCGCTGCGGCGGCATCGATCGCCTTCACGGCCTTTTTCACATACTTGAGCGCGGGGTCAGTCTTGACCTTCTTCTCTTCCATCCGCGACTTGAGCTGCGCGATGCGCGCCTCGAGTTCTGCGATCCGATCCGTTTCCGAACGTCGTTTTCCAGCCATGGATTCTGTGCAGTCCGCGCTTGAATCGCGGTCTGTTCTTCTCGAAGTGGTTCTGTGGGGATGCGTCCCGTTCGCCCGAGCGGGCGACCTCGGCGGTCCGAGCGGGCACGCGGAGCAGATGAAGCCGCCTGTGCCGACACACCGAGTCGGGAACTGTGACGGGGAAGTGTACCGAGGAATCGACTGCCCGCGATCGGGCAATCGCATTCGATACACGGCCAGACCACGGGCCCTCGACCTGCGTCGAGAAAGCCCGTGAGCTGAGGTGAGCGCCCGCGTGTCTGGGGCGGCGGAGCACCAGGCCGGAAATGAGGGCGTTGCCGCCCGAGGACGACGGCGGGGCCCCTCAGAGCCCGTGGAGATGGGCGCTTCACGCTTTGTGGGGAGCGTCGGCAGGCCGGCCGCGAGACCGTCCATTCCAGCACTGCGGGAATGCCGCGCCTCGGCACGGGAGCACGGATTGTGCGGGAGACCCTTCGACTGGTTGCCCCACTTCTCGGGTTAGGCCTCCTCGTGGCCGTTCGTCGGAGGATCGACGCGCGGAGCCTGCAGAATGCGCAGCGTGAGTCGGTAGCGGATGTCGAAGGCCTGCTGAGCGCGCGCTGGGTAGTCGATGCCCGCAGACGCCGCCGGCGAGGCGACCTGTGGCGCGGCGACAGCCGAACTCGCCGTCGGAGCAGGCAGCACGGCGCTCGCGACACCGAACGCCGCGGCGCCGGACATGCCGCCTCGGAACGAAGGACGATCGAAGTCGGAGGATTGCGTCGACTCGAGACCGAGCGGCGCTCCATCGAAGGTTGGCGACGGGTCGGACATGACGGACGGCTCCCCGTGGAAAGTGGGAGTCCGGACCGCGCCGAGACCAACTGAGCTCCGCGATTGCGGGGAGCTGACGCGGGCTCCATGCGACCACGTCGCCGAGAGAGGCCCGGATGCTCCCTCCGCAACGACACCGGGGCCCGGCGAAGGGCCCCGGCCTCGACGGATCGCCCACGCGGGCCTCCGGCGTTCAGTCCATGTGCGCGACGACGCGCTCGTCACCCATCTGCAGTTTGATGCGGATCTGCCCGGGCGAGCGACCGAAGCGCTCGAAGAACTTGGCGAAGAAGACCGTGTAGACGCGCAGGACGCCCTTGGTCGACAGGCGGTAGAGGAAGTCGACGTTGGTCCAGTAGCGCGGCCCGGTCAGTCCCTGCGCGTTCGCGTAGATCTTCGCCTGCTCGGCGACGAGGTACTCGGCGTGCAGCATCGAGAGGATGAGCAACGGCCGGTACATCCACTTGATCATGATGACGCGGCGCGTGAACGGCAGCAGGAACGGATAGCGCACCGTCAGCGTGAACATCTTGTGGAGGTTCTCGATCGCGCGCTTGTCGTCGTACTCGATCGGCACGGTCCGGCGGAAGTTGACCGGGAAGTCCTCGTACGCGGACACCGCGTAACCCATCGACTTCGTGATCTCGTTGATCTCGAAACCCGGGTAAGGCTGCATCAGCGAAGCGAGCGGGTGGTCGACCTTGCACTCGATGTTGAGGCGCAGCGTGTCGATGTCGTCCTCGATCGTCCCGCCCGGGCCGCCGAGGATGTTGAGCGAGCCCAGTCGGATGCCGTGCTTGCGGATCCAGCCCGACGCGTCGACGAGTTGCTGCCGCGTCGTGTGCTTCTTGAAGACCGCGTTGCGCACGTAGTCGTTCGCCGCTTCGAAAGCGATGCGCGCGTACACGCAGCCAGCCTTCGCGAGCAGCTGGATGTGGTGCTCCGTCGTCATGTTCGCCATCAAGATGACGTCGAACGGCAGGCCCACTTCCTTGGGGTAGCGCTCGCAGAACTCCTCGAGCCAGTCCGTGCGCAGGTTGAAGATGTCGTCGACGAAGTGGACGAACTTCAGATTGTATTTCTTGCGGACCGCGTTGATCTCGTCGATCGTGTGCGTGACCGAGCGCTTGCGCACGTACTCGGGATTGCGGATCCCGTAGACGTTCTTCTTCATCGCATGGTGGAAGCAGAACGTGCACGGCATCGGGCAGCCGCGCTGCGTGACGAACACCTTGCGGTCCGATTCGCGGTAGATCGCGCCGGCGTCGTACACGACCTCGCGGTCGGGGAAACCGATCGACTCGATGTCCTTGATGATCGGGCGGACCGGGTTCTCGTAGATCTCGCCCGTCTCGCGGTCCTTGACGTGGAAGTTCGCGCAGTTGGCGACGCTCTTGTCCTCGGCCAGGAGGTTCAAGAACTCGACGATCGCCTCCTCGCCCTCGCCGCGGCAGATCGCGTCGATGCCCTCTTCCTTGACGTACTCGGGCGAGAACGTCGGGTGCGGCCCACCGGCGACGGACCACACGTCCGGCAGGATCGCCTTCACCTTCCGGTTCACGTCCGCGAAGTAGACGTGCATGCCGGTCGTCATCGAGTACAGGACGACGTCCGGGTTGTACTCCTGCACCTTGGACAGCCAGTCCTTGTCCGGGATGAACAGGCACTTGGCATCGTGGCCGGCGTCCTTGATGGCCCGCGAGAGGTACATGACGCCGAGCATCTCCTGGGGGAGGTACTCGTCGATGAAGAGGACGCGCATCCGTCGCATGGTGTGCGGGGCAGAGGTGAGTTCGGGCTGCGGACGGAACCAGCGGTGCCCGCAGAGGGCTCCCGTACCGGCTCGATCTGGAAGTCTATCGGACCGCGGAGGGTGGGGGTTTTGAATCTCCCGTTAACGTCAGGGCCGCGGCTCGGCCGGCGCGTGACGTCCGGGCGCGCGCAGCCCGCCAGGAGGGCGTGCGGAACGCTTCACGGGGCCCGAGCGCGCGCCTGAGGCCCATTTCGCGCCGCGCTCGTCGCTCTGGAAGCGCAGCGTCACACCGCGGAGCCTTACACGCCCGAACGCGCCGCGAGTCGCGCGAGCTGCCCCTCGACATCGCTGAACGTGAGGTCGCGGCGGAAATTGTCGCGGCGCGCGAACCCGGCCTGGACGAAGCGCCGGCCGAGCTGCGGGTCGCCGAGGAGCCAGCGCAAGGCCTCGCGCAAGTCGTCCGGATCCTTGGGATCGACGAGCAGTCCGTTCACGCCGTGCGCGACGACCTCGGGGTTCCCGCACACGTTCGAAGCGACGATCGGCGTGCCCAGCGCCTGGACCTCGAGCAGGGTGTGCGACAAGCCCTCGTAGCGGCTGTTCAGCACGAACACGTCCGCGGCGCGCACGAGCAGCGGGATCTGCGCATGCGGCACGTTGCCCAGCCAGTGGACGCGATCCCCGAGCCCGAGCTCGTTCCCGAGCGCCGTCCACTCCGCCTGCATGTCGCCGTCGCCCGCGGCGAGCAGGTGCACGTCGTCGGGCAGACCGACGAGCGCCCGCAGGATGCCGTCGACGCGCTTCCACACCATGAGGCGACAGATCGTGAGCACGTAGCGCTTCTTGGGCGCCAGTCCGAGCTTCGCGCGCGCTTCGTCGCGCGTCTCCTTCACGTCCTCCGCGCGCGGGCCGTGGTAGGCGTTGTGGATGCGCTGCACTTTCTCGGGCGCGACCCCGTAGCCGATCACGATCTGCCGCAGGAACTCGGAGCACGCGATGATGTGGTCGCTCCAGCGCCACCAGCGCCGTTGCAGCGCGCGCGTCAACTTCACCTGCCAGCCGTAGCGCTTGTCCTGGAACGTGACGATGTCGTCGTCGCCGCACCAGCCCTTGCGGTGCGAGATCTCCCACGCGCCGTCGACCATGATGCGGATCATCACGGGCTTGCGGCGCAGCTTCGCGGCCAGCACGTGCAGCAGCGCGAGGTGCTCGTTCACGTAGACGACGTCGGCTCGCTTCGCGGACTTCCAGACCTGCCAGAAAGCCTTCAGGTAGCGCAGCGGCAGCGGTCCGCGCGCGATCGAAACGATGCGAAACGGCCAGCCCTTCGGCTCGGGATCGGAGCAGAACGCGACGACCTCGACCTCGTGCCCGCGCTCCACCAGGAAGCGGCCGAGCGAGGGCACGTAGACCGCCGGTCCGCCGAGGTCGGGCGGGAAGATGGGAGACGTGATGAGGACGCGCATGGACGGCGGAACGGCGCAGTCTAGCGGCCGCACGACGGCTGATCGGCGGTTCGCGTCGGCGACCTGGACTTCCGGGCAACGGTCGGGGCTCGCGGATCGAGGCCTCGCGTCGAATTCCTCGGATCCCAGGCTGCGCGCCTCCCCCATCGCTGCGCGGCGCGTGCCGTGCAGCGAACGACTCCCACCTGGAGCGTCCTGGCGCTCGTGTTCGCGGCCCTCGGCCCGCGCTTGTGGGGCATCGGCTTCCTCCTGCCGCACTCGCACGAGCCCGACGCGCTCGTCTTCCTGATCCAGTACCGTGCCTCCGAGAGCAGCGAGCTCGAGGACTTCCTCGCGTCCCGACCGATCCCCTACCGCGCGCCAATGCTGCACCGCGTCGCGTGCATCACGAGCGCCGTCGCAACCGCGTCACTGCCGCTGTTCGCGCTGTTGGCGCTCATGCGCTGGCGGCGGCGCATCCGGAGCGGACGGTCGGGCGTGATCGCGAGCGTGTGAACGCGCCGGTGCGCGAGCTTCCTCTGGTGCATCGCAACGCGCAATCGCTCGGCTCATCCGCGCTGAGCGCCGTGTCCGCGTGCGGACGCGCGACGGCGGTGTTCGCTCACGATTCCTGGACTTCGATGCTTTTGGCGCGGAGGCGTTCACGCGTGCGGCGGGTGCCCGCGACCGCCTCCCGTCGCAGCGGAGGCAGCGCTTCGAGGCGCTCCTCGTTCACCTCGGCGCAAGTGCGCAACCGCCCGGCGAGAGCGACATCGCGCGACTCCCGTCGCAGCGAGCGCACCCGTCACTACGCCTCGCCCCGACGACGAGGTCCGCCTATCCTCGTGCGCACATGACCCGGACAGCCCCCATCGCCGTCGTCGGTGCCAGCGGTCCCACGGGCATCCACTTGGTGCGCCTGCTCGCATCGCCCGCGCAACCCGTGCGCGTCGTGGCCCGTGACGAGGCGCGTCTGCGCCGCGTCTTCGCGGGTCTGCCCGTCGAAGTGCGCGCTCTCGACATCGCCACGCCGCAGGGCGCGGCCCGTGCCGTCGACGGGTGCGCGCTCGTGTACGACTGCATCGGCCTGCCTTCGGCGCAGATGGCGCAGCATCCCGTCGTCGCGCGCGCGCTGGCCGGTGCACTGCGTGCGACTGGGGCGCGCTGCGTCCAGATCTCGAGCTTCTGGAGCTTTCTCCCCGTGCGCCGCCTGCCGGTCGACGAGTCTCACCCGCGCGAGGGCGGTCCGCCGTGGGTGCGCTGGCGTCGCGAGGCCGAGGACATCCTGCTCGAGGCCGGCGCGTGCGTGCTCCAGCTCCCAGACTTCTTCGGGCCCGAGGTGCGTGCGAGCACTTGGCAGCAGTCGCTCGCGCAGGCGTTGCGGGGGAAACCGATGAACGTGGTCGGCTCGGCGGACGTCGAGCGCGACGGGATCTACGTGCCCGACGCCATGCGCACGGCGATCGAAGTCGCGGCCAGGCCCGCGGCCTTCGGGGAGCGCTGGATCGTCCCCGGGAGCGGCCCCATGTCGGCGCGCGCGCTGGCCGAGATCTGCGGCGGAATCCTCGACCGCCGCGTCCGCGTCCGCAGCGCGGGCCCGGTCCTCTTGTGGATCGCGAGCCGCTTCGACAGCGAGCTGCGCGCGTTTCTACCGATGGCGCCGCACTACTCGCGGCCGATCGCTTTCGACGGGGCGAAGCTCGCCGGCCTGATCGGCGAACCGCGGCGGACGCCCTGGCCGGAAGCGGTGCGCGCGACCCTGGACTGGTTGCCCTCGCAGCGCGCCGACTGAGCCGCACCGCATGCGCGAAGCTTCGAGCCGTCCGGTCCCCTGGCTGCGCGCGATCGCGGTGTGGTTCCTGTTCATCGTGGTCGAGAGCGCGCACGGCACGGCGCGCGGTCTGTGGCTCGAGCCGCGTGTCGGAGCCGAGCTCGCGGGCCGCATCGGCTTCGTCGTCGGCACGGCGATCTGCGTGGTGATCCCGCTCCTCTGCGCGCGCTGGCTGGGAGCGCGCACGACGCGCCAGTGCCTGATCGTCGGCGCGCTGTGGCTCGCCGCGACGCTGGTGTTCGAAGTCGCGCTGGGCCGATACGTGCGCGGCTGGTCCTTTGAGCGCATCGCCGAGGAGTACCGCGTCGATCGCGGCGCGCTCCTGCCGTACGGGCTGCTCGTGCTCGCGCTCATGCCCTGGATCGCGGCGCGTGTACGTGGCCTGCGCTGAAGCGCATCAGCCCAGCGCGCGGTCCCAGGATTCCTGCTGGAAGCCGACGAGCCACGCGTCGCCAGCGCGCACGGCCGGCGCACGCAGGTTGCCGGTCGGACCGAGGACCGCGTCGACCAGGTCGTCCGGCAGAATCGCTTCGCGCGCGAGCTCGAACTCGACCGACTTCTTGCCCTTGGCGACGACCACGCGCCGTGCGCCGAGGGACTGCGCGCCAGAGGACTGCGCGCCGGAGGATTGCGCGCCGGAGGATTGCGCGCCGAGGGACTGCGCGCCGAGGGACTGCGCGCCGAGGGACTGCGCACCGAGGGACTGCGCGCCAGAGAACAACGCGGCGAGGTCGGCGCGCCCGTAGCGCACCTTCGCGGCGTCCACCGTCGCACGGACGGCGGCGCGCCGCGCCTGGATCCAGGCATCGGCGCGCGTACAGCTCGTTCAACCGCGGCGGCGGTAGTACCAGTCGATCGCGGCGGTCATGTCGCGGAGGAAGTCACTTTCGAGGTCAGCGCGACGCGCCGACCGTCCCCTGTGACGTCAGGCGTTCGCCTTCGATCGCGCTCAAGCGATCCAGGGTGATGTCGCCGGTCGGATAGTCGCCGGTGAAGCACGCGTTGCAGAACTGCTCGATCTTCGGATTTCCCGCCCGCGCCGCGGCGTTCATCGCCTCGCGATCGAGGTACACGAGGTGATCGACGCCGAGCTGCTCGCCGATCTCGGGCGTCGTCTTGCCGGTCGCGACGAACTCGCGCTTCGTCGCCATGTCGATGCCGTACGGACACGGCGCGATCAAGGGCGGCGACGTGGAGGCGAAGTACACGCTGCGCGCACCCGCGTCGCGCGCCATCTTGACGATGCGCGCCGCCGTGTTGCCGCGCACGATCGAGTCGTCCACGAGCAGCACGTTCTTGCCTTCGAACTCGAGCGGGATCGGGTTCAGCTTGCGCCGGATCGAGTTCTGGCGGCTCGACTGGCTGGGCATGATGAACGTGCGGCCGATGTAGCGATTCTTGACGAAGCCCTCGCGATACGGGAGGCCCATCTCCATCGCCATGGCCAGCGCGGCGTCGCGCGAGCTGTCGGGGATCGGGATCACTACGTCTGGCTCGGGCGCGCCTTCCGCGCGCCATTGCCGTGCGAGCGCCTCGCCGAAGCGGCGGCGCGTCTTGTAGACGGAAACGTCGTCGAGGAACGAGTCCGGTCGCGCGAAGTACACGAGCTCGAAGATGCACGGCCGGTGCGGCTTGTCGGAGAGCTTGCGGCGCACGACCTTGCGGTCGTGCAGGATGATCACGCACTCGCCGGCGTCGAGGTCGAACGAGCGCTTGTAGCCGTTCACGTCGAGCACGACGGACTCGCTGGCGCAGGCGTACCACTTGCCTTCGGGCGTCGTCTTCTCGCCGAACACGCAGGGCTTGATGCCGTACGGATCGCGGAACGCGACCATCCCGACGTCCGGGATCACCGCGACGACCGAATACGCGCCCTTGACCTGCTCGAACACGCGCTTCACGGCGAAGAACACGTCCTCGGCAGTCGGATTGTGACCCGGGCGCATGCGCTCGTTCAGCGCGCTCGTGAAGACGAAGAGGATGACCTCGACGTCGCACGTGCTGTTCAGGCGCGTGCCGCTCTTCTTGAAGTGGCGCTCGTGCAGCTCGAGAAAGTTCGTGATGTTGCCGTTGTGCGCCATCGCGACGCCGACGGGGAACGTCAGGTGGAACGGTTGCGCGTCGTCCTTCGAACCGGAGCCGATCGTCGGGTAGCGCACGTGCCCGACGCCGAGGTTGCCGCGCAGGCGCGACATATTCTTTTCGTTGAAGACCTCGAGCACGAGCCCGAGCCCCTTCTTCACGTGGAACGAGTCCGTGAACGTGACGATGCCCGCGGCGTCCTGCCCGCGGTGCTGGACCGCCAGAAGCCCTTCGTAGATCTCGCCCGCGACGTCGACGCCGTCGGGGCCGTAGATACCGATGAAACCGCACATAGGGACCGCTCCGCGGGCGCCTGCTGATCGCTCGTGAAGCGCGTGAGTGTAGAGGATCCGCGGCGATCAGCCAACCTGTACGGAGTCAGGTGAGTTCGTGCAGGGTTCGTTTCGTACGGAGTCAGGTGAGTTCGTGCAGGGTTCGTTTCGTACGGTGTCAGGTGAGTTCGTGCAGGGTTCGCCGCCGAGTCGTGGGCAGCGCATGGCCCAGGAGCG
>Ga0105049_10004075_pt1 | contig 17181 bp, 13 predicted proteins | sample MAT06_FD_78087 | JGI IMG/M metagenome (GOLD analysis project Ga0105049, IMG submission 78087) | Freshwater microbial communities from Lake Fryxell liftoff mats and glacier meltwater in Antarctica - MAT-06 | ecosystem: Environmental > Aquatic > Freshwater > Ice > Liftoff microbial mat | place... | reverse complement strand
TGCTGCGAGCCGCCGCGGGAATCACCGGCTACGACCGCTTCGTTGTCATTGACTCACCGTCCATCCTCGGCACCCACCCTGATCCGCCCGCGGAGCTTCTCCATTCCGTCGAAGCCGATCTCTTCACGTTGCGATCGCCCGACGACGCTCAACTCATCGACGGGAGCATCGGCGAACTCTCGCCCTTCCACCGAACGTTCGGCTATTACGCCCACGGCGTCGGCATCGAGACCGCCGTCTTGCCGAGCGGCTGGCAGGAACGGCTCGTGCCCCTCCGCTCCGCCCGAACCAACGGGGCCGCGGGACGCTGTCTTGAGACGCATGATCTGGCCGTATCCAAACTGGTCGCGGGAAGACCCAAGGACGCCGATTACGTGACCGCTCTGCTCCGTCACCGGCTCGTTGACCTGCCCACGATCCGCAACCGACTCGAACATACCAGCCTGACCCCCGAAGCAAGGGCTGGATGCGAAGCTCGGCTTGCACGGTGCGCCAACGCGCGCACGTGAAGACTTCAACCATCCGGCGTCCGCCCTCGACCATCCCCCCCACTATCATCCGCCATGCTCTGGCAGCCTTCGTTACCCGACGAGTACATCCGCGCCACGCCCGACCAACTGGCCGGGCGGATCGCCGCACGCCGCAAGCAGCTCGGCTCCGACCTGGTCATCCTCGCACACCACTACCAGACCGACGAGATCATCCGCCACGCCGACTTCACGGGCGACTCGCTCAAGCTCTCGCAACTGGCGGCCGACCAGGTCGCCAAGCAAAAGGCCAAATACGTCGTCTTCTGCGGCGTCCACTTCATGGCCGAGACGGCCGACATGCTCACGCCCGAAAGCACCGCGGTGATCCTCCCCGATCTCTCCGCCGGCTGCTCCATGGCCGACATGGCCGACTACGACGACACGGTCGTCGCGTGGAAAAACCTCCACGAATCACTGCACAAGCAGGGCTGGGCGGGCCGCATCATCCCCGTCACATACATCAACTCCACCGCCGCCATCAAGGCGTTCGTGGGGGAGCACGGCGGGACGGTCTGCACCTCAAGCAACGCTCAGGCCGTGCTCGAATGGGCCCTGGCCGGCGGGACCATACCCAAGGCCGCCGACGAAGACATCAAGATCCTCTTCCTGCCCGACCAGCATCTGGGCCGCAACACCGCGTCGAAGCTCGGCTTCGACGCCAAGCGCGAGATGGCCCTCTACGACCCGCGCCTCACCGCCAGGGGCGAGCCGCTGGGCGGCTCCAGCGCCCAACAGGTGCTCAACGCCAAAGCGATCCTGTGGGCCGGGCATTGCTCGGTCCACAAGCTCTTCCGCCCCGAGCACGTCGAAGCCATCCGCGCCGCCGACGCGACCCTGCCGCCCAGCGAACGGACCCGCGTGCTGGTACACCCCGAGTGCGTCAAGGAAGTCGTGGACGTCAGCGACGAGAACGGCTCGACAGAGTACATCATCCGCGCCATCCGCGGCGCCGCCACAGGCTCCCGCTGGGCCGTGGGGACCGAGTTCCACCTGGTGAGTCGCCTGGCCGCAGAGGCCGCCCAGCGCGGCGTGGCCGTCCGAATCCTGTCCGACTGCCAATGCCTCTGTACGACCATGTACCGCATCGACCAGCCACACTTGTGCTGGGTGCTGGATCACTTGGCCAAGGGCAAGGTGATTAATCAGGTCCAGGTGACGCCGCAGGCTCGCGAGTTGGCGCTGAAGGCGCTCGACCGGATGCTGACGCTGTCGGCGCTGCAGACCCGAAGCCCGCGCAATGAGGCGGCCGTCGCGACGATTGATTGATAGTGGATCACGGCGCACGCGCTCACCCGCGATGCCATCCTGCTCGCCACCGACACCAACCTGCGACGCGGCGAGAAGGACGCGGTCCACTTCCTAAGCCAGCGCGGCACGGCGGCGTAGCCGATCAAACAGGGCACGGAATACGCGTTGAATCCGTCGGGCCTGATCTGCGGCGGCTTCGCCGGCAATCAGGTCCGGCTGCAACTGTTTGCCCCAGACTGTGACGTTCCATGTGCCCGAAGTGGCCGTCCCGTCCTCACTCCTGACGGCCAGCCTTCAACGCCTCGGGCGGCTGCGGGTCTCGACGAACCCAGCCGAGGAAGGTGGGGGCACGCTGCCGGCGACCTCACGCTCGCCCCAACACGGCGGAATCATGCCAGCAAACACCGATCACGCCGCCAAATGACGCGTCTCTGCGAGGATTAAACGGTGCAGAGCCATGCAGTGGGGAATGTTCAACTATCGCAAAGCGGAACAGCTTGGTTGGCCGAAGATCATCTGCAAAATGTCGGACAAGGAAGCACCTCATGCCCCGTCTCCAAACCCTCTTGACGGCCATACTGGCGGGCGGCTGCCTCATCGCGCACGCCACCGCCCAAACCCCCACCGATGCCTGCGCGGCCGCCCCCGCCATCAATAATGGCACATACTCCTTCTCCACCGTGGGCGCCACAGACGACGGCCCAACCGACTCGTGTTCTTCCACCGTTGGTAGCGACGTCTGGTTCCGCTACACACCCGTCTGTGCTGGACCCGTCTCCATCAACACCTGCGGCTCCAACTTCAACACCAATCTGGATTTGTTCAATGCCTGCCCCTCCGGCGGCGGCACCATTGTCGCATGTAACGACGACAACCCATTATGCGGCGGCGGGCAACTGGGCAACAGATCTTCGCTCTCTTTCAACGCCGCCGGCGAAATCACGTACTGGATCAGGGTCAGCGGCAACGCCAGCGACGGCCCCGCCCAGACCGGCTCGGTCGTCCTTGTCGTTCAAGGCCCCTGCGCCGATGCCGTGAGTTACCAGGGGCGGCTCGTCTCCGCGGGCGTGCCCGTCAACGGTGCCGTCAACCTCCGGTTCCAACTCTTCGATGCTCCCTCCGACGGCTTCCCCATCGGTCCAGTCGTCGAGAAATCAAACATCACCGCCACCGACGGCCTCGTCTCGACTCTCCTCGACTTTGGCCCCGGCGTCTTCGTCGCCCCGCGCTGGCTCCAGATCGCCGTCAACGACCCCGCCGCGGGCGTCGATTTTGTCGTCCTCAATCCCCGCCACCTCATCGCCGCCGCACCCCGCGCCATTCAGGCTGCCAACGGCGGCCTCGGCGGCGTCGTCATCGAATCCCACGTCGAGTCCACGGGCGTCTTCCTCAACTCTACAACGGCCATTTTCACCGCCATCGGCGGCACCACCCGCTCCAACGTCTCCCTGCCCACCGGCACCGCCGTCATGAACTGGTCCATCACCTTCTACACCACCGTCGCCAACACCGGCTTCGAGCTTCGGCCCGTCATCCAGGGCGCCATCGCTAAACGCGGCTTGCCCACGCGCCACTTCCTCAACCAGGCCAGCTTCCACGTCTCCGCATCGGGGAGTGCCGTGCTCGACATCGATGCCGGCTTGCACGACATCTTTCTCGAACAGCGGCGCTACGCCGGTGCCGGCTCCTTCGTCCACGATTCGGGCGACTCCTCCTCCTGGACCGTCACCCTCCATCGCCGCTGAACCGGCTCCGCTCCGGCCACCCACACCCTCGGCGTGAGCGTCTGGTGGCACCGATCCGCTAACCCCTGCGTGCCACCGCCCTCGGCTCGGCGAAGTCGGTGCCCCGGCGTGGCACGTTGTCGGCACGAACGGCCACCATCGAAGCCCGTTAATGGAGGCCGCGTGGCTAGAACTGCCGAAAAGATCGGGCGTGGAGACGCCAAACGGCATCAACGAAAATGGATTGATTGGCCGGTACCAAAGCAGCCAGCTTGAACGCGGCCGCTGAGCGCCGATGAGCGAGAGGACGCCGCCAACACAAGGCGACCGGCAACACCCTCAAGGCAAAACTCGAATCTACGATTTTATTGAACTCTCTCGGAAAGGTCAATCGGGCGTTTTGTTCCCGATTGACCCCTTCTTCCCTTCCTTCCCACGCGACACGAAAACAGTCGTTGTCGGCCGGTCTCCCAGCCGTCGGATAGCTATGCGTAAGAATAGACCGTTCGGATGCTCTGGCCACAAAAGAAATACCAAAACAGCACAACACCTAGGAGTTGTACCGTTTTGGAAGCGAACTTTTTACGAACTCGTGAAACAGGGCAATCTAGGCGACCGCTTATTCAGGTGGCACGTAGCCCTAACTCAGCCGACGCGGGAACCTCGGCAAGAGCCGCCCCCGATGCGAGACAAGGAAACTAGTCCTCTTGCCGCCTGCCGCCGCAGGGTGATCGCCGGCGAGCGCGGCGGGCCGGTTCCGGGCTACCATCGCCACATATGCCCCAGATCACGATCAATGGCCAGCCTGTTGAGTTCCAGCCCGGCGAGGTCATCATGAAGGCCGCCAACCGCGTGGCCTTGGATATCCCGCAGTACTGCTACCACGACGGGTTGTCGATCGTGGCGTCGTGCCGGATCTGTTTGGCCGAGGTCTGGATGTCCAACAAACAGACCGGCAAGCTCGAGCCCTACATGGGCGGAAAGCTCCTGCCCACCTGCCAGACGACGGCCACGGAGGGGATGGTCGTCTACACCGATAGCCCCAAAGCCGTGGCCAACCAGAAGGCCGTGATGGAATATCTGCTCATCAACCACCCGCTGGATTGCCCCGTGTGCGACCAGGCTGGCGAGTGCTTCCTGCAGGATTACAGCTACGAATATGGCCGGGGTCAGAGCCGCTTCGAAGAGACCAAGGTGAAGCAGCCCAAGAAGGACCTGGGGCCCAACATCTATCTCTACAGCGACCGCTGCATCATGTGTACGCGGTGCGTCCGCTTCACCCGCGAAGTCACGGGCACGGCCGAGCTGCTCGTCTCAGGCCGCGGGAACCGCGAGGAGATCGACGTCTTCCCCGGCAACCCGATCGACAACGAACTGTCGGCCAACGTCGCCGACCTGTGCCCGGTCGGCGCGCTGTTGGACAAGGATTTCTTGTTCGCCCAGCGCGTCTGGTTCCTCAAGGAGACGCCGTCGATCGACGGGATCACCGCGAGCGGCGACAACCTGACGATCCACCACAACGACGGCAAGATCTACCGCGTCAAGCCGCGGACGAACCTCGCCGTCAACAAGTGGTGGATCACCGACGAGGTGCGCTACGGCTGGAAGTTTGCGCATCGAGAAGACCGGTTGGCCGCGCCGATGCGCAAGCAGTTCGGCGTCGCCGTCGCCACCGACTTCGAACGCGCCTGCCGCGAGGTCGCCGAGGGCATGCGCAAGGCCGCGGGCGCGGGCAAGCGGGCCGCGGTGATCGTGAGCCCCATGCTCTCGTGCGAAGAGGCGTTTGTGCTCGGCCAGTTCGTGCAGTCGGTCGACCCGCAGGCGTTCCTGGCCGTGGGAGCGGTGCCGTTCCACGGGCAGGACAAGACCTTCCCGCCGGGCGACGCCAACGGCTTCAAGCTGTATGCCGAGAAGGCCCCCAACGCACGTGGCGTCCGCCGCGTGCTCGAAGCCCTGAGCCGCCGCTCGCCCCACAACGGCTACGTCGCGACCTTCGAGCAGATCCAAACTCAACTGGCCAACAACGAGATCGGCGGGGTCTTGGTGACGGGGAACTACCCCAGCGACTGGTCGACGCCGGAGTTCATCGCGGCGCTCCGCGGGAAGTTCGTGGCCGTGATCGACACGCTGCCCAGCGCCATCACCGAACGAGCCGACGTCCTGCTCCCGGGCGCGACGTGGGCGGAGAAGGCCGGGACATTCGAGAACGCCCGCCACATGCTCCAAGCGTTCGAAGCCGCGATCCCCGTTCGCGACGGCGCCCGCAGCGAGGGCCAACTCGCGTTCGACCTCCAGGCCGAGGCCCGACCCGCCCTTACAACGACGGCCCTGGGCGCGGACATCACCCCATCGGAACTTTTCAACGCCGCCGCGATCCGAGCACGAATGGCCGCCTTCGCGCCGGAGCTTGGCGTGTTCGTGAGCGAAGTATCAATGCCGGTGGCGGCGCTGCAACAGGAGCCGGAGATGCAAGTCGTGGAGGTATGATGATTCGCAAGGAGGATCGACTTGATGCAACTGCCCATCCTCCTCGCCGCCGGCCCTGACGACACGATTCTCTTTGCCATCGTCGTCATCGCGTTCCCGCTTTTTGGCGCGATGGTCTTCTTCTGGTGGCGACGGCAATACGGCGTCGACCCCGCGACCCGACGTTCGCCCGGCGGGCGGTTCGCGCGACGCCGCACACGGCGTGACGATGGCAACGTCGTGTACGTCCACAACCCAATCTTCACCGGCGTCGCCGCGGCGCACATAATGGGGCTCCAGCCCCCGCATCCGCACGGCGGCAAATCCAATACCCAACAGGATCCCGACGCCACGCGAAGTGATCAGCAAGGGCACCACGGAACTCATCAGCACGGCGACCAACCGATCGATCAAGGCGGCGACGGGCCGTTCACCGGCGAGATGAGCGGCGAGAGCGAATCGAGCGCGTCCGGCGGCGGCGGCGGCGGCGGAGATTGACCGCGCCAGTCACCGCGCGGTGACCTCCGCGGCTCCCTTTAACGGGCGACAACCCGCTCGCCCGCTCTAACAATCGTGCATGGCAGCAACCAGTCCCGAGGCCGAGTCCGCCGATCCCACGCATGTATACCCCGCCGAGCAACCGGCCGCGCCGGGCGTGGGCCTCACCGGGCCTTGGCCTGATCGCCTCGCGGCCATAGAAACCACGCTGCGCGAAATGTCGCTCCAGCCAGATCCGCAAAAGATGGTCTTGGCCTACGGACAGCGCCTGCGGCACTACTTCGCCTACGACGGGCTGATCGCGCTCTCACGCCGCGGGCTCGAATCACCCGCGTACCGCATCACGCGCTTCACCGGGTGGCCACGCCAGCCCGACCCGTGGAGAGAGCGCGAGAAGCTCCCGGTGTTCAAGAGCGGCGTGCTGAGCGAGCTGATCTATGGCGACTCGCCGCGACTCATCAACGACTTCACGCCCGACCCGGCCGACCCGGCCTTCGAATATCTCAAAGATGTTCGCTCGCTCGCCGCCATGCCCCACTTTGACGGCGGGGTCGGGCTGAACATGGCGCTCACGCTCCGCAACACCCCGAACGCCTTCGACCCCGAACGCTTCCCCGAGATCTTCTGGCTCAGCAACCTCTTCGGCCGCGCCACCGCGAGCCTGGCCATGGCCCGCGAGCTCGGCGAAGCCAACAAGCAGCTTGATCGCGAGGCCCGCGTGATCGCCGACATCCAACGCTCGCTCCTCCCGGCCGCCCTCCCGCAACGCAACGGGCTCGACCTCGCGGCGTACTACCAGACCAGCAAAAACGCCGGCGGCGACCTCTACGACTTCTTCCATCTGCCCGACGGCCGACTCGGCATGCTCATCGCCGACGTCTCCGGCCACGGCACGCCCGCCGCCGTCGTCATGGCCATCCTCCACGCCATCGCACACACCATCCCCAGCGGCCACGACGACCCCGCACAACTCATGGCCGGCATCAACGCCACCCTCACCGCTCGATACACCAGCGACGGCGGCACCTTCGTCACCGCGTTCTACGGCATCTTCGACCCACGCTCTCGCTCGCTCACGTTCACCTCCGCCGGCCACAACCCGCCGCTGGTCCACTCGGCCCGCCGCGAGAACGTGACGATGCTCGGGTCCGTGCAGTCGCTCCCCCTGGGCATCCTCGCCGACACGGTTTACAAGTCCGACCGTGTCACACTCGAACCCCGCGACACGCTCCTCCTCTACACCGACGGCATCACCGAAGCCCGCAACCGCCGCGGCACCATGTACACCGAAGCCCGCCTGGTCGACCTGCTCTCCCGATGCGCCGAAGCCGCCACCGCCCAGGAAACCCTCGATGCACTTCTCATCGACGTTGACGAGTTCGTCGACGGCACGCCAGCGGGTGATGATCGGACGATCCTGGTGGCCAAGGTGCGGTGAGCGAGCCGAGCGGGGGCGCGTTCGAGCGGGATGAGGAATGCTCCTGTCCCAAAGCACCCATTTCCAGAGCGAAGTCGGTGGCATGGAAAAGACTGGTTTTGCCCAAGTCCGGCGGTCAGTATTCAACGCATGCGAGCGAGGAGTGTCCAAGTGACCTGCCGAAGGGAGGGGCGAGGCCCCGACCGCAGGCAAGGCCAGAGCCGCCGCGAGGTCGGCGTCGAATCGGGCCGGGAGCACCTACCCACGCGACGAGCGCTCGTTAGAGGAATGAAGGCGCCCCGCCAGTCATACGCCTTCTCACTGGAACACAGCGTCATGTGTACCCAGCACCTCCGGGGCGACCTACTCCGACTCCTCATTCTTCCCGTGCAACGGCTGTGTTTCTGGGAGATCTCGCATCATGGCTTAGACGCCGCGCTTTCTGTCGGCCTTCCAAGCCACATCAGCGTCTGTCCATCATTCTTGGACAACGTCCGGATCAGCCCTGCCAACCCCAACCGCTCCATCCCACTCACCGCAAGCTTCACGCCGGCGAGTGGCCCGCTCGCATGTACACCGACGAAGCCGTCGCACTCAAAACGCACTGACCCTGCGCGGCTCCCACAAGCAGTTTCGCGATCGTAAGCGGGTCATCGTCCTTGACAATGTACCCCGAAGCGCCCTCCCGCAGCGCCCGGTCAATGAGCGCCGCGTGGGCGTGTCCGCTGAACATGACGACCCGAGTGGCCGGGCACTTGGAGACCAGCGCACTCAACGCCGCGAAGCAGTCGGCACCGGGGATCTCCACGTCCAATAGGACCACATCCGGGCGTAACCGGACGATCATCGCGACCGCCGCGACCGGGTCGGGCGACCACCCAAGCCAGCGGAGCAGGCCCGTCATGGGGAAGTAGTGCTCTAGCGCCTCCGCGGCGAGATTGTTGTCGTCCACCATGAAGACGCCGGGGATGGGAAGAGTTTCGCTCATCGGCTACTTCTCCGTCGCAGTCTGCACGCTCGCATGGCAGGCTCGTGTAATCGCGTCCCGAAGAGCGCCGGGGCTCGGCGACGGGCTCAGCACCGTCAGCCGCTCGCTCCCATTGTCAAGCCCCGCCGCGTGCTCCGCGCTCGACCCGCTTCCATTCTTATCTGAAGATTCTAGCTCCCCCTCGATGACGACCATCCGGCCTCGCGGGTGCTTATCCAGATACGCCCGTAACAGTGACACATCGGGTGTTTCTACCACCCACACCGCCACATCCGGCGCGGATGACTCCAGATGACGAAACGTCTTGAATGCCAACTGCTCTAGAAACATCATGGCCAGAGATTCCTCACGCTGCCCCTTGATGGTAATGGCGGCGGTCCGCAACACCCCCGCGACCGCCGTTCTCCCAGAAACCGCCGCAGGAAGCGTCATCGTAAACGTCGTGCCCTCACCCGGTGCTGATCGCACCGCCACTGTGCCACCTGCGGATTCGACGATGCCCCTCACCATCCCCAGCCCCATGCCGGTGGCAATCGCCCGGCCCTTCGTCGAGAAGTACGGCTCGAAGCACCGCGCCATCACCTCGGCGGGCATCCCCGGCCCGTCGTCCTGCACCAGCAGCCTGATCACCGGCTCGCCTGCTGGGCTCGTCGCGGCTTCCGCTATGATATGGACGGTCCCGGCGGGCTGATCCGCCATCGCCTCCCCAGCGTTCTGCACCAGGTTGAGAACGGCCTGCGCCAGCCGATGCCGAGCGATGGTCACACCCAGGCCTGCCGGCACCCCGCACTCAAGCCGGATGTGCCGTGGGAGCGCGGCGTGAAGGATCTGGAAGGTTTCTTCGCACCACGCCTCCAGATCGGCGGCCGGCGTCGACGCCTCCAAACGCCCGGTGTCCATCGCCATCAGCCGCATCCCGGCCGAAAGCGTGCTCAGGTGGTCCAGCGACTTGCTGATGGCCGCAAGGTTCGTGCGAGCTTCTTCGGTCGTGCACGCCGTTTCAAGCATCCGCAATCGGGCCCGGACCGGCATGGTCATGTTGGCGATATCGTGCCCCAAACCCGCCGCCAATGTTCCCAACGCCGCCAGTCGCTCGGCGGTGTGCAAGGCCACCGTCGAGGTCGCCAGCTCTGCCGTCCGCTCCTCGACGGCCAGTTGAAGATCCTCGCGGTGCCGCAAAAGTTCCTTCTCGATGGCCTTCCGCTCGGTGATGTCGCGGATATTGCATTGGATGACGCGGTGGCCGTTCTCCGGATAGGCATTGGCGACCACCTCCACCTCGCGACGCTGCCCGCTCTTGCTTTCCAGCGGCAGGTCGTCGTAGCGGATATAGCCCCGCGTCTGCAGCTCGGACATCGCCGCGCGGCTCGCCGTCGCGTCCGCAAAAACGCCGATCTCCCACAGCTCCCGGCCCAGCGATTCGCCGCGCGTGAGGCCGAGCACTCCTAGCACGTAGGGATTGGCATCGGTGATCTGGCCCGTCTGCCCGTCGAGGATGAGCACGCCGTCCTTGGCCGCTTCAAAGAGCCGGCGGTAGCGGATCTCGGAGGAACGCAGGGCCGCCTCTGTCCGCTCGCGGTCGGTGATCTCCTCCACGATCGCTCCGAAACCCAGCACCTCACCCGCGCCGTCGCGCACCAGATACCAGCACTCACTCCAGACACGTTTAACGCCGGGCGCCGCGGGTGTCTCTCCAGAGAACTCATGATTCAGCACGGCTTCGCCCGTCGCCAGGATGCGGGCCGTCACCTCGCGGATCGAGTCCATGAGCGAGGGCACAATCTCGGAGACATGCCGTCCCAAATGCGCCTCGGCGGATACACCGTTCATCGCCGCGAGGCGATCGTTGATCCGCACGTAGCGCAGGTCACAATCGAGGAAGCAAAAGCCAATGGGCGCGGTACGGAGAAGCGTGTCGAGCAAGGTGCTCACACGCCGAAACTCGGCTTGTGCCTGCTTGCGCGCGGTGATGTCAACCGCCGCCAGCACCCCCGTCGCCGGGATGCGGATGCCGCCAACGTCTGCGAAAATGACCTGCTTCTTGACCGACAGCCAGTGAATTGAGCCATCGCGATGGACGACCCGATGGTCCATGACGAACGACCCGTCCCCCTTGGGATCGTGGGAGCGGTCCATATGCCGAAAAATCTCGTCGGCGTCGTCGGGATGGAAGGTGGCGTGGATGGCCGAGCGCGGCAACGCCACACCGGCCTCCAGCCCGAAGAGTTCCGCGGCGATGGCGTCCAGAACAACCGTGTCCTCGGCATAGTCAAACCGGTTCACACCCAGACCCGCCACCTCGACCGCCAGCTGCAGCTGCTGCCGGCTCAACTGCAAGGCCGACGCGCGGGCTCGAAGCTCCCGCGCCATCGCCCACCGCTCCGCGGCGTTCTCCACGGCGCGCGTCAGGCTATCAACAGTCATCCAGCTCTTGCCCAGAAAGTCCTGCGCCCCCGCCCGCACCACCGCGCGGCCGAGCTTCAAGTCGTCGCTGCCCGTCACCACCACCGTCGGGCAGATAGTCGACCCCTCCGCGTCGGCCAACGCCGCCAGCACCTCACCGGCAGCCATGTCCGGCAAAAAGTAGTCCAGCACCAAGCAGTCCGGAATCGATGCGAGGCACTCCCGAACCCCAGCCGCGCCATTCTCGGCCTCAATGAACTCATACCGCCGCTCCGACCCCTTCAGTAGCAATCGCCGGATCTCCGCCCGATCCTCCAAGCTGTCGTCGATGATGGCAACCTTCCAGAACTCATTTTTCATGGTCGATCCCCTTCTACAACAGGCAGGACGGCCCGGCTCAACCAATACGTCAGCATATCGACGAGCACCGCAAGGTGTTCCGGGTATTGCACCGGCTTGACGTGGTAGGCGTTGGCACCGGCGGCGTAGCAATAGCAGATGTCTCTCACGTTCGCCGACGTGGAAAGAACCACCACCACCACGCACTTGAGCGCCGGATCGGCTTTGATCGCCCCAATCGCCTCCCGACCATCGGTCCCGGGAGTATTCAGATCCATCAGCACCAGCGTCGGGCGGGTCTGGTCCTGCGCACGCATCATCGTCAACGCGTCGCCGCCGGTTTTCGCCCGGATCACCTCGGCTGGGAACCCTGCCCGCTTGACCGCCTCCTGCACAGTCTCGAAGTCCTCGTCGGAGTCCTCCACGATGACCAGGATGGGCACGCGGACAAAGGGCGGCTTCTTGGTCGCGGCCATGTCAGGTTCCTTCCCGCCGCGGCAGAGTGAAATAGAACGTTGTGCCCTTGCCCGGGGTCGAGTCGAGCCACACTCGACCGTGGTGGCGTTCGACCAGTTTCTGAACGATGGTCAGTCCGGCCCCCGCGCCGCCGCCGAACTCATCCTGCCCGTGCAAACGCTTGAACATCTGGAATATCTGATCGAAGTGCCGCGACGAGATGCCGATCCCGTTGTCCCTCATGAAATAAATCATGTGGCCCGCCGACCCCACGGGGCACCCGGGCCGCGAGTTGTCCTCGTCTGGAGCGATGAAACCGACCTCGACGCGCTTCTGCGGCTTGTCGTTGTACTTTAGAGCGTTCGACAACAGGTTGACGAAAATCTCCCGGCATCGCACCCGATCGCACTTGGCCAGAGGGAGGGGACGAGGTACAGCGATCTCCTGGGGTCCCTCGCTCCGCCGTGCGTCGATCATCTCGATCGCCTCCGTGACCACCTCGTTCAAGTCCCACTCCTCGGTCAGGAGCGACGCGCGCCCAACACGCGAGAAGTGCAGCAGCGAGTCGAGCAGGCTGTCCATTCGAACCGTCAGCCGCATCAGCCCTTCCAGCTTGCGGCGTTGTTCCTTGCCCGTCATGGTCGCGTCTTCGAGCAGTTGGTGCGCGTACTTGTGGATCCCCCGTAGCGGCTCCTTCAAATCGTGCGACGCCACATAGGCAAACGCGTCGAGCTCCTCGTTCGACTGGGTCAGATCGGCGTTGAGGTCCGCCAAACGCTGGGCCCGGCTGACGACCACCTCCATCACCAGCATCCGCAGCCGGGCGGCGGCATCAAGTTCCACCGTCAGCCACGGCAACGACCGCCCGCGCACCGATTCCTGGAACAGCTCGAAGCTCATCCGCGGGGTCAGCCGCGGGCCGTGTGGGCCGGGCACGATCGGTTTCTCGTGCGGGTTGCCGCCCCAGTTGATCGTCTGAGTTGTCTCCGGCCTGAACCAGAGGATCCAGTTCTGTTTGGCGCGAGAAAGCGGCACGGCCAACAGCCCGCTGGCCACATCCGCGAACGCGGCCGCCGGCGGGTAGTCTCGCGCAAGAGAGTCGGTGGCGTAAAGGGGTCGTGTCGCGGAGGCAAACTCCGGCCGTTCATTCAGCCACTCGCCCAGCCCCACAAGCTCCGACTCCGTCGGCGTGTTGCCCACGCACCACCAGCGGCCCAGATGGTACAACGCCGCCCCGCCCGCGCCGATGCCGTCGATCACGTTTGGCGTACCCACGGTCAGGGCCGTCAGGTTGTCGCCCTGCGCGGCCTGCGCTATCAACTGCTGGTGCGTCTCGTCGAGCTTCAGCCGGTAGGCCAAATGCTCCCGGTCTTCGGCCGCCTGGTACTGCAGTGAGACCACTTGAGCCAGGAACTCGCACGCCGCCCGAACCTGATACGGCACGTGCTTGGGCCCGGCGTAATGGTGACCGTTGATGAAGCCCCAAAGTTCCTCGCCGCCGCGGATCGCAAGAGTGAGCGCGGCTGTCACCGTCATGTTCTTCAGATACTCGGTATACATGACCGATGCCCCACGCAAGGCGCAGTGCGTCATGGTTAACTGCCGTCCGGTGTCGGGGTTCGTAAGCGGGACGAGTTCGGCTAAGTCGCCCGCCACGTCCGGTACCGGCCGAATCCAAATCTGTTTGAAAACCTCCCGCGCCGGCTTCGGAATGTCCTCGGCCGGGTAATGCAGCCCCAACCACGGGTCCAGGTCGGCCCGCTTGCTCTCGGCAACAACCTCGCCGTGACCATCAGCGTGGAACTTGTAGATCATCACCCGGTCCAGCCCGGTAAGCGTCCGGAACTCGTCGGCCGTCAAGTCGCAGAACTCTTGCAGGTTCCTGGCGGTCTGCAATCGGGCGACCGTCTTCTTGACCAACGCGTAATAGTCCGGCTCGCCCGCCACCGTGCGCCCGGTCGCCTCGAACTCGATCACCGCGACGCCATCGATCGTGTGAGCCGTCACATCCAGCGGTGGCAAGTCACCGCGGGCCGGGAGTGTGAACACATAGAGCGGGTTGCGCTCGGTCGGCTCGCTCGCCAGAAACGCCTTCAACCTCGCCTCCCCGTCAGGTCCAATGGCCACGCTCGCGGGCTTGTTCAAAAGCGCCTCCGCCGCGTGGCCCAGCAGCCGGTCGGTATTCTCGCTGGCCTGCAGGATCGTCAGGTCCGTCAGCCGCAAGACCAGCAGCGCCCCGTGCGCCAGCACGCACCCCGGCGTCTGCACCGGCTCGCTATCGCAGGTGGTGATCGTGACGCCGTGCCGCTTGATGCTGTACGGCTGGCCAGCCCATGGCGCTGCAGGGTCAATGGTGGGGTTCATCGGGCATCGCTCTCGACTGATAACCAACGGTGCAAACCCTTGAACGTCGCCTTCGCGGCGTCCACAGCTTCGTCCTGATCGGCCTCAGTGACCACAGCCGCAGTGATCGCCGTGCGGAACCCTTGCCACATCGCGCCGGTGCCGTCGCCGTAACCGCGGAAGAACCCGCCGCCCGTCGCCGGCGTCAAGCCCAACGATTTCTCCACCGCTCCGCTGATAATCTGCCCCCCAAGGGTCGCGCCTTCCATCACATACAGACAGCCGAATGCGGCGGACACCGTGCCGTGCGCTGGTAGCTCCGTGCACACCGGCAGCGCCGCCACGCTCGCCACCCCGAGCGCCCGCAGATCGGCCTCAAGAAGAGACGCCTTCTGCCGCTGCGTCAAGTCGAAACCGCGCTCTGACCACCCGCCGATCTGCCCCAATCCGGCCTCGAGCGGCAAATAGAAGCCGTAGAAACGCCCCAGCGTGCGCACATACGACTTCAACGTGAGCGTTCCGCTCGTGAGATCGAGCACGGCCTCGATGGCCTCGTGCTCGGAGCGTGTTTCGGCCCTGAGCCGAGCAAGGATTGAAGACGGTCCACGAGCGGTTTCGGTGTTCATCGCGCAGCCTCCACAAACGCCTCCAACAACCAACGCGGACGGCCGGGGCGAGCCTCGCTCACCCTCACGCCCTCCAGCACCAACGTGAGCCCCAACGTGGTCGTGCCTACCCCGCGCTCGCCATGGATAAGGGACAAACGCTTGGCCAGGAAACCCCCGGCGAGGGTGTGATTCCGGCCCAAAATGCCGGCTGCCGTGAGCGGAGTGTCCATGCGTCGTTCCTCGAACTAACTCAACACTGCCATGGTACCCTCATAACAGGTGAGAAATCCCTCGGATGCTCACACTTTCGGGCGTCCGCACCAGACCGCGCCCACCACCCCCGCCCCAAACCTCGCGAGGCACGCCGCTCCACCCGTCACACGTTAACGGCCGAAGGAACCGAGCATTCCAGCGACAACCGCCCGCCTGTTGCCAAAACAGAGACGGCCAGCCCATTCACACAAGCACTTTTCCCCTATCCGCTTTCGAGCGATGCCCCGCGTTCTCCTGCCCAAGCCCTCTGTCTACCTTAAAACCATGCCCGCACCTCGCCGCATCCTGGTCGTGTGTGGCCACCCGACCCCGGGCAGCTTCTGTGAAGCGATCGCCAGGGCATACGGCTCCGCAGCGACCCAGGGCGGCCACGTCTGCCGCACCCTTGTGCTGCACGAGTCGAAGTTCGACCCCATTCTCCACGGCGGTTATCACACTCGCATGGAGTTGGAGCCAAGCCTGGTCGCCGCTCAGGAATCGATTCTCTGGGCCGAGCATCTGGTGTTTGTCTACCCAACGTGGTGGGGTTCGCTGCCGGCGCTCTTAAAAGGCTTCATCGATCGCACATTCCTGTCCGGATTTGCCTTCAAGTATCGGGAGAACTCCGTCCGCTGGGATCGTCTGCTCGCAGGGCGCTCGGCCCGGCTCTTCGTCACCATGGACGCCCCGTGGTGGTGGGACACATTCGTGAACCGATCAACTTCGCGGCGCACCATGGCCGGACCCATCCTCAATTTCTGCGGCGTCCGCCCCGTCCGCATCACCGTCTTCGATCAAGTGAAAGCCTCCAGCCACGAAAAGCGTAAAGCCTGGCTGAACAAGGCCCACGCGCTCGGCGTTGCCGGAACCTGACGCCCTCACGGCTGCCCCGCCGCCATGGTCTGTTGCTCGCTCCCGCGCACCACGCCCTCGACCGACCGAACATCTGCAACATCAACGCCCCCGTCGCCGTTCAGGTCGCGGGGGCTCTACCAAATCCCGTGCAGCTCATCGATGTGCACGCGGCCGTCGGCGTTCACATCGCCGGTTCCACGCCCGCGCAGTCCCCCCTCAACGCGTCGAATCCGAAAAAACGGCCGACTCGTAGACCGCGTGATAAAAGATCCAAACCTTGCCCGTGCCTAGAAAACACTCCGGGTAGCGCGCGATCAGTCGCGGGTTATTCCGATCAGCCCGGCGCAGGTTCGACCCACTCGCATTCCCTTGGCTGTCTTCAAGGCTCGTGTGCCACAGCTCCCAAAGGACGGCTTCCAAGGGGCTATCGCCGCTGAGAACGCGTAACATCGACTGCACAAGCTGGTTCTAGACAAACGGCTCGAACGACGTGCCCCACCGCGGCGTCGCCAAACCAAAAACGCGTCGCATCCAGCATCCCCGCCTGTTCTTGCGCGCTTTTGATCTCGTAATGCCGGGCCGTCGAGCCAGGCTTGATCCCGCTCACAACCCCCCGCCGTCCAAAGATCAAGGTCGGGAAGTCATCGCTCTACCCATCCAGAACCTCGCCTGCCGCGGCTGGGGGTTCGATCGGTCCTCCCTCAAACCACCGCAAGCCCACCGCCGACCTTCCGTTTTCACGCCACCACCGCGGCGGCGTAGCCACCGCGCGCAACCGAAATGAGTTCGTTCGCAATCGCCTACATCCGCCTCAAGTTCGGCCGCGCGCAGCGCTAACGCATCGCACTCACCCGATTCTCAGCACAAGACCACGGCATTCACGCCGCAGCTACGGAGCTTCCCCGATTTACTCTCGCCCCCAGAGACCTTAGTTCTCTGCTGTGTCTCCGGGCATCGATATCACTTCATGGCAACAACGCGCGTGATCAACATTGCCAATGCATACTCACAAGACACTCTTGGTCACTGTCTGTACCGCCCTGCTGGAAGCTCC
>Ga0105049_10004069_pt1 | contig 17196 bp, 10 predicted proteins | sample MAT06_FD_78087 | JGI IMG/M metagenome (GOLD analysis project Ga0105049, IMG submission 78087) | Freshwater microbial communities from Lake Fryxell liftoff mats and glacier meltwater in Antarctica - MAT-06 | ecosystem: Environmental > Aquatic > Freshwater > Ice > Liftoff microbial mat | place... | reverse complement strand
TATTATACCAATTCTGCTTGTAAAATAGTTCAAACTATTTTAAACGCTTGAAGTGGTAAATACCGATAGAGTAGCTGTTATAGGCCAATGAAGTGAAACGGTATTGGACTATTACAGATACCTAAGCGGGATACCTAAACGGTATTACAACAGATACCTTCAATTTGGGGAGTGACAAAATGGGTTTTTTCGATTGAAAAATAGATTCGAAAGGTGAGAAACGAACTTTCTTGTATACTTGTTCGCCTTAATCAACCACAAAAAAAGACAGCTTATGAGTAATTTATGGAAAAGAAAACCGCTTGGTGCTTTATTGAGAGAAGCAGCCGGAGAATCGGGAGGACTGAAACGAACCTTGGGTCCAACATCTCTGGTAGCCTTAGGAATAGGAGCCATTATCGGCGCTGGTCTTTTTTCAATTACAGGGGGTGCAGCAGCAAATAATGCGGGACCGGCTGTAACGATCTCTTTTATAATAGCAGCTTTAGGATGTGGTTTTGCTGGTCTGTGTTACGCAGAATTTGCATCCATGATTCCTGTAGCCGGAAGTGCATATACATATAGTTATGCCACTATGGGTGAATTTATGGCATGGATAATTGGATGGGACTTGGTATTGGAATATGCTGTGGGTGCCGCAACGGTATCTATCTCTTGGTCGCGATATCTTGTCAAATTCCTCGAGTATTACGATGTGCATCTATCGCCGAAAATGACCATGTCGCCTTTCGACTCCGTGACAACTCAAACAGGAGAAGTAATTCATGGAATGGTAAATCTACCTGCCGTGTTTATTGTTGTGTTGATGTCGCTTGTGTTAATACGCGGAACCAAAGAGTCGGCATTCGTAAATGGATTTATCGTGACTCTGAAAGTAGCGGTAGTACTTATATTTATTGGATTGGGTTGGAGTTATATTGATACAGCCAATTACACACCTTACATTCCTGAAAATACCGGAGAGTGGGGATCATTTGGCTGGAGTGGGGTATTGCGAGCTGCGGGTATCATCTTTTTTGCGTACATAGGATTTGATGCAGTATCAACGGCTGCCCAAGAGGCGAAGAATCCAAAGCGAGACATGCCGATTGGAATTCTGGTTTCTTTGGCGATTTGTACCGTGCTGTATTTATTGTTCGCTCACGTGATGACCGGTGTTACACATTACACTTCGTTCGCCGGGCAAGATGGAATAGCTCCTGTAGCCGTTGCCATCGAACACATGGGTATATTGGGGGCTGATGGTGTAATAACTCCCGATTACCCTTGGCTCAATAAAGCGATAATTATAGCTATTCTTGCTGGTTACGCTTCGGTAATTATGGTAATGCTTCTTGGTCAAAGCAGGGTATTCTTCTCTATGTCGAAGGATGGTTTGATTCCACCAGTATTTAGTAAAATTCATAAGAATTTTAGTACACCTGCAAAAAGCAACCTCTTGTTCATGTTGTTTGTGAGTTTGTTTGCCGCATTTGTTCCAGGTAGAGTTGTTGGCGAAATGACAAGTATCGGAACTCTCTTCGCATTTATATTGGTTTGCCTTGGTGTATTGGTGATGCGTTATCAAATGCCGAATGCACCTCGCGGGTTTAGAACACCATTCGTTCCTTGGGTGCCTATTTTAGGGATAGTAGCTTGTTTGGCAATGATGGTTTCATTGCCAGGTGACACTTGGCTTCGACTTCTTTTGTGGCTTGCTTTGGGCTTTGTGATATACTTCGCTTATGGCATAAAGAATAGTAAACTACAAAAAGGTGAGGACGATCACCACGACGAAGAACAGCGATCATATGGTAAAAAGTAGTGTTTGAGCACTTATTTAAAACCGGTCGAAAGGCCGGTTTTTTTTATCCCGAATTTTAAGATATGCTTCTTCATCGAATCGCCGTTGGAAGAGATAAAGTACTTTAGATAATGTTATACCAATTCTGCTAGCTAAATAGTCTAAACTATTTTATAAGCATGAAGTGGTAAATACCTTCAAAGTAGCTGTTAAAGGCCAACGGAGTGAAAAGGAATTGGACTATTACAGATACATAAACGGCATTAATTGGCAGGGACTTGCATAAAATAAGTAGCCCCGATCGTTATCGGGGCTATCTTCTTGCTTAACCTTAATTAACCTTAACTACTCTTGTGAGAGAAGTCTTAATGCGATTGTTTTATTTAACCAAATGAAACATTCTACATGGTCTTTAACGGGAGCGATTCTTTGGAGGTTTCACTTTTTTTGAAAAAAGTCAAAATATTTTTAGTTTTTGAGGAAGGACAGGGGGTGTAGGGGGAAATTTTTTGGAATGCGAATATTCCGAGAGGGTTTTTCAATGAATTTGCCTATTATTTCGAATCTCTGATCGGGCATTGTGCTGCGGAAAGAATATTCCTACATTTTTATAATCTTTTGCGATTGCAAAATTTTCTCATTTTCCCTCAACACCACGATGCACTCTCCTGCAGCATACCTTCCATCTCCCAAATATAAGTCATGTCCGATTCAGTTGGTGCGAACCCATCTACCAATCTGCCCGTAATATCATAAAGACTAAACTCCAGTTTTTCTAAGTTCATATCAGTGCCATCGAAATAGATGTAGAAGGATTGCTCCACAGGATTTGGGCCATAGAGGAAGTAATCCGGTTTGGGAATATCTACAATGTTAGGAGGAGAGCAATCCGGGGGAGTGCAAAAATCGTCGCATCCCGGAACTAAGCAGCCGCATCCATCCACTTTTAATATCCAAACTTGTTGACGGGGCAGTTCGAGGCTTGGGTTGTCCTGCCAATTATCGGTAGCTTCACCCACCATGATGTATCCACCATCGCGTGTGGCCTTAAGGTCATACATCTCATGGTAGTCGTATGGGCTATTTACATAGAGGTACTTGCGGTGCCAAAGGAGAGTACCTAGGCTGTCGTATTTCGCTATTATAAGATTGGTATTGTTGTCGTAAGCTAAAGAATCCGGAGGTTCGAGAGGTTCCCAATTGCGGCCGGTACACACGTATCCCCCATCGCAGCTCTTGGTGATACAAGTGAAGCCATCATAATAGTCGAGTTCCAATTCACTATTCCACCATACCAATTCTCCATCAAAATTCAGCTTATAAATCAACTCATTGGAACCATTAACCGGATTTTCCATGTCATCCAGAGTGTTAACACAAACAAAGCCATCAGCGTGAATTACCATTTCCTCGGGATGGCTTGCATTAAACTCTTCGATGTCATCCTTCTGCCACACCAGGTTCCCTTGGGTGTCTAATTTTAGAAACCGCTCGATTGCCCAATTTCCATTTTCAAGAATTTGTGTGGCTCCTGCCACAATCACGCCATCATCCACTGCGCCTAGTGTATAGCAGAGATCCGCATCTTGCCATACATCTTCCACATCCACACCAAAGGAATAATGCCATAGCAAATTACCATCTGAATCGGTTTTGAGAATGATAAAATCATTTCCGGTTTGTTCAGCAGTTGTTTGACAAGCAAAGTAAATACCTATACTATCTGAACTCATGTAGTAGGGTCTTAGCCAAGCCGCCTGAAAGGTTTCAAGGCCATACCATAGAGGAGACTTGAACGACTTTGTTTTTAATGTATCTCCATTGAGGTCATACCAAATCAATGCAATTTTTACTGTGCCTGAATCAGACGTTCGATAGCCTGCTAAAATTGAATTACCATCATTCGAAATAGTGTTGCAGTCATGAACACTCCTATAGGAACGTTGGAATGAACCATATTTTTGGAATATAGTAACTCACCGGAAGGGCTTAACGAGCAAATTAATGCGTCATAGTGGAATCCATCTTCCTTATCAGGGATAACACCCCCAATCCTATATCCTATGTCAATTTCCCATACATTGCTTAATACAGTTACAGTCTCTTCATGAAATCTTAAAGAGAAAGTTTGGGAATAGACATTCGACACCCCGAATACAGATAATAAGATGAATACTACATATTTGAATAATTGACTAATGAATGATTTAAAATTTTCCGGATAAACGGCGGTGAGGATCAATGGTAAACAATTAATAATAAATGTGATACTGCCTATTTGCTATACCAATTTCGGTATTTCTTAATTTGTTTTGTTTCACCCATTGAGCGTATTCGGAAGTTGTTCTGAATTTTTTTGACCCCATCAGGGATTGGTCAAAAAAATTTCGGTAACAACTTCACGGTTGGTTTTCTAAAATCTCTTTTTTCATGCCGCCTTTTGATACAACACAATTGGTTTTTTGCCTTCTATGCCTTGATGTCTTCTACTACTATACTTGGTCACAAATCTGGCAACCCCTTGATATAATCCAACTCCATTATCGACTGGATGAAGATAAATATATTTCTGCTTGAGCGTTCTGAACCATCTTTCGATGAATGTATTGTCAGTAGCTCGGCCTTTTCCATTCATACTCACCCGAATGTCATTCTCCGAAAGAAAGCTCAACCAATGCTCGCATGTGTATTGACTTCCCTGATCAGAGTTAACAATCTCCGGCTCGCCATGACGCTCAATAGCAGCCTTCAAGACTTCAGTCTGGGTCTCCTTTTCCAGGCTATCAGATATCTGCCAACCTACAATGAATCTGCTGTAAACATCAATGATTGCCGTCAAATACATGAAGCCCTTTTTCATTGGTATGTAAGTGATATCAATAGGCCAAACCTGATTACGCTTCTCGATTTTCATACCACGTAATAAATAGGATCTGATGTACTTCACCTTTCCTCTTCGACTCAGATTCCGCTTTGGAGAAATTGCTTCAATACCCATCTTCCGCAATAGGCGCCGAATTTTTGTCGGACCATATTTCATCTCATGATCCAGAAGCTCATGCATCATACCTAGCACGCCTAATGTAGGATATTCAATAAACAATTCATCCATCTTGCGCATGAGATTCAGATTTTCTTCTGACTCTCCTTTGGGCTTGAAGTATAAATTGCTCCTATTGATCTCTAGAAGTTCTGTCTGCCTAAGAATACTCAACTCGTGGCCTTTCTTAGTCAATTTCAGACGTTCGCTCATAGTGAGGCTTTGCGTAAGCTTTTTTTAAAAAAGTCGTTCTCTACTTTCAACTGACCTATTTGCTGAAAAAGATTGTCCGTTGATTCTGTTGGCTCTGATTCAGACTTTTCCTCTCCAAAAGCAGCCGCCGCGTTTTCAATAAACTCGCGCTTTTCAGGTGGTAATCTGATTAGGATGCACTTCAAACTTCTTGGACAATTCTGTAATTGTCTGTTGTTCATTCAAGGCTTCTATTGCGAGGTTAGCCTTGAATTTTGCTGTGAATTTTCTTCTTGTTCTTTTCATTGCCATCGATTTTATTTTTCAAACTTAACCGATGGTCTAGAATTGTGGCAGTATTACAGATATTGGGGAGTGAATGTCTTTTATGATGGATGAGATTTGAATAATTCTAACGGTTTATTATGACGATTTTTTCCACACGTCAACTTACATCACCTCCACCAACTCCTCCTCCTCAATGGGCTTTCTGAATACAATCTGATGGTCGAATACATCGAGCACGAGTTTTTCATCCTTGTCGATTTGACCTCGAAGCATGTACTTCGATAATTCGTTCATCACTTCTTTTTGTATAACACGTTTTACCGGACGGGCACCGAACTGTGGATCATATCCTTTTTCTGCCAGATAATTCAGAGCATCCGGTGTTATAACAAATTCGAATCCGGCTTTTCCAAGTCTCTCACCCAAGATGCGCAATTGTAGTTTAACAATGTTGTGAATCTCTTTTTTGTTGAGAGGAGTGAACATAATGACTTCATCTACCCTGTTCAAAAATTCGGGTCTTAGGGTGGTCTTCAACAAGGCTAGAACTTCTTCCTTTGTTTCTTCAAAAAGTTCTGGGTCATCAGGATCCTTAGCGCGATCATATCGTTCTTGTATGATCTGTGATCCAAGATTACTTGTCATAATGATGATGGTGTTTTTAAAGTTCACCAACCTACCTTTTGCATCCGTAAGACGTCCGTCATCCAACACTTGAAGCAAAATATTGAAAACATCTGGATGGGCTTTTTCAATTTCATCGAGCAGAATAACACTGTATGGTTTTCTGCGAACGGCTTCGGTCAATTGACCGCCTTCATCGTATCCGACATATCCAGGAGGCGCTCCTACCAATCGACTCACACTATGGCGTTCTTGATATTCGCTCATATCAATGCGAGTCATGGCATTTTCATCGTTGAATAAGAAGGAACAAAGTGTTTTTGCCAATTCCGTTTTCCCCACTCCCGTGGTTCCCAAAAAGATAAATGATCCAATGGGTTTTTTCTCATCCGCTAAGCCCGCTCTGCTTCTTCTTACAGCATCGGCCACTGCCATTATAGCTTCGTGCTGACCAACCACTCTCTTTGACAACTCGTCTTCGAGGCGAAGAAGTTTTGATCTCTCACTTTCTACCAAGTTCTGCACAGGAATACCTGTCCACCGCGAAACAACATCTGCAATTTCTTCCGGATCCACTTCTTCTTTCAGCATCTTGCTGTTTATCTGAAGTTCTTGGAGTTTCACCTTATTGGACTCAATAAGAATTTCCTGTTCTTTTATTCTACCATATCTAATTTCGGCTACTAGACCATAGTTTCCCTCCCTTTCTGCTTGTTCTGCTTGGAGTTTTAGGTTTTCAACTTCGGATTTTGCGGCCTGAATTTTTTCTACAACATCCTTTTCCGACTGCCACTTGGCACTCAAGTTGTTTCGATCTTCACTCAATTCTGAAATCGACTTATTAAGCTCTTCAAGTTTTGTAGTATTGTTTTCTCGCTTTATGGCTTCTCGTTCGATTTCAAGTTGCATAATTTTCCTTTCAATCTCGTCGAGTTCTTGTGGCTTGGAATTGATTTCCATTCTCAACTTAGAAGCTGCCTCATCAATTAAATCTATTGCTTTATCTGGAAGAAAGCGATCCGTAATATATCGCTGAGAGAGTTCTACCGCTGCAATGATCGCATCGTCTTTGATTTGCACTTTGTGGTGGTTCTCATATTTTTCCTTTAGTCCGCGAAGTATTGAGATAGCTGCTTCTCTATCTGGTTCTTCGATCATTACTTTCTGAAAGCGACGTTCGAGGGCTTTGTCTTTTTCAAAATATTTTTGATATTCGCTGAGAGTGGTTGCACCTATGGCCCTTAGCTCTCCGCGCGCTAAAGCAGGTTTAAGAATGTTGGCGGCATCCATGGCACCTTCGCCTCCACCTGCACCTACTAGTGTATGTATTTCATCAATGAAAAGAATGATCTCTCCATTACTTTTTTGAACTTCATTGACAACAGATTTCAATCTCTCTTCAAATTCACCTTTAAATTTTGCCCCGGCAATCAAAGACGCCATGTCGAGCGAATAAACTTGCTTTGATTTAAGGTTCTCGGGTACGTCTCCGTTTATAATCCGGTGAGCAATACCTTCCGCAATGGCTGTTTTTCCTGTACCGGGCTCACCTATTAAGATTGGATTGTTTTTGGTTCTGCGAGAAAGAATCTGCATTACCCGGCGTATTTCTTCATCGCGACCAATTACGGGATCGAGTTTTCCATCTCTGGCGAGTTTGTTCAGATTTTTAGCATACTTCTCGAGCGAGTTGTATGTCTCTTCTTGACTGTGTGAGGTTACTCGTTCTCCTTTACGGAGTTCTTCAATCGCTTTTTTCAGGTCCTTGGATGTCACACCGGCATCACGAAGTATTTGCGAAGTTTTATCCTTCCCGTCTAGCATTGCGAGCAATAAATGTTCAATAGAAACATATTCATCATTGAATTGCTTCAATAAATTCATTGCTCTATTAATGGTATTGTTGGCTTCGGATGAAATTGATATTTGAGCACCACTTACTTTAGGAAAAGACTCTAATTGCCTTGTCAAAACCTGTTTAAGGACAGGTAAATTGACATTGAGTTTTTTGAGCAAGAACGGAGTTACATTTTCATCTACTTCAAAGATTGCTGAGAGAATGTGGGCATTTTCGATAAACTGATGCCCGGCTTCTAAAGCTATTTGTTGAGCTTTTTGAATCGATTCTTGCGACTTGAGAGTGAATTTTGATAGATTCATTTTTAATTCTTTGGATGGGAGTACTCAATTTCCTTGCCCTCAATGGGATTGGGTTTTTAATCTGTAATCTTGTCACATCTACCTCTACATTTGTCCCGTTTCGTCAGGTGGAAGTGAGTTTTCACGACAAAATAGCACAAATGATTAGTGCAGTACTGGAATCTAAATGAGAGCTTCCATCTAGAGTACTTTCATAAAGGGAAAAGTTAGGGAATTATATCAAATTGAATGACCAATTGAATAGAATATTTTTAATCGGATACATGGGTAGTGGCAAGAGCACTGTTGGTCGCATGGTCTCTGAAGTTTTGAATATTTCTTTTGTGGATTTGGATGAAATGATCGCTGTATATGCCGAAAGTTCAATTGAAGAGATATTTCGGGAATACGGGGAAATACGTTTTAGAGAGCTAGAGCAAAAGTGTTTGGAGAAGGTTATAGAAGAATCAGAATTCTGCGTAATAGCCACCGGAGGCGGTACTCCCTGTTTTTATCAAAATATGGAGTTCATGAAGAACAACGGACTGGTAGTTTATCTCAGACATTCTGTTTTATCTCTTATTCGAGGCATTGATCAATCGGCCACCGTTCGACCTTTATTGTCGAGCGTGCATGTGGAACAAAGAGTCTCCTTTGTAGAGAAGCACCTGTGCGAAAGGGAAGAGTTTTATTCAGGTGCAGATGTAATCCTCGAAACTGAAAACAAAACGATTTCTGAAATAGTTGAAGAGATAGTTGAAGTTTATTCTACCAAAAATAGGGCTGGGCTGTAAGTGGAGTTCTGCATTTTCAAAATGTAGAAACCGGCTCTCAAATCAGAAATATCCATTTCCAGAAAGGTTCCTGAGAAGTATCCTTGATGTATCAATCTTCCACTGGCATCTGTAATAGTCCATGTCGATTGTATTCCTTCAGGTATTTCCACAATGAGCATATCCTTCGCAGGCACTGGGTATACTTTAAGAGGTTTGGTGGTCATTTCGCTTATACTTACAAGGCTAGTGTCGCTAGAATAAAAACTGACTCCTCCGCCAATCTGACCAAGAAACATATCCAGTATATCGTCACCATTGAAGTCTACCAAGTATGGAGCACTGAAATCACCTTCGTTTATATCGAGGTAAGAGGAAGTGACCAAAGTGAAGTCGTTCAGTTCGTTTCCTTCGATATCGGAATAGTGATTTATCACCCCGGTTTCTGTTCCAAGTAGTAACACAAGTTCATCTTCTTCATTGCGAAAAAATTGGGGAACACTATAACCATTAATCCCTAAGTAATTTGAAGCAACGACATTTCCCATTGTGTCTACCACAAGATCAAAAGACCAATTTGTTGCGTCGCCATTGTTAATGTAGTAATTGATATTTCCGTTCTTTTCACCTACTACAAGATCTAATACACCGTCTCCTGAAATATCAATCAGTTGTGGAGTGGCATCTTGACCCACATCTATTCCCAAATCCATAGAATCATTCATAGGACTTTCTTCGAGAACAAAATTGACGGGTTGTCCTGCTGGAGCTTGATTTCTGAAGAAGTGCAGGAATCCGGTTTGCTCACCCATAATCATATCGATATCTCCATCTCCATCTATATCTCCAAATGCAGGATAGGGTATATCCCATCCAAATTCAGGGATGTTCAAATAATTATCGTCGAATAATGTCAAAGCTGGATTTATTGTATTACCGGTATTCAAGTACAGCGATATTTTCGAAGTTTGAATGTCGTCGGTAGTGAAATATGATCTATTGCTAATCATCAAATCCGGCAAGCCATCGTTGTTTGCATCCACTACAGTTGGAAATGAACTGGTGCCAAGATCTATCATGGTTTTTTGAAGAAAGTTCGTCTCTACAAATTCGAAAATTGGGAGATCGTTCAAACCTTGATTTAGATACAACCAAAGACTTTGACGATCTTCTGCATCAGATGTTGCATTTGGACTTACAAGCAGATCTTTTATTCCATCTCCATTTACATCTTCATAAAAAGCCCCGGGAAATAAATTCAACTCTGCTGCGAGTGTGTTTTGAAATGTGGCAGGAAAATCGAAGTGGGCAATGACAGCACTATCAAGGGCTTCGCTAGAAGCTTCCATTTGAATAGATGAGAGGTAAGATTCTGTGACATCGCCAATGATCAAGTCTTTTATCCCGTTTTGATCAAGGTCTACACTGAGTATGGTACCACCCGTGTGTCTTTGTGGGCTTTCATATCCTCTATATGGGTCTATTACGTTGAAGTCGCATAAGAAATCTGATCCGTATGCAATGGAGGCACTTTCCGAGCTTTCGTTTAGCATTCCATAACATCGATTGCCACAGTCGTATATTAATGAATCACAATTGTCGATGTCAGTTCCAAGGCTGCGGTAGAAGTAAAGTGTTGTAGACAGTTCGGTCCATGTAATGATGTCCAAATCTCCATCATCGTCAAAATCGACAAAGGAAGGAAGATCGGGACCAATTGTATAAACAGGAGCTGTAAATGGTGAGCCACTCAGATTGTATGAGCTTGTTATGAGATTGGTTCGCAGGCTAAACTCAAGGTTTGTGCCGTCTGAAGTATTTTCATATACCCTCGTACCGCTTGAGTTGTTGGTAAAAAGATCTTTTTTTCCATCGCAATTGAAGTCGCGCAAAAAGCACCAATTGCGCGTTTGATTTGGAAATGCGGAGTTGTATTCGTAGTGGTGATCGAAGAGCATGTCTCCGGGTTCTTCGCCAACATTAAGGAATACCAATTTTCTTCGGGCAATGCGATCAAATAGAAACAAGTCTTCTTTACCGTCGAGATTGAAGTCCATACTAGATACTTGAACAGAATTGAAACCACCTGCCCAAGGGTTCGAGAGGGCTTGGCCATCGTGGAACACAGAGATCTCCTCACTTCTTGTTAAAGCTGTTTGAGCACTTGAAAAATTGTAATGGATAAATCCGAGTTGAAGAATTAGTATGGGCAATATTCGAGTCATTTTGGCTTTATTTGAAGGGCGAACATGAGATACAACGAAAGTACAACTCAAGTGATATATTCCCCACATTGAAACGTTAGAAGAGAGTTTTACAAAGGCACTTATAAAAGCTCTCGTGGGAATTAGGTACTTTTGCAAACGGTCAAATATCGTAATCAAAAAATGAACTTGAACAACTGGATTATAGTAATCGCGATGACACTTATCATCTTATCTTCTTTGATTTTATTGATTGTTTGGAGAACTAAACAACTTCAAAAATTGAAAATTATGGAATGGCAATGGATGCTAAAGTTGGACAACAACAAGGCAATTGCCAATTTGCGAGTATCTGCTTGTGAAAGGTTGGTTATAATGTTGGAGAGAATTCATCCGGACAGCCTTGTATTGCGTCAAAACATTGCCACTTCCAATGCTACTATGCTTCAGATGGAGTTGATAAAGGGAATACGGGAGGAATACGAACACAACGTTTCGCTTCAACTTTATGTAAGTGATGAGTGCTGGCAATACGTCCGTTTTGCGAAGGACGAGATGTTGGAAGTGATTAAAATTTCGTACACAAAAGTAAGGCCTGAGAATACAGCAATGGACTTAAGTAGAGAGATATTTAAGTTGAGCGCGACCCTTCAATCTGATCCTGTGAAGTCGGCCATAGCCAAGGTCAAAAGGGAAATTACAAGTTCCGTGTAAGGGTGTTTTTCGGCACGAAGCGGTTTACTTTTTTCTGTCTCCTGGTTTGAGAGAAGTTGGAAATCCAATGACACCTCTTAATTCGGATATTTTGCCCACGTCGCAGATAACTTCGTAAGTGCCGAGATCTACATTTTCAATTGTCCTTTTGTTTGCATCCACTTTGTAAACTTTACCTTCAATGTTTCTTACTTCTCCAACGAGATCAAGCTTTTCCACATTGAAAGGAGGTTTAATGATGTGATTTGCAATGAGCTTGTTTAGTTCAGATTTATGTTCAGGCAGTTTCAATAATTCTACGATGTTCTTGTCTTTGAGCGAGAACTCTTTGTTGCTAGGGCAAAGCAAAATGAGATCTTCGTTTTGAAGTCTTTTGGCGTAATCTGATAGAGCGATTAGTTCGCCAAATTGATTGAATTCTGCGTTCGTGGCAGCAAATTTATAAGGACCTGTTTTATTGTCGACTTCGGCAAGTTTCGGATGTTTTTTTGCCCTTTCAGCCCACTCTGCCTCTGTGAGTTTTTTCTGAGTTGTATCAACAATATGAGCGCTTGCTCCTTCGACAGGGTTTTGAGGTTGTTCAGATTTGTTTTCGCAGGCCGTTAAAAAAAGAAGGGCTGCAGCTATAAGAGAAAGTCTGGTTGTCATTTGATTTCGGATTGGAGGCGAAAGTGATCAAAGCGTGTCAATGGAAAAAGGTGAACGAAGCGAAAGAATCACACGTTGATCCGGAAAGTGTGTGATTATGGATTAGTAGTATTGTAATCAATTGATTATATGGGGTAAACGCCTTAATCTTTGGTTATTGTTACGCATTATTGTCGAATGTTTTTTTGAGAGAGTTGTATAAACCCGAATCACGCGATGAAGATATCGGAATTCATAACTCGAACTATTACCTTGTTCCATCGCGTAGATTTGAGAATCCTGCAGCGCATTAACCTCAAGATGCTTCCATTGCGCAATGCGGGATAAAAGACCAAATGAGGGAGGCAAAATGCAATATAGTTTTTTTTGAGCTATTTCCAATGGTTTTAACAGTAAATTTTGGCTAGTCGAATGATTTAGATCAAGTTCCGCCTAGACCTATTCTTGAAGTAATTTAGCGCTCTAATTTTTTAGAATTTTCTCAGTTGAACCAATTCAAAATTTAATGAACCATTTTGGAAAGAAACCTGAAGGAGCAAACCTGGATTATCTAGGCCTTAAGAATGTAGCGGCAGCATATTGGAATCTGCCACCTGCAGAGCTAGTAGAAGAAGCAATTAATCTTGGGCAGGGCATGCTCACCAGCAACGGAGCGCTGGCTGTGGACACCGGAGAGTTTACCGGTCGCTCACCGAAGGATAAATTTATTGTTGAAGATGATAAAACAAGAGACAGTGTGTGGTGGAGTGGTTTCAATATCAAGTTCGATGAAAAGAAATTTGATAGTTTAATGCACCGTATCACGGCTTATCTCACTGGAAGGGAAGTGTATGTGCGCGATGTGTTTGCTTGTGCAGATCCACGTTATCGCACAAATGTTAGAGTTGTTACTGAATATCCATGGAGCAACATGTTTGCTTACAATATGTTTATTCGTCCAACGTCTGAAGAGTTGAATACAATGAAGCCTGATTGGAACGTGATTTGCGCTCCAGGTTTCATGGCTATACCAGACATAGATGGAACGCGCCAACACAATTTTGCCATTTTAAATTTCACAAAGAAGATTGCCATCATTGGTGGCACAGGATATACCGGAGAAATCAAAAAGGGTATTTTCACTGTTCTTAATTTTGTATTGCCACACGAAAAAAATGTGTTACCCATGCACTGCTCTGCCAATGTGGGTGCCGATGGTGATACCGCCGTTTTCTTTGGTTTATCAGGGACAGGTAAAACCACATTGAGTAGCGATCCAAATCGCAGATTGATTGGCGATGATGAACACGGATGGGCAGATGATTCAGTTTTCAATTTCGAGGGAGGGTGTTATGCAAAAACCATCGACTTGACGAGAGAAAGGGAACCTCAAATATTTGATGCCATCAAGTTTGGGGCATTGCTCGAGAATATTGGTTTGGAGGATGATGGTGTTAGCCCGGATTATGCGGACAAAACGAAGACTGAAAATACTCGAGTAAGTTATCCGATAGATTACATCGACAATATTATGGTTCCGAGTGTAGGTGGAATACCCAAAAACATATTCTTCCTTACATGCGATGCTTTTGGTGTTTTACCTCCAATAAGTAGACTCACCAAGGGGCAAGCGATGTATCAATTTATCAGCGGATATACAGCTAAAGTTGCAGGTACCGAAGAGGGTATCACAGAACCTACAACCACGTTTTCCGCTTGTTTTGGAGCACCTTTCCTACCGTTACATCCTACCAAATATGCGGAAATGATGGGCCATAAAATTGATGAGAGCGGAGCGAAGGTTTGGATGATTAACACAGGTTGGAGTGGTGGAGCCTATGGCGAAGGCGAGCGCATCAAATTGAAATATACCCGTGCAATGATTACGGCAGCTCTCGAAGGCAAGTTAGATGAAGTGGAATTTATGAATCACGAGGTCTTTGGTTTGGCGATGCCTACCACTTGTCCGGATGTTCCTTCAGAAATTTTAAATCCGAGGAATACCTGGCAGAATTCTGCTAAATATGATCAGAAGGCAAATGAATTGGCCGAGAAATTCTTGAAGAACTTTGAGAAATTCAAAGAATTTGCCAATGAAGAACTGACAAATGCTGCACCAAAGGTTTCGGTTAGAGTTTAACCCAGAATCAGCATTGAGATTCGCTATGAAGTGCTAAGCAGCAAAGAGAGCAAGTGCTCTCGCCAGATTTTTATTTGATGGTGTATATTCATACATCAAGAATAAAAATCGAGAAAGTGCTTTATATCAAAGGGGATTAGCGCTGCAATAGATTCCCAATGCGGATTCTGGGTTTAATGAGCAACACATACATTTATTAGATAGGGCCGATTAGTTGGCCATTTTGCTTTTGATCAGAATTCAGTAAAAATGATGAATGAAAGAAACAGTAGAATATGTCTGAGTATATTACCTATTACCGCATAGGTTTATGTAATGGTCCAATTTCGTTTCACTTCATTGAACTAAACAAAAATCACAACGGCATTACTACTTCATGCGTGCAAGATACTACAGCGAATTAGCCAAAACAGACTTCCAATGCGCAATGCAGAATTAAGTAACATTGGTATTACTTATTCACTTTTGCTTTGCTCTGTAATTCTGCATCAGTGATCATTTTGTCGCCCTTGGCCTTTGCCTCAGCAACTATTTTGTCCGCGTTTTTATTTGCTTCGGCTATGGCTTTCGCATGTTTTTCATCTGCTTCTTTTCTGATTTTATCAGCAGCAATTTTCTTTGCACTTTTCTCTAGAATATTCTTAGCACTTTTTTCGGTATCGTCGGCCAACTTATACAGTTCAGATTTCGCTTGATCGGCCACTTTTTTGGCTTGAACTTTTGCTGCATCAGCTTGCTTTTGTGCATCGGAAACAAGTTTGGCAGCAGCAGCACGCGCTTTTTCTACGCTATCATCTATAGCTTCATTGAGTTGTTCCTTTACTTCTTCTTTTACTTGCTCTACTACCTGGTCTTTGAGATTATCAATGGCATCTTTTCCGGCATCTCCATAATTGGTTCCAATTTGCGGATCAGTCACAGTGCCCGTTATTTTCAGTTTCACAGGAATTTTACTACCAACTGAAACATTGGTTCCGGCCTTCTGATTGAATTGAGCAACAATGCTATTGGCTTGATTGGCTATACCCTGTGGGAATTTATCAAGCGGAATTTCCATTTCAGCATTGTACTCTATGTTTTGATCCATAGTTGTATAACCATAAAGCTTCACAGCCATGCCATCCATCTTTACGGTGAATGGATCTACATTAATTACCCCTTCTATTATTTTAAAGGAGACATTTACATCTTGAATACTCTGCTTTTTCAAGCGTTCAATTTTTAATACATCGGCCGCTTTTTCCATGGGTTTGAATCCAGAAACAGTTACCGACTTTGTCGATAAAGTGCCTAATCCATTGACACTTGCATTAATTGGTTCCATTTTTTGAGTAAGGTCAGATACTATGCTCATCTTGGTGCTGAAGAGGCCATCACAGTATTTGGCAATTGGAGCCATTTTGTCGATCATCGAAAATGCCTTGGCAGATTCTTGAATATCCATATTCTGAATATCATATTGGAAGTCGATTGAAGGTTTTGAAAGGTTTTGAGCGTTGTATGAACCGTTCATGTCGACGCTGCCTTCCAGCACATTAAACTTCAAATTTTTAAGCATTGCCACTTTGTCTTTCAACTGAATTGCACCGTTGGCATTTGTTATTTCTGTGGTTCCGTAAATGAGTTTATTAAGAGAAGAATTCAACGTGAAATCTACATTCCCCGGGAGTTCAATGGCGCTCATAGCCGTTTCTTCGGGCGCAGGTGTGGCAGCTTCTGCAGGAGGATCAGTGGCAGCAACTTCTTCCTCGGTCATAAATTCATTCAAATCAAGAAGATTGGATGATACATTAAAACTTCCGGTGAGCATAGAATCCTTTAAAAGGTATTGAAGATAGTTGTCTATTTTTCCGGATGCAGATAGATCACTTCTCCCGATGCGACTCTTAAAATTGTCGAGTTGGCAAAACATGGGATTGAAAAGGAATGTCGCCGATTCAATATTCATATCATAGGGAAGACTGTCGCTTTTGAAAAACACATTTATAATATCTACTTGACCGGCTGCATGAAATTGATCATATTGTTCTTTTTCTACCGATGACATTTTACCCTTCAGATTTAGGTCTGCATTTATTTTTCCGTGCACCTCATCGCCTTGTTCCACAGGGATAAATTCTTTCAAATTGTCGAGATCAAGTTTCGCTGCGCAAGTAAAATCTATGTCAGGATCGCTCATCGGAGTGCGCAATTTGAGTTTCATGTCTACAGGATTTTCAGCCATTTCGAGGTGGAATTGGTCGACATCAATTTTCATTTTGTCATAGTCATTTCCATCGGATGCATCTATGCTAGCTTTCACTTGAATGTTGTTTACACTTTTGGGTAGATCCGGATATTTGAAATTACCATTTTCTACAGTGATGTTTATTCCAAATCCGGGCATTGACGTTTCACTCATTATTCCACGAACGAATCCATCAAACCCCATTTTACCGCTCACGTTTACACCGCTGAGATCAGAGGCAAACTCAGCAGGTACCATTGACAAAAGGTTTCGAAAATCCGTTTTTGTGGCTGCGAATTTTATATCCATATCAAAGGTGTCGTTTGGCGGCATGGCAAAGTATCCTTCGGCAGCTAGGAATAATTCGTTTAAAGCAATTTCGTTGTCTTTGAAAGTTATTTTAATTCCTTCGCTCATATCAAGGCCTAGCGTAGCTTTGATATCT
>Ga0105049_10004067_pt1 | contig 17208 bp, 15 predicted proteins | sample MAT06_FD_78087 | JGI IMG/M metagenome (GOLD analysis project Ga0105049, IMG submission 78087) | Freshwater microbial communities from Lake Fryxell liftoff mats and glacier meltwater in Antarctica - MAT-06 | ecosystem: Environmental > Aquatic > Freshwater > Ice > Liftoff microbial mat | place... | reverse complement strand
TACAAAATACTAATCCGTGAATGGCTACTACTTGTCCAGAATGGATACAAAGGCTTCAGGTGGCAAGATTTCTATGGTCGCCCCCTTATAATCTTTTATGCTTCTCATTGTGATCGTTGTCATGTTAGATTCCTATGCACATATGTTATGAATTGCAACTTCAAAGTCATTAAAATCAAATGCTATGGCCAAATCTATTGTCTTGCTATAAATGGACAAAACATTGTCCAAGGTTTTAAATTTTGCAATTATTCTTCTTGGATGAGTTGTGGAATATTGTGAGCGTAAAACATAGTCGATGTTCGCAAAAGAAAGCGAAGAAACACAAATTTCTATCTTCCCATTTTCCGCCATCGAAAACAAGATTTCGGCGCTTCTATCAAATGGTTTCGTCTCGATAGCAAATCAATGCATACATCTGTGTCAACAAATACCTTAGTCATTTTATGTAGAGTACTTGTTCACTATGTATTTCTTATAGTCCTTTTTATAGTCAGTACTTCTATTTGCGCGAAAGACACCCAACAAACTTTTTACCAAAGGCGTAACCTCGTGATCGGAATTGGGGTCTGTGAGCAAACCCAGATATGCTTCTATAAGTTTTGAAAGACTCGTGTTCTTCTCTTTTGCGTATGACTTTGCTTGTTCGATTATATCCCCATCTAACTTTAAGGTCAATTTAGTGTCCACAGATCAATTTATTTGCACGTGCAAATTCACAAAATCTATTCGTAGTAATCAACTTAATATGTGCCACTCGTTTTACTTCGTAGAGAGTCGCTTTAGACTCCCCTAAAACGTAATTTCAACAGAATAATATCCCTTTAGGCAACTTTAAAGATACAATTGTGGTCTCTAGAATTATTCGCCTTTTATCATAACTTCATCAGTCATGAAACAACTATTAACATTCACTTTACTAGTATTTCTTTCCTTGGACGGGTTCAGCCAGGGAAACTGTAATGCTTATTTCAATGCATACTACTATGCAGGGATATATAACTTTAATCCCAATGCACCCAATGGAAACTCATCCTTTTCGTGGGATTTTGGAGACGGCTCTACCAGCTCTGAGATGTATCCAGTATATGTTTTTTCTACTCCCGGAATATATATTGTCTGCCTTCATGTGACCAATGAAGACCTTAGTTGCGACGAAACCTACTGCACGGAAATTACTGTGTGCTCAGGTTTTAATCTCGGTGATATATCCGTTTTCGAAATGGACGAAAACACCTATTCATTCGAAAACACCAATTCAGAATACGATGTAGTCTGGTTTGCCAATCCGGGCTCATGGACTTCGACTGACAATCCTTTTCAAACTGATTTTTTAATGTCAGGAAACTACGAAGTTACTGCTATGGCTACAGGAGAGTCCTATCCTTATAACTGGGTAGATAATCAAGGCAATATTCAAACGTTAGTCTACTATTGCATGGATTCAGTCACTGTTAGTTTAGACATAACTCTATCCGAATTTGCTACCATATCCGGTTATGTTTTCTCCGATCTCAATGCAAATGCAGTTATGGACAGCGGTGAAGGAGCATCCGATGCAAACAGCTCTGTTTTGATAGAATCAAATGGAATGCTGCTCTTTCAGAACACTGATGCAAATGGTTATTTCGAAGCACAAGTTTCACCCGGAACCTATTTCGTTGCCTCAACGATAGGTATTTATTACTCGTACTATTACGGAATAAGTTTGCCAACAACTCTGGTAGAAACCGTATCCTACGGCGAAACGGAGGGATACGAAATCACTATGGACAATGGAGATGTTTTTGAAAATCTAAACTTCGGAGTGGTTTCTACACATTCTGTAATCAGCGGAATAGTCTTTGGAGATGAGAACGCTAACGGAGCGCAAGAAATTAACGAATATGGAATCCCTTTTCACGGCATATATGTGGATGGAAACTATGTCGGAAGCACCAATAGCAATGGTTCGTATTCGATCAGTGTTTTGTCCGATGATCACACCATTTCTATAAATTTTCCCGGTGAAATAACGGCACCCGAATCTGGTGTATTTGAAATAATAAATCCAAATCAGGGACAAGCGTTTTCTAATTTCGACTTTGGTGTATTAGCTTCGGGTGCAGACCTCGAAGTAAATATTTCGATGGTAAGTCCTCATGTCCCTGGTTCTGTAAGTTCGATATGGGTGGCGTCATACAACCATGGTGTTGTACAAAATGATGTTGTAACCACTATTCTTCTCGATCCTATGGTGGAGTTCCAGAGCGCCACAGTCAATGGTACATATGATGAATTGACACATTCCGTAACATGGACAAGCAATTTCAACGCTCTCTCCTTTCAATACTATGATGTTTTTGTTCTAGTGGATACTGGTGCCGAATTAGGCGAGCAAGTTGTATACACAGCCACCATCAATGGTAGTTTTGAAGATGGAAATTTGTCCAATAATACAAGTACTCACCAATCAAACGTGGTAGCATCGTATGATCCGAATATGAAACAAGTGAGCCCGGCGGGTGAGCATTTAGAAGGCTTTGTGCAGGCAAATGAAAACATGCAATACACGCTTCACTTCCAGAATACGGGATCTTACTATGCCATGAACGTAGTTATTACCGATGAACTTCCACAAGTACTTGATCCATCAACGATCCAAGTGATGTCTTCATCGCATCCCTGCACAGCAATCTATTTGGACGGGATATTGAGATTCACGTTTAGCAATATTATGCTGCCTTGGCAGGAAATGGATGAGGACGCTAGTCAGGGTTTTGTGACTTTTCGTATTCAACAAGATGAAGACCTCGCTCCTGGCACTGCGATCGAAAACGAGGTTAATATTTATTTTGACTTCAACGATCCTGTATTGACAAATACCGCACTGAATACAATCGTTGACCCGGTGAATATTGCAGTAATTGAAAGTTCGAAAGACTTTGGTTTCACCATCTCTCCGGTTCCAACAAACGATCGATTGAATCTAACCTGGAACAAAGCATTAGAAGATGGCATGATTTATATCTCGGATATCTATGGCAAAAGAGTTATGTCGAGTCAAGCCACAGGCCGGTCCATCCAACTTGACGTGACTTCCCTCGCAGTGGGTATTTATACCCTGCGAGTGATGAGTCATGAGCAGGTGCTTGAAATTCAAAAGTTCGTGAAGAACTAAAAACTAGATCGATAAAATTCAAAAATCGGCTCTTAAAAAGGGAGCCGATTTTTCTATTCATACCTATTTATGTCGACTAAATCCAGAATCCGCAATAGAAATCTATTGCAGCGCTAACTCCATGTGATATCAAGCACTTTCTCGATTTTTATTCTTGATGTATGAATATACACCATGAAATAATAACAATGCTACAAATAAAATAGTCCAAACTATTCTATAATTCATTGCGCATTGGAAGTCTCTTGAGGGTAATGCGCTGCGGGAGACATAACACGAACAACGAATTCCGATATCTCCAACGCGTGATTCGGGTGTATATGTATCCCTATGTTTAATGGCGTTGGAGCATCTGTTACAGGCAAATGGAGTGAAACAAAATTGAACTCTTACAGATACCTAAACGGTATAATTTCTTATTTCCCGCAGCCGCTCACATCTTCAATATGTCCCTTTTATAGAACATCTCGGCCACCTTCTCCCCCATTTTACTTTTGGCAATACCCAAAATTTCACCCGTTGAGGGTTGTACGACTATTCTTCCAATCATAACCGCAGATGATTGTATTGGTCCGATGCTGCCTTCAGCAATATTCTCCGGAATAAACAAAGCAAATCCATCTTCTGACTCTGGTGTGTAGGCTTCAAGGAATTCGCCGGAAGAATGAAATTCTACACTTCCTGGCCATGCAGACTTCACATCACTTGCTGTAGCATCTTTAAATGTGTCCGAGTTAAAATGAAGTGTAACACTCTTCTTTAATGAGCAATTCTTAGCCACTTCACCTTCAATAAAGTCTTGTGTATCCAATTTCTTTGGTGCCTTCAAAGCCGCAATTACGTAATTGTTCAGAATATTCACGGTGATCTTAATATCTGCCTTCGTGTACCCGCCACTTTCGGAACTATACAAAATTGGAAATCCAATACACTCTACATTCTTCCCATAGCTTTCACTGCCCTGAATGATCATCACGGGCATTTCAACTCCAAGCCCTGCAGTGCCATCATATGTGTTACTTTTCCCAAAAGATCGGAGCATAATCAAACAATACTTAGCATTCTTGGCGTTGACCATTTTCTTTGCTTCTTCATGAGTAATGACCTTAACATCCTCCAGCTTATTGTGCTTCCAATTATCCTTAACGATCTGTAAAAAATGATTTCTAAAATTCTCGTCAGATTCTGTATGTGCATCAATTCGATCTTGAATTATGGTCTTCTTATCCGGTTTAGCTTTCTCCAATTTCTTTTTCAGGTTGCTTATCTCAGCTTGCGAATCAGAATATTCAACAACCAATATCGGGCGTCTCGCTAGGGCCTTTAACTCTTCAGGCTTGAGCCAATTCATTTGAGTAACTCCCCCCTGTGCAAACAATATAGACGAGATGCTTAGGCCAAGCATCAATATACAAAGTTTTTTCATGGTGATAAATAATTTAAAGCCAAATATAATTAGCTTATTTCAAAAACCAAATATTACCTACATGAATTAATCGAAATTCGCACTCTAGGGAACCTCTAGAGCTTCGGAGACCCATTTAAACCTGTATAATTTGAAGGACTCAACCACGCCAACAGCGGCCCCAGAAACGCCACAAAGGTTACGCCGGCTTGGGTCTCGAGCGTGTCTTCAGTGATGAAACTTAATGCCATTATAATAATATAACTCATAAATAATAAATCTCTATATCTCCTTTCGTGAAATATGAGAATCAATAACACTGCTATAAAAATAATTACTCCCGGAATACCATATGCCACTCCGTATGTAAAATATTGATTGTGCGCTCTGAGCCTGTACTGCGGATCTAAGGCTGTATCCATCTTTTCGTATTGGGCCGCATAAGCCAATTTTAAGTCGCCCGTGCCAACTCCCTTTAGTGGATATTCCTTGATAATACACCATGCCGCTCTCCAAAATTCGAATCGTTGCAATACACTATTTCCGCTGGGGTCCCCACCATTTCTATAATTATCAAATTCAAAAAGAATCTTTCGAATTCTTCCTTTTATTCCCTGAAGATCCTCCGTATAAGCAGTCGCTATTCCCAACTCTATCTTTTCTATTTCTAAATCACTCAAGTCTCCCATGCCCACTGAATCTTTATTCAATCCTTTGGAGGTTAGGTAACGGATGAGCGTTCCACCTAACAATTGTCCCGATCTATCCAAACTATCAAAGTCTGTCTCACTTCTTTTGTTCCAGCTTCTACGCAGTTCATTCCAGGCTAAGTTGCGCCATACGTAATGCCCGTTTTCCAAAAGTGTGTTCTCCCATCGATGATCATATATCTCTCCTCCCGCTGAATGTGTCTGCCAAGCCATGCCGGCATCCTTGGGGTTAAAATAACGGGTGACCTCATTGTTCACGAAAAAAACAACCAAAGAAATAAAGACAAGCAATGATGATATCAACCCTCCTCGCACAAACATTCGTTTTGTGCGCCAAGCATGAAACAAAATCCAGTAGGCCGCCAATGCCAAAAGAATAGCAAAACCAGTGACGGATTGAAGTATCCAAAGAAAAAATATGCAATAGAAAATAAGGGGGATTACCCAGAATAGATTCCTTCGGTTTTCCTTCGCAAACCAAATAAGCAGTACGATACCAAACACAATTAGTAGACTAAAACGAATGTGTGAAATAAAATGTGAAATATCTCTGACATTCAGGTAGGGCGGTCCCCACCATTTGTAAAATCGGCCTGTACAACTCGTAATGGCAATTGAAAGTGAAATCAACAACACATACAAACACCATACAATGTGCCTGCGTTCGATGCGCTGATAACTGCTCAACACAAGGGGTATGAAGAACAATGGAACCTTTGTTCGTGCATCCCATTGGGCAAACTTGAAATCTTCTGACCACAGAAAACCAAGGATACATAAGCCGAACAAAGTCATATATGCTAGAGCCGTGGGATTTGAAAATGCTCTCCTGAGTCTAGCTAAAGGACTTATTCCTACTGTCCATTCGTACACCAAGTCTACTAACCAAGCTGAAGCCAACCAAAATCCTGCAATGCTCATCAAATTATTGTTGAGAGGCAAAGCGAAAAGCATCAACGCAATAGCGAAGACATGATTAATGTAAACGAATGCTTCAAATTTTTTCTTCAAACGATGTTATACCAATGTTACTTAATTAATGGTCCATATTGCATTGCGCATTGGAAGTCTGTATTGGGCAATGCGCTGATGGATCTTGCGTGTGTGAGGTGGTAAATGCGGTTGCGATCTCTGTTTAGTTCAATGTAGTGAAACGAAATTGGACTATTTCATAAATCCAAACGCCATCACTTGCCGGTTGACGGTGCCTTGAGTATCACTGCATACTGTCTATCAAATACTTCTCTCGCCTTGAGCAAGGAGGGATCTTCTTTCAGACCATAGCGAATTCTGCCATTCTGAAAATAGTAACGCGAGTAAATCTCATTTTCAATTATCGGGCGAATACTGGATTCGAAACGAGAAATATCAGTACGCTTATCTGGTTTAATTTTATTCTTCAGTACTTCAAATTCTTTTTCAGATCCTACAAAATAGTTCTCGGATTTTGCAGCTTGCTCCATTTCCCTAAACAAAACCTCGGTGTATGTCTCGTACTCAAAATCCTTATTTGCTGCGAATGCTGCAAACTGCGCAAAATCTACATCTGAAAGTTCAAATTTCGAAGAGTCAATTTGCTCATGTTTATTGCGGTATTCGGTGGCCCAATCGAAAATGACCCAATGACCTACCAAAGCTCCTAATATGTGTGAAGTATCTGAATTTAGCACTTCCACATCCGGACGAACTCCACGGCCATCAAATACCGTTCTACCATTTCTAGTTGTGAAAGCTTTCACCAATGAATCAGATACTGCGGTTACTTCTCCTGTAGCCGCTCTGTGCGCATAATCGAGACGCTGAATACACCTTCCGCTTGGTGTGTAATACTTAGCTACGGTCAATTTCAATTTCGTGTTGTAGGCTATGTCTTTCGTTTGCTGCACAAGACCTTTTCCAAATGACTCTTCACCCAATACAACAGCGCGATCAAGATCTTGCAAACTTCCACTTACAATTTCTGACGCTGAAGCCGACATGGGATCAATTAAAACGATCAAAGGAATCTCAGTGTCAAGAGGCTCATTCAATGCTGAGTATGTCTTATTCCACTCTGTAATTTTTCCTTTCGTACGAACAACTTCAGTGCCCTTTGGCACAAAAAAGTTCACAATGTTCACTGATTCGCGAAGTAGTCCTCCTCCGTTGCCTCGAAGGTCCAAAACCAATTGCTGCATTCCTCGCTTTTTCAAATCCATATATGCATTGCGAACATCACTACTCGCCCTAGCCGTAAACCCTGTCAACTTGATATATCCCATCTGTGCGTCCATCATATCGTAGTATGGCACATCGGGCATCTGCACTTCCTCTCGTTTCAGTTTAAAAATGATGGGATCAACTACACCAGTTCTAGTCACCGTAATTTCAACTTCTGTCCCCGCCTGACCGCTCATCTGATCTTCGAGCTCCGTGTGATTTTTCCCAATTACAGACTTTCCATTCACTTTAATAACCACATCTCCGGCCCGCATACCCGCCTTTTCCGCAGGATAACCTTTGTATGGTTCCACAATGGTGATGCGACCATCAATGGTGTTCACTAAGGTGCCGATTCCACCATACTCGCCAGTTGTCATATAGCGATAATCCTCAATTTTCGATTCAGGGTAATAAACGGTATACGGATCGAGCGACTTTAACATCGCATCAATACCGGTTTTCATCAGCGCTCCAGGCTTCGTTTCATCAACGTAATAAATATTTAACTCCTTGTACAAAGAATTAAATATCTCCATGTTCTTGGAAATCTCAAAAAATTCATCGCCAATTTTTGCAGATATCAGTACAAGTGGCACTGCAGCTATTAGAGCCCACTTGCGGAAATTTGCTGATCGAAATATTTTCATCGTCGTAGTTATACGGTTTTTCTCCTAGTTGTGTAAAAAGCGTTTTTCCGCTATTTCACTTACTCTTCTCTTCGGCCTTTTTCTCCTGAGCCAACACACTTGCGTAACGCATTAAAAGTTCTCTTATTTTGCTATTTACATAATCAAAATCAGGCAAGTTGCGACCTGTAAAGATAAACATGAGTGCTGCCTGCTTCCCATGCTCAGCTAGTACCGTATTATGAACATGTTTATGAAGTCTATAAGCCTCCCGCATGAGCCTCTTTATTCTATTCCGATCGTGGGCTCTTTTGAAATTTCTTTTGCTCGCAGTAAATAATACCTGCGATGGAACCTTTGCTGGAAGCGGGCTGCGCATGTGCAGAAAAATTATAGCCGGCGACTTAATAGGCACACCTTTTTCATAAAGCTCGCCAATCAACTTGCGCAAACACAACTTTTCCTCCTTCGGAAATGAGAAACTCCTAACCTTTTTATCAGTTTCTAATTCAGAAATCTGGGTCAATTTCAATTGGTTTATTTCGAAACAGCTATTTGGGCATATTCCTTATAATCCTTTATTACTTTAAGGGCTTTTCTGAAATCTTGATCCTGCTGTATCACGATCTGTTGACGGACATTATCCGTAAAAAGATTTCGTCCAATTTCTCCCTTCACGAACAACTGAAGATGTTCCCGGATCCTGGGTTTCATCAGTTCCGCAGTCTTAATTTTCTCCTTCTCTGCCGCGGCCAAAAGTGCCTTGTAGATCGCGTCGGTGACAGAAAATTTCAAAGTGAAGGCTTTTCCATCAGCATATTTTTCGAGACTTCTTCTATTCGCGTCTACATAATCGAAACAGAATTTCCTTAGTACACCTGAATATAGAACTTCACTCACTGCGCCAGAAAACAATGATGTATCAAGTGGTACGAAAACATCAGGAGTAATACCGCCGCCGCCGTAGACTATTCGTCCACCGGGTGTGCGATATTTTAAACTATCGTTGATCAATACACTGTCGGCACTTGTTAATTCGCCGCGTTCAAATCTTTCGGCAAAACTTTCTTCATACACAATACTATCGCCATAAGGTTTTTGAATACACCTTCCTGTTGGTGTGTAGTATCTCGCAATGGTCAGTCGAAGAGCACTGTTGTCAGGTAAATCAAGCTCGTTTTGAACGAGACCTTTTCCAAAAGACCTTCTACCCACAGTAACACTTCTATCCCAATCTTGCAGCGCTCCTGCTACAATCTCACTGGCCGACGCCGAATTCTGATTGATCATCACCACAATTTCCATGTCACGGAATTTCCCCTTTCTACTTGATTTGTAAAGCTGTGTGCCCTTGTGAACACCCTTTGTGGACACAATCAATTTGCCTTCCGAGAGAAATTCTTCAACAATACCGGTTGCCTGATCTAGCAGTCCTCCGCCATTATTACGCAAATCGAGGATAAGCTTCTTCATCCCTTTTTCCTTCAATTCCAGTGCGCATTTCATAAATTCGGCATAGGTAGTAGATGCGAATCGATCCACTTCAATATACCCAACTTCTTCATCGACCATAAACCAACTTGTAACACTTTTGATCGGAATGTCTCCCCGTTCTATGGTGAAATTTCTTTCTTCTTCTTCTCCTCTTCCTAAAACAGAAATTTGCACTTTACTTCCACCAGGACCTTTGAGCAACTTGGTCACCTTTTCGGCATCCAGATCCTTGCCTGAAATTTCTTTCCCATCTACCTTCACTATGCGATCACCTTCTTTTATACCGGCTTCTATGGATGGCCCACCTTCAATAGGTTTTACAACAAAAAGTGAATCTCTCAAAATCACAAACTCAACTCCTATCCCTTCAAAAGAACCTTTTAGTTGCTCCGAGACCCTGGCGCTTTCCTCAGGACTGATATACGTGCTATGCGGATCCAGATTCTGGAGCACAGAAACTATTGCATCATCCACCAATCGGCGTTTCTCTATGCTATCGACATAATTGTTTTCAATGTAATCAATAATACTAACAAGCTTATTTGGATTCGACTCAGAGGTAGGTTGTTGCTGGACTGTGAAAATATTGTGATCACCCAAATTTGTCCCAATGAACATTCCTAAAATGAGAGTTCCTGCAAACAAAAGGGGTTGCAATGAACTCTGCGAAGCTTTTGCCTTAGCCGAAGAGGGTGTTTCCGGGTTCTCCAATTCTACCTTTCTATAATTGTCCAGATTTTCGTTATTCATGTCCGCACCTACGTTTTTTAATCATTCGAATCTACGTGTCTTTTTCCATTCTCTTCAAAGACTTTACGCTTTTAGCATCCTTTAACCCAGAATCCGCATTGGAAATCTATTGCAGCGCTGACCTCCTTTGATATCAAGCACTTTCTCGATTTTTATTCTTGATGTATGAATATACACCATCAAATAAAAATCTGGCGAGAGCACTTGCTATCTTTGTGGTTTAGCACTTCATAGCGAATCCCAAATCGGATTCTGGGTTCAACCGAGGAAGAATACCCGATCATCAAAACACAACTATCAAAATCGAAAAGTCACTGATATCCATCATTGTTCATTCCGTCTTCAAATATCTGAAATACAAACTGTTCGTACTCCAGCGCTTTCCAAAAACTCCAATCCTGCAGGGTCCTTGTACGCCATGATATAGACAACTCGCTGTATTCCCGCTTGTAATACAAGTTTGCAGCATTCTTTACATGGCGACAAAGTGATGTACAAAGTCGAGCCTTTGGCATTGTTGGCGCTCCTTGCCACTTTCAAAATCGCATTCGCTTCGGCGTGCAAAACATACCACAGTGTGTCGCCCATCTCATCTTCACAATGATTGGGAAAACCGCTTGGTGTGCCGTTATAGCCATCGCTAATAATCATGCCATCTCGCACCAATAAAGCTCCTACCTGCTTACGTTTGCAGTGCGATAGCTTGGACCATTCAAGTGCCATTTTCAAATAAGCCCTATCGTAACGTTCCTGCTTTGCATCGTTTGCTTTGGTTGGAATTCCATCAGTCATGCTGCAAATGTAAATCGGTTGAGGGAACCTCTTAGGGTATTTATTAGGTTTGAAAACAATTACACCAATACAGTTGTCTAGTTTCGCAAACTGTTTGTTGATCAGTTAGAACGAATAAATACTAAATGAAAATTTATACCAAAAAAGGTGACGATGGTACCACTCAATTACTTGGGGGAAAAAGGGTGCCTAAACATCATGTCAAAATTGAGGCCTATGGCACGGTCGACGAACTCAATAGCCATATTGGCCTGTTGCGCGATCAAAACATTGCTCAATCCGGACAAGAGTTTTTTATAACTATACAGGACCGCCTCTTTGTAATGGGAGGAATGCTTGCGTTGGATGATGGACACGCAGGATTTAGCATTCCAAACCTCGAGCCACTAGACATTGAGGTGCTCGAAAAAGAGATTGATTTGATGGAAACGACTTTGCCTGAAATGAAGAATTTCGTTTTACCGGGGGGGCATTCTTCGGTGTCCTTTTGTCACATTGCCCGATGCGTTTGTCGCCGGGCCGAGCGAAACATTACCCATCTTTCAGAAATCGAAAATGTTGATCCGCTCATTATACAATACCTCAATAGACTGAGTGATTTTCTATTTGTACTATCCAGAAAATGGGCTCAAGAACTCAACTCCACAGAAATCCCTTGGAAACCACGAGGCTAATCAACACGCATATCACTGATTATCATTTACTTGAGGACTTCGAAGAAAGCGCCAAATTCACATTTGCAAAATCGTTGAAAAGGATTAATTTCGCACGTCTTTAAAAGAAACACCTAATTGCATTGCCACTATGTATTGGACACTAGAATTGGCCTCATATCTGGAAGACGCACCTTGGCCTGCGACTAAGGATGAATTGATCGACTTCGCGATGAGAGCGGGGGCACCACTTGAGGTGGTGGAGAATCTTCAACAAATTGAAGATGATGAAGAAATCTTTGATAGTATCGAAGATATTTGGCCTGACTATCCTACGAAAGAAGACTTTTTCTTCAACGAAGACGAATATTAAAATTTGATCTCATAAAAAACGTCCCGAAGATTTTCGGGACGTTTTTCGTTATTTCCTTCTAGGTTTAACCCAGAATCCGAATTGGAAATCTATTGCAGCGCTAACCCCCTTTGATATCAAGCACTTTCTCTATTTTTATTCTTGATGTATGAATATACACCATCAAATAATCCCGCATTGCGCATTGGAAGTGTCTTGAGGTTAATGGGCTGCGGGATTCTCGAACCTACACGATGGAGCAAAGTAATAGTTCGACCTATGAATTCCGATATCTCTATGTCGTGATTCGGGATAATACCAATTCTGCACAATAAATAGTCCATGCTGCATTGCTCATTGGATGATTTTTTTGGGCAATGCACTGCAGCATCTCGGATGCACGAAATGGTAAATGCCGTCATAGTAGCTGTTTTAGGCCAATGGAGTGAAACGGAATTGGACTATTACAGATACATAAACCCAGATCAAGCCATAGAAAAATTGCACCCTCATTTTGCCGATGAATGCAGTATTCTAGCGCTTAGATTTGAGAATCCCGCACGCATTCTACAAAAATTGCCCTGATCCGTAATGCGGGATAAACGGTATAAAAATCTTGCGAGAGCACTTACTATCTGTACGGCTTAGCACTTCATAGCGAATCCCAATGCGGCTTCTGGGTTTAAAATTCAAACGCTAGGCCCAACTGATATGTCCACTTGTCGGTGCGCGATTCGCGGGTTTCAAATTCAAGGCTATTGTCGCTATTGATGATAATGCTGTCTTTATTTACAAATGTGGCCCTTCCACTCCGCAAGTTTTCAAAACGCGCTTCGAGAAAAATAGATTGACTCATTCTAATGCGCAATCCCGCTGCCCAACCAAGAGATAACGCCATATCCCAGTGCTGTCTATCGGTATTTGAAACTCCCTCAAAGCTGTTGTCGTCGATAGAAACATCCGTTTTGGTAACATAGGTCTCAACACCAGTTAAACCTTCAACGTATGGTTGAAACCCCCCGCCCAATGGCCTAAATCGGCCCAAAAGAAGATACCTGTTGTTGTTGCTCTTTACACTCATGTCGCCCGGCTCATATATATCGATGCCGTTTTCATCCGTGTAAACGTAGATATCTACATCTTCTCTTTGAGATCCCATGTTGTTCCAGGACACAGAAACACCTATTTCAAATGGAGAGTTTCCCATCGGAGCTGCAAAGGTTCCCGAAAATCCGGCCGGATACCCATCGAATTCCTCGGCAAATTTACCTTTGGGCTTTACTACTTGCACCCCAAATCCCAAAGAGGGTGATCGGCCTGTTCGCTGCGCTATGGCTGCCGATGTGATTATGGTGAGCGCTATTAAAATGTAAACTTTTTTCATGGTAGTTAAATTTTGTCTACATGTTGTGGTTGCCAAGCATTGTGCCAACAAAATTATGGCCTGTACTTTTGTCTTATGCAAATTGGTTTCGAAAACAACGAAAAAACACGAATTTTATTGACTGGCGCTGCCGGGCAGCTCGGTATGGAGTTTCAAAAGATTTCAGCTCAATGGCCCAGTTTTAACATTTTAGCCCTAGAAAGGATCGACTTCGACATCACTCTTGAAAGTCGAACAAAAGAATTTATTCGCCAGCACAAACCAGATGTGGTGATCAACTGTGCCGCTTATACCAACGTTGAAAGAGCCGAATCTGAAAGAGATGAGGCTCTTTTGGCCAACGGAACAAGTGTAGGCTGGCTTGCAGAAGTTTGTGCTGAAGTAGATTGCCTGTTGATCCACTATTCTACGGACTATGTATTTGACGGCATCACAAAAACACCTTATACAGAGCTAGACCAAGCATCGCCAAAAAGCGTCTATGGTGAAAGCAAATGGCTCGGCGAAAAGTTGATACAAGAACATACTCAAAACTATTTCATTCTGCGGGTTTCTTGGTTGTATAGCACGTTTGGACACAACTTTTTTAAAACCATGATTCGCTTGAGCAACGAGAAAGAAGAAATCAGAGTTGTGAATGATCAAATTGCTACTCCAACTTATGCCCGATTGCTCGCAACACACACGCTTATGCTCATAGAAAAGTACTTGAGCAAACAAGTAACGGAGCTGGGCTTATACCATTACTCCTTGGAGGGCGAAGCGAGTTGGTACGACTTTACCAAAGAAATCATCGCGTTAAAAAACCCTATGGTGGAATTAATACCCGTGAGCACTGCAGAATTCCCGACAAAAGCTATACGGCCCGCCTACTCTAAACTATCAACGCAAAAATGGAAAAAGCATATTGGCATCGAACTTCCTCATTGGAAAGATGCACTTCATGAATGCTTCAAAAACTTGTATTAAAAACTTTTAAATGGACCTTCATTCACAAGCATTACACAAGGCGGAAAATTGGCTTATCTCGGCGGTTGACGAAAAAACGCAATCCGAGATAAAGGAAATGATTGGCACGAACAGTTCGTTATTGATCGAGAATTTTGCCTCCGATCTCGAGTTCGGCACGGGTGGATTAAGAGGTGTAATGGGTGTAGGCACCGCTATGGTGAATCGCTACACTATAGGAATGGCAAGCCAAGGACTTTCCAACTACTTAAAACAGCAACGGCCAGGTCAACCAATAAAAATGGCTATTGCATATGATTCGCGCAATCAAAGTAAATATTTCTGCGATGTCGCTGCAGGTGTTTTTGCAGCGAATGGAATTGAAACTTTTATTTTCAGCGAACTCCGCCCCACTCCTCTCTTGTCTTTTGCTGTGCGCCATTTAAAATGCAGCGGTGGCGTTGTAATCACAGCATCACACAATCCGAAAGAGTATAATGGATACAAGGTTTATTGGGCGGATGGAGCTCAGATCCTACCCCCTCACGATATTGGCATCATTGAAGAGGTGAGAAAAATTCAAAGCCCCGGAGAGGTTTTGTTTGATGGGCCTACTTCTCTCATACATGTATTAGGAATTGAATTAGATGAGGTTTACTTAAATAGATTAAGTGAAATAATTCGCCGTCCGGAAGAGATAAAAAAAGCTGAAGACATGAAAATTGTTTTCACGGGTATTCATGGTTCCGGCAATACTTTGGTGCCGAAAGCACTCGAAAAATGTGGATTCAAATCGGTGATAGTAGTGGGTGAACAAGCTATTCCTGATGGTAATTTTCCAACCGTTCATTCTCCCAATCCCGAAGAAAAGGAAGCCCTTAATATGGCACTCGAACTTGCCATAGCTACCGGAGCAGAAATTGTGTTGGGAACCGATCCCGATGCAGATCGCGTAGGACTGGCCATTCGCGACGCCTCTGGAGATTTGATGTTGTTGAATGGGAATCAGAGCGGGACGCTTCTCGTGTACCATCAATTGGAAATGCTTCGACAAAAAGGAGAGCTAAAGCCCAATCATTTCGTTGCAAAAACTATTGTGACAAGTGAATTGGTTGCGACAATAGCAAAGTCCTTCGGGGTAAAAATATACGACACCTTAACAGGCTTCAAATACATTGCAGGTGTGATAGGAGAAAAAGAGGGAGATGAAAAATTCATTTGCGGTGGCGAAGAAAGTTACGGATACCTTGTGGGTGATTTTGTGCGCGACAAAGACGCTGTAATCTCTTCGGTAGCCCTCTGTGAAATGGCTGCCTGGGCCAAAAACAGAGGTATTGGTGTCTTTGGAATGCTACTTGAGATTTATGAAAAATTCGGTTATTATCAAGAAGATTTGCTCTCTCTTACATACAAGGGTTTAGATGGCAAAAAGAAAATAGATGATATGATGCAGCGATTGAGGCAGAATCCGCCAAGCATTTTGGGAAACAGTGGAGTGATCGTTAAGCGGGATTACAAAGAGCAAATTTCTTTCAATATTAAAACAGGAGAATCTACGGCCATTGACTTACCTGCAAGCAATGTAATACAACTTGTGTTGGAAGATGGATCTGTTGTCACCGCTCGTCCAAGTGGCACTGAACCAAAGATTAAATTCTACTTCTCTCTACGTCAAGAAATGCCTTATAAAAATTTATTCGAATCGCTTAAAGTTTCGATGGCCAAGCGGATTCAGCAAATTCAAAATGAATTAATCCAGGACGAGGGTTAACCCAGATTTTGCAGTTGGGATCTATTACATCACCGAAAGTCTGCAATGACAGGCGCTTTCAAATAAAAATCTTGCGAAAGCACACGTCCTTTTTTGGCTCCCAGAACTTCACGACAATTCCAAGAGCAAAACCCGGGTTTACATCACGTTCGGCACAAAAAAAACCGCCCCGTTTTCACGAGGCGGTTTCAAAAATATTATCAGAGGTTTATTTCACAACGCTCATCTGACGAGTAACAAAGTGCTTGCCCTGGAGAACCAGAGACACGTTGTAGTTGCCTGCAGCATATTGGCTAACATTCAACTGTATGTTGCTGTTGCCCTCTGTGAAGCGACCTACGTTTTTAAATTCTACCAATTTTCCGCTCATATCACGAACCTCATAAGCCACTACACTATTCGTGTTGAGTGTGAAGTTGATGTTCGCCATAATAGAAGCTGGATTTGGATTAACCTGGAAAGATACCAATCCGTTGTCGGTGTTTAATTCATCGACACCAACTCTATTTGAAAGAATCAAACGGATACCTGGAGTCCATGTCTGTGAAGAGAACCATACAAAGTCACCCGCACCTGAGATTTCATATACTCCGGTAGAGTTGTCATTGTCAGTATCAGCATTCGCAAGAATAGTAATCTCACCTTCGCTTTCCACTTCGTTCAAAACACCTGTGAAATAAGTAGATGTAGTAGAAAGATCGATTTCATCGCCAAACGGCAAGTAGTAAGGGTCACCGGTAAACCAGTTGGTATCATAATTGAACTCATCGGCAGCAATGATATCATCGTTATCAAGTCCTTCCACTACTTCAAATAGTGCCGCAACAAATTCAGTTCCCTGATCACTGTTTTCCCCGAAAACCGCAGTCAACCCATAAGCTGTAGAACCATCATTTGGCACAGTAAAGAAGCTGCCGTATCCTGTTGGATCGAAAAGATCTGGATCATCATCGTTTTCACG
>Ga0105049_10004066_pt1 | contig 17212 bp, 9 predicted proteins | sample MAT06_FD_78087 | JGI IMG/M metagenome (GOLD analysis project Ga0105049, IMG submission 78087) | Freshwater microbial communities from Lake Fryxell liftoff mats and glacier meltwater in Antarctica - MAT-06 | ecosystem: Environmental > Aquatic > Freshwater > Ice > Liftoff microbial mat | place... | reverse complement strand
GAGCCACCAGCATTGCCAGGCGCACCGCGACCTACCAATTGCCCAAGCGAGGAGAATGCGCCAAGAGGCGTAGAAATCGAGATTGACCCCGCATCGCCACCGCCGGCTGCCCCTGAGACGGAAAGCCGACTCGTGTTTGCGAGGTTGATACTGCCAAGTTGTGAGGTCAGCAAAATTTCACCTCCGTCGCTGAAGCGATCCGAATCATAGAAGCGGCGAACTTCGCCGTCGGTATTAATCGTGCCCGTCACATTGATCGCTCCCGTGCTAGCGAGGACTTGAACGCGGCCACTTGGTGCGGTGATGGTTGTTGCGACATCAACCGAGGAGCCCTCGAAAGTGAGAGATGCGGCGAGGCCACCTACGACGCTGGCGGGCGTCGCTGCGGCGGCGAGGGTTAAAGCACCCGTAGAACGCATCGTGTAAACAATGCCATTTGCGCCCGTGATGACCGGCGCCTGCACCGTCAGCGCGCCATTGCTCGCCAGCACTCCGCTCCCCGTGGCAAGCAGTCCGCCGCTCGCATTGATCAAGTTGGAAGCGTACCCCGACACTTGGAAGTCCCCGGCGGCGAGTTCTACCGTGTCCGCATTCACGACCAGTGATCCGCTTGGCAAGGCAAGGGGTGCGGCGACTGGCGCAACGTTGAGAGGATTTCCAAGGACGACTTTATCCGCAGTGAATTGTGCGACTCCTGCGCCTTGATTGAACGCGCGAATTCCCGCAGAAGAAATGACGAGCTGTTCCAGCCCATTGCTGCCAAACGTCCCTGCGCCGTAAAGATCGAGCGAGCGGTAGCTGGACAGCTTGAGCGTCCTTGCTCCTTGAGCTTGTGCAAGCAGTGCCCCGTCAATCACAAGTTGCTGTGGAACCAGAGCTCCCGCTAGTGGGCCGAATTGTGGCGCGAGCAGCAATGCGATCTGGCCGCTGCCCAAAGAAATATGATCGGCCAAGATCGAGGTGGTCTCATCAATTGCACTTCCGTATGTGGAATCAAGAACTACGCTATTGCCGCTGATTTGTGCACCAGCACCCACAGTGAGTAAGGGTAGTAACGACCCGGCGAGTCCGATGCGCGAGAGGGAGACGTCCTGCGAACCACTCACACCGACAGCCGCCCCATCCCCAATCACTGTGAGAGCAGTGGAGCCTACGGAGGGCGATCCTGTCGCCGAAATTGAGGAACCGGCAGTCATCGTGAGAGATTCTTTTGCAAACAAGAAGATCTCCGCACCTGTTAGGAAAGAACCTGCATTGTCCAGAGTGAGATTTCTCGCTCGGGTATCAACCACCGTCCCAGTGGCTGTCTCTCGTGATACCCCACCAATAATCAAACGTTCAGCACCCCAACTTTGCAGAGTGGATGTCTGTAGAACAATTCCTGCGGTCACAGGCGGCACGCCATTCGGCCCCAGCAAGGCGATGTCGCTCCCGCCTCCAATTTCGACCGAAGCTCCGCGTGAACCTGCAAGAGAACTGACCGCGAGTCCGCCTCGAAGCTGCATCGTGGTATTGGCTTGAAAGACCACTCGCCCGGCATCACTCGGCAGGGGTTGGAGGGTTTGCACTTCAAGCCGCTGAGCCGCTGTGCGCAGGAACGGCGTCGCCAAAAAGGTGTCGTAGCTTGCGCGTCCGGTCAGAACACTCTGCGGCGTGATTTCATACGCTGACCTAAGTGTGTTTGGTGTGCTAATCTGTTGTAAGCCATTGAAACGATATCCACTGATGAGTGTGGCAGAGTCCTCACGCCTTGCTGAAACAATGGGAAAAGGCGACAACGGCGTCACGAGAAAGGCACCCGGCAATAGCGCGTAGCGACGTGGTAAAAGGGTATAGTCTCCTGGTGCGACGGCTAAGTTGCCATCCAAAGAAATACGATCTCCAAGGCCGAGCGTTCCCGAGATGAATCCTGGTGCCCCACCGAGGCTGCTAGAATTCTCCGTGGTGTTAAATGCCGCGTAAGGCGCAAAGGGTTTAGAGTATCCTGGGAGAACGGCATAGGATTCGGCAACAGGAGCCCAAAAGCGATTCTCCCGGGGTGCCGTGGGAACTCCGACCAAAGGTGTGGCGACTCTGGCACTCCATGTGCGGCCTCCGAAACGCACTAAATCGCCCGCTGTGTAGCGCGCGCTATTCGACCAATCTGACGTCGCCTCTCCGAGCAAATCCACGCTTCCCCCATTTCCCGCGAGCCAACGGTAGGCGAAAAAGTCGCCCCCTCCCCGCACGTCAATCAAGGAACCCGCTTGGGAGGTGACGGAATTGGCAGAGAGAGAGACTTTCTTTTGAGGGAGGCCGGAAACCGTGACGTTTACACCACGCGGATCTATCCAAGAAAGGCCGTCCGGACTTAGGCCGAAAGGGATGAGAAGATTCGCACCTGTCGTAGGGTCTAGGCCGGCGACTGAGGTGATGCTCTTAGGGCCAAGCTCGAGCACATCCGTGGTCGGCGTAACTCGGAGATTGCCCGCAATAGCGTCGTGCGGCATATCAAGATCTCCATCATTAAGATCGAGATCCTGTCCATCCCACCCAAGTGTGATTGAACCCAAGGGCGCGAGAAGGACGCCGTGCTGAAGGATATTGGACGCGAAGATCGAGAGGCTGCCGCCGCCGGAAAGTGGCGCGGTTGGAGTGCCCGACGATCGGACCTGCACCGTGCTTTTGAGAAGGCCATTGTCGTAGGCAAAAATATCAAATTTGGCCAACGTTGTGGGGTAGATTTGTGCAGCATCCAGAGTCAGATTGCCGACCATACTGAGCGTCCCGTTTCCACGAATATCGCCAGCTCCTGCCGAGAGATTCGCTTGCCCGATACCAAGCAGCCCGAGCGTGCCAATATCCACGAGCGTCGCGTTGACATTCAGGCTTCCAGCACCGCCGGTGGGAGAGAAATTGTGTGTGCTGGAAACAATGCCATCGAACTTTCGAAACGGCTGCACGGAATCAGCCGGATGGGGTGGCGGACGAAAATCTTGCCCGAGCGCCACGTATTGCGCGCGAATGGATACTGGGGCGTTGGCCCGAATGACGCCTCCACCGGCAACGCGAACGAAACCGCGCGCATCGAGTTGGATGGGACCACGAAATTCGACATTTCCACCGAAGGGAATGGGAGCCGCAGTTTGGTTATAGACGTAGCCAAGATCCAGCGAATCGAATCCTCCTGCAACGAAGCGGCTAAGCGAAAAATAGCCCGTTCCTGGCTTCTGAATAAGTGAGCCAATCAAGCTCGGGTCGCTCAGAGAATCCCGGATTAGTCCGCTTGCAGGGCCATTGCCTCCAAAGAAAAAACCCAAAGCCGATCCATTTTGTTCGACGACGAGATTAATGTCTGCGCCTGTGCGAGGCGCTGTGGTCGTGTAATAATTCCCGGAAGAAACAGCAAGACGTCCGCCGTAGGCACTTGGTCCGCCCGCAGCGCCTAGCAAAGTGGCGTCGGAATACAACACCTGTCCCCCCTTTAGAGAAATAAGACCTCCGTTAGAATCCACGCGGGTCGTTCTGCCCCGCTGGCCCCACGGGAGGGTGTTTAGTCCTGCGTTTTTGGGAACACCACTGGCCAATGCTCCCGAGACTTGGAGGGGAGGAAGATCCAGCGTCGAAGAGGTACCAGAGACGTCGAGTAAGGCACCAGCCTCGGCCACGATGTTTCCAGCAAGACTGATAGAACCACCAGCGATCACGGCCCCAATCCGACGCCCATAGGGATCAGGACGTAACAAAGTCGTGCCAGCGGTAGAAAGCCGGGTGTTCTCCCCAAGATACAGCGTGGGAATCGCGAAGGGCAGTGCTGTCTCCTCTTGGTTGCTGAGGCGGTAGCGATCTGCCGCAATGAGAGTAATCACGCCTCCCGGTGCGCGGATTTCGCCAAGTGCGAGGATGGCGTCTCCAGTCACTTTGAACGATGATCCGGCATCGCCAAGGATGCGACTTCCGGCACCAAGGCTAACGAGACCGACGGCTTCCACCTGATTCTGCGTGAACGGATCGTCAACACCTAACGCTGCGAGCGTAAGGCTCGTCGGTGCCCGAACTCCCTCATCACGGAGCACTGGCTTCAGCGTCATCTGACCCCGTGCCGAGCGGTCAAATGGCGTCATGGCCCACGAAAGGGCTTTCGGTTCCAGCACGGCTCCCGATGCGAGGGATACGGCCGGGATCGTGAAGCCATTGGTATCACGCGCGCCGATGCCCGTGAGTGTGTAGGCCGTAAAGCCACCTTGCTGGAAAAATGCCGTATCCAGGCCAAGCGCGTTCGAGGGAGCAGTCCCGCCGATCTGGATCAGCTGGGCTTGGAGAGCCAAGCTGCCCCCTTTGCGCACGGAAAAGCCTAGTAGGTCTCCATCCAAATTCAAAAGCCCACCGACAATCGCGGAAAATTGAGGATCTTTACCGGCGAGGACCGAGATACTTCCTCCCGATCCATAGAGAGGGGCCTTGGGCGGACGGATCCAAGCCCCACCACTGACGTTCAATTCGCTACCCCGTTGCAAATCCACAGAATATCCCTCAAGCTTGATCACACCGCCGTCCACAAGTCGTGGTGAGAAGCTTTGCGTGCTGGAGGTTAGTCTGTCGTCGGCAATGACTCCTGAGACATTGATGGACGATTCGGCACCAAGGGTGATGATTCCGCGACCAAGAATCGGCAAAGGCACCGGTTGGTTATCTAGGAGGCCGCTGGCTCTGAGCTCACGGAGGAGGTAGGGAGAGAAATTTAATGCTGTGAAAGAAATCGCACTAGAGGGCGCATTGACTCGTCCATTCACCGTAAAATTTGCCCCCTGCAAAACAAGTGCCCCGCCAACAGGAAGTTCTACTACGCTCGCCTCAGGAATCGAAAAAGTGCCCTCGAAATTCTCAATTTCAAGGTTCGCAAAGCCGCCTTCATCCGGTCGGAAAAGAGATGAAGAAACAAAAGTGTTTTCTGTAACAGATGGCCGAGGCTGAGCATCCGCAAGATCGAAGGCGGGCACTGCGGGCACGTTTCGGTCGTTTTCAAAGACCACATTTTGCGGATAGGGACTGTGGCGCAGAAAGGTGATTGAGGAAGGTGCGGGGTCGCCGATCGGCAACGTCAGGATCTTCTCGCCCCGGAATGCAATCTTCAATGACCCTCCGGTTGGAGGAGCCTGTAGCTGGGCAGGCCCCTGAATGGTTCGCCCAAATAAATCGCCCGCAATTTTCATCGTGGGTGAATTAATTTCCAGCAAGCCCCCCACGGCACCTTCCACGCGATCTTTCTGCGTATAGCCGCCTAGAGGAGCCAGCGGGTGGAGGAACGTGTCAATCGCTCCCCATTTTTCATGCACATAACTTCCCATGCCGTCGTACACGCCATCGTAAAGAATGTCGGGGCGCGCATCTTCGATTGGAATAATACGATTCCCTCGCAGAAGGCGGCTCGTCTGAACGCGTCCGCCACCCTGTAGGACGTAGCCACCCGAGACGTCCAAGGTTGCCCCTCTTGCGATAAAGACGGCCTCGCCCGACTCGATCCTCAATGCACCACCAGCCGCGCTAAGTTCGGGTGCCGTGCGCTCTACGATTCCCGCCAACCCCGTAAGGTCACCCAACGGCGTCCCAACCCATTGCCGACCTTGGAATACACCACTTTTGGCGAGATTCACTTTAAGGTCCAATCCTCGCACTCGCGACTTTCTTTGGAGAGGCGAATCCGCCAGTTCGCCACCGCGCATTTGCACGGAGACGATGGATTGAGCCAGTGCGACGCCGGTCCCAGCGGCACCACTCACGTCCACGAGCGAACCCGCATCAAAATAAACCAAGCCGCCACTCAGAAGGAATTTTTGAGCTCCAGACGTCAGGTTAACAGATAAAAAATTCTCATCATTGCCAAGTCCGTCAAGCGTGGAACCATTCCCATCAGCGTCCTTGTAGGGCCAGATTCCAGCCCGAAGCGTGACATTGCCGCTTGGTGCCAAAAGGATAGAAGATCCACCCACGCGGATCGTAAAGCCTTCGACATTGATTTGAGATTTCTCGGGCAGGCTAATCCCTGGAATTTTTTTATCACTGGCAGTGTCCGGCAGAATGCGACTGACGCTATTGCCCCCAAATCGCACATCGCCGGTGAACTGCGAAAGAAAGGGAGGGAGCGTCAGGCCAGGAGTCCGGTCGTAATTGGGGTTGAGGACTGCCCCGTAGCTCGCAAGCAGGTCAATACGGCCATTCAATGTCACGGAAGTCGAGCTATCGAGTATGCCGTTCTGGTCAATTTGCCGTCCCACTGCTACAATACTGCCGCCTTGAGACTCGATGATTCCAGAATTGACCACGCTACCCGCATAGGTTCCCACTCTTCCGACCCAGACATCGAGACCCCTTAAACTGGGATCATCTTGTCTGTGCGCCTGCACGCCCACTTGGAGGCCCGCAGCAAGGATGGTTTGCCCTGCTGGCGTGGTGATCGTACCGCCTTGATGGACATTGGCACCGACAAGCATGACGCGTCCCCCGTTGCCGTCGGCACTAGTCGGGCTGGTAATTGTCGCACCGGGCTCGACGGTCACGTCGCCGTAGATACCCCCGGGCGGTGGACTCGGAACAATGAAAGCTGGGGTGCCGTCGGAGCCGCCCGGGACATCGAATCCAGAAAAGAGGAATTGGGCGTCCCGATTATTGAGCAAGCCTTGGCGAACGAGGTTGTCGTTGATGGGGAGGGTGGCGGCGACGAGGGTGCGGGTATTGATTTGGCTGCCACCGCCGAAAATGATGCCGTTTTGGTTGAGGACGTAAACTTGGCCTTGGGCATTGATTCGCCCGAGGATTTGGGAGGGGGCTACGCTGCCGACGACTTGGTTGAAGGCGATCCATTTGCCGACGTCGGCACCGCCGGCGGATTGGTCGAAGTTGAGGGTGGTATCGCGTCCGACATTGAAGGATTGCCAGTTGAGGAGGGCTTGCTGTTGGGTTTGGGTAATGTTGACGTTGTTGCCGCTTTGAGTCGGGGTGCCAGCACCGATCCAGCGGGCGTTCGGGCCTGTCGCGACTTCGAGGCCGCCGGGGGCGAGGCCATTTGGCACAAGGCCGGTGCCTGCGGCAGCCCGGGCAGCGGCTTGCATCGTGCGCACGGCATTGATGGCTTGCGTGGTGCGGGCGAGGCGGTCTTGGGCACGGACTTGCACGGCGGCGGCGGCTTCTGCTCCGGCGTTGGCGCGGGCTTCTGTGTTCCGGCGGGCGGAGGCTCCCGTGGTCGCTCCACCTCGGAGAATGTCTCCGGCTTGGATGCTGACGGGGAAGCTCGTGAGGAGCAAGCCCACGAGCAATGTGGCGACGAGGGGCTTGCTGGAGGGATGACGGGCGATCGCTACGAGCACGCCCCTACGCACGGCGGGTGCCGGGCGATTCTTTCGCGATATTATCAATTGGGGTGGGCTTTGTTGAAGCATGCGGAGGCTGGTCTTTAGCCACGCGGGATCGGAACTTCTCCCCAGCGACTCGGATTTTGGAAATACAATGCCAAGCGATCCGACATTAGAAAGGGGAGGATTGTTACAATATTGTCACAAAGCAGGGCTTGCAAAAAGAAGCCCCCGGGATTGGCTGTGCGTTTTATTACGTGCTCTCATTATGACGCAAGGCCCAGAGCAATAAACGCTGCGCTCCCGAGGATGCACTTGGCAAATGAGGGGGCGATGCTAGTTTGCGTGATGCGTATTTTCGTTTTGCTGCTCATCGCGCTGGCATCGGCCGTGGCGCAAGACGAGATTGGGGATGTCGAGCCCGAACCTGCAGAGAGCAGTGAGGATTCCCCTTACCCCCAGTTGGAACTTCTGGCGCGGGCCATGCAACTCATCCGGCAGGATTATGTGGACGAAGCGAAAATAAGTTACAAAGATCTCACCTACAGCGCACTGCGGGGAATGTTGAGCACGCTCGATCCGCATAGTCAATTCATGGCGCCCGAAAACTTCAAAGACATGCAGGAAGATACGAGGAGCGAGTTTGGTGGCTTGGGAATCATCGTCTCGCAACGCAATGGCGTGCTGACGATCGTGTCTCCCATGGAAGATACCCCGGGCTTTGCTGCAGGGATCTTGCCGGGAGACCAAATTCTAAAAATCAATGGTCAAGCTGCTGAAGGATTATCCATTCCCTTGGCCGTGGAAAAACTGCGTGGCGAAGTCGGCGAAAAAATCACGCTAACCATCCATCGGCCCTCGACGAAAACAACGAAGGATTACGAATTGACCCGCGTGATCATCAAGGTCGCGAGCGTGAAGGATGCACAGATCTTGCCATCGCGGCGCGCAGGCGATGCGCGAGTGGGCTATGTGCGCATCACACAATTCAGCGAGCCGACGGCGGCCGAACTTGCCAAGGCCCTAGCCAAGCTGGAAAAGGAGGGCATGGCCGCCTTGGTTCTGGATTTGCGATATAATCCGGGTGGACTCCTCGGCAGCGCGGTGGACGTGGCGGGACAATTTCTCCCACCGAATACTCGCGTGGCCTCCACGGAGGGCCGCACGCCCTCGCGCGAATACCGGACTTCGGCAAAGGGTGTGCCTGAGCGTAAGTATCCGCTCGTGCTCTTGGTGAATTACGCGAGTGCCAGCGGGTCGGAGATTGTGGCCGGGGCATTGAAAGATTTGAATCGTGCGCTCTTGGTTGGAGAGACGACCTTCGGCAAGGGATCGGTGCAAAGCGTGATATCTCTTCCAGACGGGTCGGCTGTGCGGCTCACTACGGCCAAGTATTTTACCCCCAGTCGAAACCTCATTCATGAATATGGTGTGCCACCACACATTCGTGCGAGTCTCACACAAGACGAAGAAGTCGCCCTCCTACAATCCCGCCGTCGGCAGGAAGAATCCGGCCGAAAGACGGTGCCATGGGATCCCCAACTTGAGCGCGCGGTGGATGCCGTTCAAGGCACCCTGCTTTTTGGAGAGAAGCAACATCCTGCTAAGACAAAAGAATCGTGAGTGCAGTGCTTCTGGCGCTGGAAACCTCCTGCGACGAAACAGCGGTAGCCGTGCTGGAAGGATTTGGAAATGTGCTGGCGCACGAGGTGTTGAGCCAAGCGCCCATTCATGCGGAATTCGGTGGTGTGGTTCCAGAAGTCGCCTCACGTAACCATCTAGAAGCCCTGCCACACATGGTAAATCGCGCGCTCGGGCGATGTGGTTGCGCCCTACGAGACTTGTCGGCCGTGGCTGCCACGACCGGCCCTGGACTTGCTGCGGCTCTCATCGTGGGCGCCTCTGCTGGCAAGGGACTCGCGCTAGGTGCTGGTCTGCCGTTCCTAGCAATCAACCACCTCGAAGGCCACTTGCTCTCGCCTTTCTTCGGACAGCCAGAGATCCCACCCCACACCGCCCTGATCGTGAGCGGCGGCCACACACTGCTCTTCGATGTGGAGGGATTTTCGCGATACCGGCTCCTTGGACGCACGCGAGATGATGCTGCCGGGGAAGCCTTCGATAAAATTGCCAAGCTCTTGGGGCTAGGATATCCCGGCGGCGAAGCGATTGATATTCTGGCGAAAGACGGTGATCCCGCACGCTACCACTTCCCGCGTGGTATGGCGGATTCGGGCGACTTCCAGTTTAGCTTTAGTGGTCTCAAAACATCGGTGCGCCGTTTTTTAGAACGTGGCGAACTCTTCGATATCCGAGACGTCTGCGCATCGGTCCAAGCTGCCATCGTAGATGTGCTTGTCGAAAAATCCTTTCGGGCCATGCATGAGAATCATCGGACAATTCTCTCGATTAGCGGAGGTGTGAGTGCCAATTCCGCGCTCAAGAACAAAGCGGAATCCTGTGCTTTCAACGAAAGTGTGATCCTGCGCACAGCTCCGCAGGGGCTCCACACCGACAATGCCCTTATGATCGCGTATGCTGCCGCCCATCACTTTGCTGCAGGAGCGAGGCATGGCATGGAATCCGACATCGTGCCGAATTTTTGTGAGAAGGATTTTGGAAGCCAACCGGATCGCGTCGGAGTCCTGCAAAGTTGATTCCTGAACGACATAACGGGATAACTCGTAAGGGGGGCACCCTGCCGAAAAAAGCGGAAGTGCTTCGAGAAGAGTTGTCAGAAACTGCGAAAACGGTAGGCTCACCGGATGTCTCGTTGGTGGTATGCCCTTCTTTGTCTCGGCCTCGCCTCATGCAAGCCATCTGTTCCTCCGTCATCGGCTAATCCCCCACCTCCAACGCCCGGGCCATCTTTTCCCGTAGGTGTTTTTTTGCCGCTGAGTGGATCCCAATCCGCATTTGGCCTTGCCACGCTCAACGGCATCGAACTGGCCGTGGGCGAAATTAATGACGCAGGCGGACTCCTCGGAAAAACACTGCGCCTTGTGGTGCGTGACACGCGCTCGGAATCCGGCGAGTCCGCACGGGCACTGCGCGAGATGGTGGCGGCCGAGGGCATCGTTGCAGCTATTGGCGAAGTGGCCAGTGAGCGCTCGCTCGAAGCCGCACCCGTCGCGGTGGAGCTCAAGGTCCCCATGATTTCGCCAGGCTCCACGCATGCGGCGGTCACACAGGCCGGGCCGTGGGTTTTCCGAGTCTGTTATGTTGATCCTTTTCCGGGACGCGTCATGTCGAAGTTTGCGTCATCCATCGGCGTCGCCCGCGCAGCGATTTTTTCCGAGGCGGGCGATCCTTACAGCACAGAACTCGCCCGCAGCTTTCAGGAGGACTTCATTGCTCGTGGCGGGGTTGTGGCCATGGCACTGACTTACAATCCCAATACGCGCGACTTTTCGGAACCGCTCAAAGCGATCAAAGCCTCTGCTCCTGAAGTCGTTTTTCTGCCGGCCTATTTTACCGACGCAGCAGAGATTATTAAGCAAGCCCGTCCGCTGGGACTTGATACACCCTTTATCGGGACGGACGGCTGGGAGTCTGAAGAATTTCTTAGAATTGGAGGCGAGGCCGTGAACAATTGTTATTTCGCCAGCCACTTCTCGGCGGAAAAGACGGATGCACCCACGAAAGCGTTTGTCGCCGCTTACAATGCAAAATTCCATAGCCAACCTGCCGCGCTCGCTGCCCTAGGCTTCGACGCGGTGAAGTTTCTGGCCCACGGCCTCACTACCGCTGGAACTTCGGATGCCGAACCTCTCCGAGCCGCACTCGCAGCAACACAAAAACTTGAGGGCGTCACCGGTGACATTTCGCTCGATGCGGAGAGAAATCCCACGAAGTCGGCAATCGTCCTTCGCGTAGAAGACGCGAAATTTTCCTATCTAGAAACCGTCAATCCGTAACGATGACTTCAGGCACCACCTTCGGCGCAAAGAGCTTCTTCGCCGCGTAGTCCCTTACGCCTTGAAGTCCCTCGCCTCCCTCAGCAGAGATGGGAAGAATTTTCAGCTTTGGAAAACGGGTCTTAAACGCCTTCAGATTTTCATGCGCTTCCGGCACATCCATTTTGTTTGCGATAATGCAGGCAGGCTTCTTGGCCAGCAGGGGATCGTAAAGGCGGAGTTCCTTGCGGAGGGTCTGATAATCTTCTATCGGACTCCGGCCTTCGCTTCCGGCCATATCCAAAACAAAAAAGAGTGTGCGGCACCGGACGATGTGCCTCAGAAATTCATGCCCGAGGCCACGATTCTCGTGAGCGCCTTCGATGAGTCCCGGGATGTCCGCTATCGTCACGCGCCGATAGCCTTCCAGCTCCACGACTCCCACGCTCGGATGCAATGTCGTGAAGGGATACGGTGCCGCCTTTGGACGAGCCGAAGATAAGGCGCCAAGGAGCGTGGATTTTCCGGCATTAGGATATCCCACCAGCCCGATGTCGGCAATCGTGCGGAGTTCCATAAGAAACCACCCCTCCTCCCCCTCGTAGCCCTTGGTATGCTGCCGGGGGACACGATTTGTTGAGCTCTTGAAATGCGTGTTTCCCTTGCCCCCATCGCCTCCCTTGCAAAGCAAAAAGCGTTGACCCGCTACCGACAAATCCACAATCGGCTCGTCTTCCACCGGATCTCGTGGGGTGGCCCCTGCCCGCCGAATGATCGTTCCCACGGGCACCTTTACGACGTTTGGTTGAGCACTCCGACCGTGTTTATCCTTGCCGGTTCCATGTCCGCCGCGACCAGATCGGATCAATGGCTCAAAGAAAAAAGCCACTAACGTATCTGTATCCGCATTGGCTTCTAAGACAATATTCCCACCCCTCCCCCCATCCCCTCCATCGGGGCCTCCACGGGGAATGAATTTTTCTCTCCGAAAACTGCAACATCCACTGCCGCCGTCGCCCGCCTTCGCGTGAACGCGAATCTGATCCACAAATCTCATACCCGCCAACCGTGCCGCTAAAGGAAAGAAGAGTCGAACCAAAAGACACAGCCCCCGGCGCAAGCGGGTGCGATTACAAGCCGGTTAAAAATGGGACGGAGGAGCTCTTCGCAGAGTTGCTTCTGCTTTCCATTGGCTGGAAGCCAATGCCACGGTCGCAGCTCGAGTGGTGAAAAATCCAGTTGTCGCGGAGTCATGCTCACCAAAGCGACCCTTCCCCGCGATGAATCGCAGAGTCTGCTACCGCGGAGCCCGGAAGATACTGCCGGCATTGAGGATGACGGGTTGGGTGGCATAGACGGGAGCCGGCACGCGATAGACCGCAGGGGCATTGCACTGATTCCAGACAGGCGACACGTTGCTGAAGCGCTGGCGTGTGTCGTTGAAGACTGGCGCCGTGTTGACGAAGACCACGGGGCGGAAGTATTGCTGCTGTTGGTAAAAGACGGGCTGCTGTGTGCAGATGATCGGACGTTGCGGCTGATAGCCTGTTCCGAAGGAAACCTGAATACTGGGCCCTGCAAAGACGGCTGCTGACGAGAGGAGGATCGAAGCGAGTGCGAGTTTGAGTTTCATGGTCTTGTCTCTATATTAACGCGCATGAAGCTCATTTATTCAATGGTGTTTGTGGGATTGCTTGCTCTGTTGCTCGGAGGCTGCGCTTCGGTCACATCTACGGCCGATTTCTATTTTCCAACCACGGCAGAAGTTCGTCCACCGAAGCCTAAGGATTTTCCTGTTCCAATCCTAGGCAAAGCACCGACCCGGCCCCATGTGGTGATTGGGAGGCTGACTTTTCGATCCGACCTCGGATGGAAATTTATGCGTGAGAGTATGATTTATAACGCACGCGTGAATGGGGCTGATGCTGTGATTCTTCGGAGCGCAAAATCCAAAGATGAGTTGCGCTTCATGGACGTGCCGCCGCGCATAGACTGGATGCCGATATCGAGTCCTGTGTATGTGCAAAGGCAAAACGGAAGGACAACATATTACAACTCGGGCTCGACGTTCATTCCTATCTTCCAGCCGGGCTACACGCGGAGGTGGGTGGATACGGTGATCGGGATTGATGCGGAGATGATCGTTTTTCGGGGCGACAAAAAAAACTAGCACTAGCTAAAAACTTCTGACCACGCGGAGATCGTGTTTGCGTGGACGGCGACGATTTTTGAGATGTCCGGAGTATAGCCACCGGCGAGCACCCACGCGATGGGGATTTCTTGGGATTTTGCGAATTGGAAAACCATGCGATCGCGTTCTTTAAGGTCATCCAAATCGAGGTTGAGCGGCGAATAGGGATCTTCGTGATAGGGATCGGCCCCGGCTTGGTAGAGAAGGATGTCTGGCTTTCCGGCCCGAATCAGCCAAGGCAAATGCTCAGCGAGAGCGGATAGCAGGATGCCGCGGTCGCTGCCGCCACTGGGTATGAGGGGTGCGGACGTGTGGTTTGCGCCATCGGCATGGTGCAAATGGCGCACGTCGCGGAAGCAGGTGTTTTGCCAATAGTCGTTGCCATAGAGCGAGAGAGCTTGAATCCACGGCCGTTCTGCTGCGAGCTGGGCGGTGCCATTGCCGTAGTGCAGATCAAGATCGAGAATGGCGGCCGTGCGAACTTCGCCACTGGCGCGCAAGGATTCTAGCGCGACGACAAGTCCATTAAAGGTGCAGAAGCCTTCACCGTGGTCGGCACAAGCGTGGTGAAAGCCACTAGCGAGGGCTGCAGACGTGCCATGGCTGAGCGCGTGGCGAGCAGCAGCAAGCACACCGCCATTCGTGAGGTTCACGCTTGGGAAGAGCTGCGGACTCCACGGGAATTTCTGCGACTGTGCGAGCGCGCGCGGCTCGCCTGTTTCAATGGCTGCGATGTAGGCTGGGCTGTGAACGCGCAGCAGATCTTCGCGGGTGACTGGTAGCGGTCGCTGGATAGAAACCGTAGGGAACTGCGTGCGCACGACATCCGCCACGAGTGCAAATTTCGTGATCGGCATGACGTGGTCACCGATAGGAGCCGCAAAGCCGGGGTCATAGAAGACAGTCAGGGGCATGTGGGTGGAAGCAGGCGGATCGCGGCGGCGGCGTCTGGGTAGTCGGCGAGCGTCGCCTCCACAATCGCCATGTCCTTCGCGCGGAAGCTTCGGCCATACATTTTGTAGAGCGAGCGAACGATCCGCATGACCTCGCTGCCGGAAATGACATCGTCCTCTTCGTGTCCCACGCGGCGAATCACGAGGTCGAGCGAGAGTGGACGCACCGTGCCGTCGAGGTCAATTTGCTGAGCAGGACGAAAATCGGGCTGCTGGTAATGCACCCCTCGCGGATCAACTTTTCGAAATCCGGCATGCTCGTAGGCCTTCAGCCGGACGAGAGAAGACTCGCGATCCGCATCGAACGATTCCATCTCACCGACGAGCGTGATTGGTGAATTGCTGGGACGTCCGTGACGCGCGAGTAAGCTCCGAGCTGTAGTGATGGGGAGCGCGCGCATCCAGCCCGCAATACCGCTGCGCCTCCAGCTTGGGGCAACGAGATTGTGAGAGAGATGGACTGTTGCCCCCGGCTCATCTTCCAAGAGCATGGCGGTATGGTCTCGCACGGCGACAAATTCCTCGCCGCGCGTGGCTAACATGAGGCAATATTGCATGCAGGCTCCATCAGAAAAAACGTCGCTATTCCAGGCCATTCGTTTCGCCAGCACCTCAGGCTCCTCAATCTCCGCCACGTGACCGAACTCGGCCCAGAGTGCTCCGAACGCGACATCAAAGAGCGGTTCATCGCGGGATGTAATATGGTGCAGGCTGAGACCTTCCCACGAGCTACCAAGGCTCTTTGCATCGCCCGGGGCGAGGTCGCCGGGAAGCATCCATTTCTGCAAGGTCATTCCGCGACGACTTCTTCCTCGTGGTTGTGGAACTGCAGTTCGTAAAGGCGACGATACATGTCGGAGGTCTCGAGAAGCTCCCCGTGGGTGCCAGTCTCTAGGATTCGGCCATGATCCATGACGACGATGCAATCGGATTTCAGCACGGTGGACAAGCGGTGTGCGATGGCGATGACCGTGCGGCCAAGGGAGAGTCTTTCGAGTGCCACTTGGATCAGTTTTTCCGACTCGGAGTCCAGCGCGGAAGTGGCTTCATCAAGGAGGAGGATGGGGGCATTTTTCAGCAATGCGCGTGCGATGGCGAGGCGTTGTTGCTGACCGCCGGAAAGGAGGCACCCCTTGTCTCCTACGATGGTTTGGTAGCCCTGCGGCTGTGCAAGAATGAAGTCGTGTGCATAGGCGGAGCGAGCGGCATCAAAAACTTCTTCCTCCGAGGCGGAAAGGCGACCGTAGCGAATGTTCTCTAAAATCGTATCGTGAAAGAGAAAGGTATCTTGGCTAACGACACCAATTTGATTTCTTAGTGAGGCTTGGGACACGTTGCGAATGTCGTAGCCATCGAGTCGAATTTTTCCATTCTGCGGGTCATAAAATCGTAGGATCAACGAGAGCAACGTGCTCTTGCCGGCTCCACTCGCACCCACCAGTGCGTATTTTTTTCCTGGAGGAATATTGAGCGTGATGTCCTCAACGGCAGTCTTATCTGGGCCGTAGGAAAAGCTGACGTGCTCGAAGGCTAAGTGTCCTTTGCTACGACCGATAACAAAGGGGTCTTTCGCATCGAGAATGGGAGAAGTTTGCTCCAATATGTCAAAAATGTTTTGAGCAGAAACCATGCACTTTTGCATGAGCATGGGAATACGGCTGAGATTTTTGACCGGGCGGTAAAGCAAGAATATGCCTCCGCAGAGAGCAATAAACCGGATGAGGTCGAGCCCGTAGAAATAGACGTAAATAATTGCCAGGACGATGCCGAATGCCGAGACAGATTCGATGAGGGGCTGGACAACATCCTGGCTTCTCTTCACGCGCATGCTGCTCTCGACCTGAGTGTCGCTGACCCTTCGAAAGTGGGCGGTCTGGTGGTCCTCACGGGCAAATGACTTCACGACACGGATGCCGGCGAACGATTCTTGGAGGATTACCGACATATCGGCGGCTTGGTTTTCCTCAGCTCGCGATGCTTCTCGAACTTTCCGGCCGAAAAAAACCACGGGAATAATACAAATCGGAAAGAGAACAAGCGTGGTGAGGCTGAACTTCCAATCAATGTAAACCAAGACGGCGACACCGGTGATGACGGCGATGGGATCCTTGATAATGTCACCCGAGATCGAGCTGAGGGCTCCTTGGGCTTGGCGGGTGTCGTTCAGGACGCGCGAGCTGAGGAGGCCGGATTTTGAGCGATTAAAAAACTCCAACGACTGTCCCATAAGGTGTGCAAAAAGCTCGGATCGTAGATCACTCAGCACACGCAGACTCACCCATGTGAGGTAGTAAGTATTAAAGAATGAAAGCAAGCCACGGACGACCATGACGAGTGGAATGAGGAGACTTAGACCAATGACAGTCTCAATGCCTGGGCCGGCTGCCGCTTGGAGATTCATGAGTTCCTTCACGCCCGGCATCTTGCCCCCGGGCAGCACACGGTTGCCCACGACCGCAACGATGAGTGGCAGAAGTCCACTGATGACGCCGGCTGCCGCGCCGAAGCCCACGCCGAGGATGAAGTGCTTTTTGTAAGGCTTGAGGTACGAAGCAAGGCGGAGATAGGGACCCCAGAACTGCCGCATGAGTTGGGGAAATGGGATACGATTAGACTTGGACATAAGAGGAATTTTGCTGGGCCTCGTGCAGCCGGCGGCGGAGGGCCGTAACTACCGCGCGGTGCACGACGTCTACGGTGATGCGTTGCATGCACACATTATCTCGGCAGGAAGTCTGGCGATTGTTCAAGGCACTCACGCAAGGACTACACGCAAGCGAGGCGGTAATGGATTGGCTACGCGGGGTGAGGGTACCGAAGAGCTTCGGAGTTTCTGGGCCGAAG
>Ga0105049_10004063_pt1 | contig 17217 bp, 13 predicted proteins | sample MAT06_FD_78087 | JGI IMG/M metagenome (GOLD analysis project Ga0105049, IMG submission 78087) | Freshwater microbial communities from Lake Fryxell liftoff mats and glacier meltwater in Antarctica - MAT-06 | ecosystem: Environmental > Aquatic > Freshwater > Ice > Liftoff microbial mat | place... | reverse complement strand
TGGTTGCGATAACTCTGGACCCAGCCGGTCAAGACGACGCGCTTGCCGGCGTCGGCGGCGCGCAACGCACCGCAGGTGTGGGTCCGCGTATGGGTGGCCAAGAACACGCTCATGGGAGGGGCACGATAGCCGATCGCGTAAAACGATCATCCATGGCGCGCCGGGATCGCACTGCGTCACCGGGATTCCTCAACAGTTGCGATCGGATCCGATCCCCCTGCTTGTGGAAAATTGGATCCATCCCAGAGGTCCGCGTTAGCATTTTTGAGTCGGGGAAAAAGGGAGCTCGAGGGGGAGAGCGAAACGTGACCGGGCCTGCGCCCGGACCGAGCCGCCGTGCCCTTCGATCACCCAACGCTCGTCGGTTGTCTATGTGCTTCAATAAGGAGCTTGCGTTGAGTGAAGCGTTGCCCGTAACCCCCTCTCGTCAGGTCGAGGTCTGCACCGGTTCTTACGACGAACCGAGTGACGGTGGAGGACGCGCGGTCGGGCTCGTCGAGGTCATACGCCGCGCGAGCAAGAAAGCCGGCGCGCAGGAGATCCTCGATGCGCAAGACAGTCTCGAGCGTCGGATCCGCGCGCACCTCTCGAAGGGGCGCGTCCAGGTCACGCTGACCGATAACCGCTACACGATGATCTCGGTCCGCCGGATCACGAAGGAGAAGCGGTACGAGGTCCGGTTGCACCACATGTTCGCCGATGCCGATCCGGTGATCACCCGCGCGCTCGCGCAGTACATTGCCGACAACGACGCCGAGGCGTCGCGCGTGCTCGGCGATTTCATCGACGACAACTCCGGGCACGTCAAGGGTCGCGCCCGCCGCGCGCCGGCCACGTTGATCTTCACCGCCGGGGAGCTCCACGACCTCCGCCAGATCTACGACGACCTCAACGCGCGCTACTTCGAGAACAAGATCGACGCCGTCATCACGTGGGGGGCACGCACCGGCCGGCCGCGCCGCCGCAACTCGATCAAGATGGGCAGCTACTCGGTCGAGGATCGGCTGATCCGGATCCATCGCTCGCTCGATCGCGAGTTCGTGCCGCGGTTCTTCGTCGCGTGGATCGTGTTCCACGAGATGCTGCACCAGGTGCACGACATCCGGGTCAAGAACGGCCGTCGCGAGTTCCACTCCAAGGAGTTCATGGCCGACGAGGCGCAGTTCGCCGAGTACGATCAGGCCCGCGCGTGGGAGCGCCGGAACCTCGACGCGATCCTGACGTACTAGGTCCGCCCTGACGCTGCGCGTTGAACGGTTCCCGGGCGAACCCAAGATTTCCGATCCCGATGGGACCCGTTTGCGTATGCTGCGACCACCTTTCAGGAGGTCCGCATGCTGCCAGCCGATCGTCGACGCACGTTGCGGGTTCCAGTTCGAGGCGTCGCCGTGATGCACACGCCCGCGAGCGGGCCGATGCACGGAGAGATCTCGAACCTCTCCTATGGCGGCGCGCTGGTCGACGTCGCCACGCCGCTCGCCCCATTCTTCACTGCCGACCTCGAGCTCCGGCTCGGTACGCACAACTCGACGGTCGCCGCGCGCACCGTTCGGGTCGAGGTCAAGCCACGCCGGAAGTGGCGGATCGCAGTCGCGTTCGAGAACGTCGACGCGCAGACCCGCGACGCGATCGACGTTACGATCAACGATGCGATCGCGGCCTGCCGTCGCCGGCCGATCCTGGTGATCGACGATCGCGATGATCGCCGCGAGGCGCTGACCCGCGTGCTCACCAATCACGGGATGACGCCGCTCGCGCCGCGCACCCCGCTCGACGCGATCGAGCTGCTCACCCGCCCCGAGCTTCACGTCGACATCTGCCTGCTCGCGCCCGGCGGCCTCGCCGGGACCAACCTGGCCGCGGTGATCGAGGACAGCTTTCCGTGGGTGCAGACCACCGAGATCGACGACGACTTCGAGACCAGCGCCGGACTCGCGATCGCCGCATGGGAGCAGACAGCGGTCGCGCGCCTCGGTTCCGCGATCGGCTAGATGTGTTCGGCTGAAAATTCGGCCAGCGACTGCGAGTGCACCTCGGACTCTCGTCGAGGGTGAGGCACCGGCGCCAAGAACAAGATCACCCCAACCAAGTGGCCAAGTAGCGTCGCCAAGTCGCCAACGAGATCACTCGCCGGGTGGTTCGACCTGCTTCGCGCCGATCGTCCCATCGATCAGATGTTCGACGAGACTCGGTGCGTCGGCCACCGTGAGGTGGCCGTACCAGACGGCGTCTGGATAGACGACGGCGTTGGGTCCGTCGAAGCATGGACCGAGGCAACCGCTCGAAGTGACGAGTGCATCTGGAGATCCGCGCGCGATCAGAAGATTCTGCACCGCCGCGATCAGGTCGACACCGACACGACCGCATGCGGGTTTCCCGCTCGATCGGGGATTCGTGCAGACGAACAAATGGCGACGCGTCATGCGTTTTTTTGCGCCCGTTCCCAGAGCACGGCGAGTAGATCTATGTACCATCTCGCGGCCTGCTCAGTGGGAGAGCAGGCGGTGACGCCACGTCGATGACGCCGCAACATCACATCATCAAGGAGACGTCGGAGACGCTCTCGCGCCTGTTGCAGGACGAGTTCAAGCGTAACGGCTACAAGCGCGTCCACATCGTGGAGCAGGCGCCGAAGCCCGACGCGATCGAAGGCAAGCTACCCGCGGTCTCGGTCTACCTCTACCAGATGTCGATCGACCCCGAGGGCTACGACTCGACGCCCGCGTCCGAGCTCGTCGAGGTTCCGCAACCGGACGGCACGATCAAGGAGTACTTTCGCCGCCGCCGGCTGTGGGTGCGCCTCGACTACCTCGTCAGCGCGTGGGCGCAGACGCCGGAGGACGAGCAGCTGCTCCTCGGTTTGATCATCCGCGTGATGACGGAGAACCCGGAGCTGACACGCGACAAGCTCAAGGGCCAGTCGTTCGAGGACGACTTCAAGCTCAACATCCTGCTCTCGGCGCGGCTCGACGAAGGAACGCTCGCGCGGTTCTGGGGCTCGCTCAACCAGCCGGTGCGTCCGGCGGTGCAGGCATGGACCGCGGTCCCGATCCTCCCCGAGAAGCTCGAGGAGTTCAAACGCGTCCAGTCGCGCCAGCTCGAGTACAAATCGATCACCGACCCGCGGGTGTCCGAAGCAGGACCCAACGGCGTCATCTCCGCGGGTTTGCCACCCAACAACCCGTTCGGGAAGAAGCTCCCCGAACCACCGGAGCCAGCCACTCCGTACGGCAAGAAGATCGAGCTCGGAGGGACCGGGAAGAAATAGCCCGGTCAAGCCACCAACGTTCAAGCCGGCTCGTGCGCTGATGCACGGATCGGTGATCCGATAGACGGACGAAGACCGCCGTCATCGGCAACCAAGGAGAGAAGCGAATGGCAACGAGTTACTTGTCCCCCGGTGTCTATGTTGAAGAAGTCGATCGCGGTTCCAAGCCGATCGAGGCGGTCGGTACCAACACCGTCGGTTTTCTCGGTGAGTCCAGCAAAGGCCCGATGAACGAGTCGGTGCTGATCACCAACTGGTCGCAGTTCGTGAAGACGTTCGGCGATTTCAAGGACTGCAGCGAGCACCTCGCTCACGGCGTCTACGGGTTCTTCAACAACGGCGGTTCACGCTGCTTCGTGGTCAACGTCGGTGCTCCCGAGCAGGCGAAGACCGAAGTGAAGGCGTCCGACAAGAAGGACGAGAAGGCCCCGGTCACCGTCGGTGGCGGCGGTCGCGATGGTTTCTTCATCGGTCGCGATGGTGGCCCCGGTGCACGCACCGGCCTCAAGTGCTTCGAGGAAATCGACGAGATCGCGATCATCGCGGCTCCCGGTACCACGTCGCCGGCGATCCAGGATGCACTGCTCTCGCACTGCGAGACCCGCAAGGATCGCTTCGCCATCCTCGATTCCCCGGAGACCATCACCGGTGGCGTCGACAAGTTGCCGAAGCCGCGCGACAGCAAGTACGGCGCGTACTACTTCCCGTGGATCCAGGTCTATGACCCGGACAAGGGCAACATCTTCGTTCCGCCGTCCGGTCACATCGCCGGTGTTTACTCGCGCATCGATTCGGAGCGCGGCGTGCACAAGGCGCCCGCCAACGAGATCGTTCGCGGCGCGCTGGGGCTCAAGTACAACGTGTCCAAGGGCGAGCAAGACCTGCTCAACCCGAAGGGCATCAACGCCATTCGCTTCATGAACGGCGGCATCCGTATCTGGGGCGCCCGTACGTTGTCGAGCGACCCGTCGTGGCGTTACATCAACGTCCGTCGCCTCTTCATCATGGTCGAGTCGTCCATCGAGCGCGCCACCCAGTGGGTGGTGTTCGAGCCGAACGACCATCGCCTGTGGAAGCGCGTCCAGCGGACGATCTCCTCGTTCCTCACACTCCTGTGGCGCAACGGCGCCCTCATGGGCACCTCGCCGGAGCAGGCCTTCTACGTCAAGTGTGACGAGGAGACCAACCCGCCCGAGGTCATCGATGCCGGACAGCTGGTCGTCGAGATCGGGCTCGCGCCGGTGAAGCCCGCGGAATTCGTCATCTTCCGCATCGGCCAGATGGCCAGCGGCGGCGGCGTCGAGGAGTAATTTGTAGGGATCCCATCGTCGTCCTCGACGAGGATGGGGTTTCTCACGAGCCTCTCTGGGAGGAAGAAACTCATAGAGGGGTTCGTAAGAGACACCTGAATACAGGGCGTGTTCGGCAATCCCGCCGCACTCGGACCCGACGGCTAAAGGGCGACTGACTGACTGACCCAGAAACGACAAGGGGAACATCGGTGGCTACAAGGAAGGTGGGGCGAGCGGAATGCTCGCACGGGTCTGGTCCAACGGTTGGATCGGGGTGGGAAGAGCGTTGTGGTCGCCGATACTCTCCATGTTGGGCCGGATGAACTGAGAGCTGAGGAGAAACGATTCAATGGCTGATCAACGTACGTATACCGGTGGCCGCTTCGCACTCGACATCGACGGCGTTAGCTGCGGTTACTTGAAGAAGTTCAGCGGTCTCGCGATGGAAGCCGACATCGTCGCGAACGACCTCGGTCCTGACAACAGGCAGAAGAAGCACGTCGGAAACGTGAAGTGGACACCCGGCAAGGCCACGATCGGGATCGGCATGGGCAAGGGCATGTACGATTGGATGAAGGCCGCGTTCGACAAGGGCTACATCACGAAGACAGGCACGTTCACGTCGGCTGACTTCGACTACAAGGCGATGTCGGAGATGACGTTCAAGGGTGGGCTGATCACCTCGGTGACCTGTCCGAAGCTCGACGGCGCCAGCAAGGATGCGGCGTACTTCGACATCGAGTTCGAGACCGAGGAGGTCCGCTGGACCAAGGGTGGCGGTCAGAGCATCCAGGGCAAGATCGGCCCGAAGCAGAAGCAGTGGTTGTGCTCCAACTTCAAGATCGAGATGGGCGGTCTTCCCTGCGACCGTGTCTCGACGCTGGACTCGTTCACCTGGAAGTGCGCGGTCGCGGCGGACATGCTCGGCATGTTCGTCGAGAACACCAAGCACCCGGCCAAGGTGACGGTGCCCGACCTCAAGCTCGGCATCTCGTACGCCGACCACGACGTGTGGGCGCAGGCGGCCAAGAAGTGGTTCATCGACGGCAAGCGTGGAGAGCTCGACGAGATGAACGGCGCGATCATCTATCTCAGTCCCGACCTCAAGGAGATCGGTCGCATCAACCTGGAGAACTGCGGCTTCAAGAAGTTCTCGGATGATGATGCCGAGGCGAACAGCGAGAAGGTCAAGCGATTCAACGTCGAGCTCTACTGCGAGAGGATGACCTTCGAGATCAAGGAATACGACTAACCCTCGAATTCCGTCCGGCTGACAACAGCCGACTCGAAGCGTTTTGATACGATGCGGCCTGTTTGGGGAAACCCGGCGGGCCGCTCTGTTTTTCGGGCCTGTCGGTTGGACAAGGACAACTACCGATGGCTTTCAAGACCGAGTTTGCGTTTCGGCTTCCGCGTGGGTACGTCGACGAAGATGGCAACGTCCATCGCGATGGCGTGATGCGCCTTGCGACGGCGCGCGACGAGATCCTGCCGCTGCAGGATTATCGCGTGCAGAGCAATCGCGCGTATCTGGTGATCGTGCTGCTGTCGCGCGTGATCACCAAGATCGGCGAGCACAAGCTGATCTCCGTCGACATGGTCGAGAACTTGTTCTCGACCGACCTGGCTTACCTCCAGGAATTCTACCGGAAGATCAACGAAGAGGGCGGCACCCCGAAGCACCACATCCAGTGCCCGAAGTGTCAGCACGAGATGGACGTCGATATGGTCACGGGCGCGCTCATCGCCGCCGAAGGAGGTAGTGGCCAGGCTGGCCCGGGGTAACCTGGGCGGCGGTCGCTACCTATCCGCGCGAGCAGCTGAACCAGGAGATCGCGTACATCGCCTACCACTTCCACTGGCCCGTCGACGACATCCTCGACATGGAACACGAAGAACGACACGTCTGGCTTCGCGAGATCGCGCGAGTGAATCGCGAGATCAACGAGGCGCGTCGTCGGTAGCCTACGCGTCAACGAGAAGAAGAGCACACCTGCATGCGCATGCGACCGTCCGCAGATCCGAGAGCACCTGGCATCTACCAGAGCTTCGACTCGATCGCGCCACCACCACTATCGATCGCGAACACCCGTATCACCGGCTTCGTCGGCATCACCCAGAAGGGGCCGATGAACGAGGCGACGCGATTGTCGAACTGGGACGAGTACCTCGAGATCTTCGGGTACTCGAACGAGTCGTACACCAGCGATTCGATCTACGGTTTCTTCAAGAATGGCGGCACCGACGCCTGGGTCGTGCGGGTCGCGCACAATCCGCCGAAGGGCGAGCTTCCCGGTATCGATCACGCAGCGCACGCAGAGCACGTGCAGATCGACGACTGGAACAAACCCTCGCTCAAGATCCGCGCGCTCAACGAGGGCACGTGGGGCAACACGATCTGGTTCCGGTGTCTCCACACGCCGGGTGCACACGCCCTGCTGACACGCGATCTCGACATCGGTGCCGGCGAGGCGCACGTCAACGTGACGCGCGGCTTCGAGGTCGGCTCGACGGTGCGGCTCTACGACCGCGAGAACTCCGACTACATCGTGATCACCGAGGTCGGCGACAAGATCATCAAGTGGTCGACCGAGACGCCGGTCAACCGTCGCCATCGCGCGGCGGCGCCGACGTACCTCGAGGTGCTGACGTTCGAGATCCACGTCGCGATGCGCGATCGGCGCGAGGTGTTCAAGGGGTTGCAGATGCACCCGACGTCGCGAAACTACGCGCCGCGGGTGGTCTCGCAGAGCTCGCGGCTGGTGCGCCTCGATGATCTGACCACCAAGTCGCCGGTCCCGCACAACATGCCCGAGCCGTTGCCGATGACGCGACTCTCGGGAGGGCGCGATGGGATCGAGGGCGTGACGCCCGAAGACTTCATCGGCCACGACATGGGTCCCGGCGAGCGCAGTGGTCTGTACTCGCTGGCATCCAACGAGGAGATCGCGATCCTGGTCGCGCCCGATGCGATGAAGTTCTACGAGCGCGAGCCCGGCCCGGCCGGTGAGCTCAAGGCGCAGCGCCTCCAGGACGAGATGATCTCGATCTGCGAGCGCCAGAAGGATCGATTCGCGATCCTCGACATCCCCCAGACCAAGGACATCGAGTGGGTTCGCCGGTGGCGTCGCCGGACCGACTCCTCGTACTGCGCCTATTACTGGCCGTGGCTCCGGACGACGGGGAGCGACGACAAGCCCCATGTCGTACCGCCATCCGGGTTCCTCGCCGGATGCTACGCCCGGAGCGATAACGAGGGCGTCCACCAGGCACCAGCCAACCTCGAGATCGAAGCGGCGGTCGATGTTTCGCTCCGGATCACGGAGGATCACATCGGCCTCCTGAACAGCGAGTCCGTGAACACCTTCCGGATCCAGCGCGGGGTGCGACCTTGGGGTACACGCACCGCATCTTCGGACCCAAACTGGCGTTACATCCCGGTTCGTAGGCTTTTCATCATGTTGCGACGGTCCCTGGAGGCCGGGTTCGCCTGGATCACGTTCGAACCCAACAACCAGGCCACCTGGGATCTCGTGCACCGCCGAACCAGCGAGTTTCTTTCATCACTTCACACGAAGGGCATGCTGGCTGGAGGGAATCCCGAAGAAGGGTTCTTCGTAAAATGCGATGCTGAAACGAATCCACCCGAGCAGGTCGATGGTGGGATGCTGATTTGCGATATCGGCGTAGCTCCACTCGCTCCTGCCGAGTTCATCATGATCTCACTCACCCAGACCATGGGTGCGCCTGTCACCCAGTAGTAAACCCGACCCAGTCTACCCAGTAGAGAAGTAGGGGAGAACAAGACCAATGGCCTCCAACGGCAATCCTGGAAACCGCAAAGATCCGCTACCGGTCTTTTGCTTCAAGGTGACGCTGACCGGAGGCATGGACGCATTCTTCAAGAGCGTGTCCGGGCTCAAGTACGAGACCGAGGGTTTGCCCGTGCGTGAGGGTGGCGCGAACGACACGACGTTCATGCTCGTTGGTGCCACCAAGTGGTCGCCGCTCGTGCTGAAGAATGGCTTCACCAACTCGTCGGCGCTGTTGCAGTGGCGCGAGGAGTGGATGGGTCAACGCAAGATGACGCGGTTGTCGGGCACGATCACGCAGCTCGATACCGAGCTCAAGCCGAAGGCGGAATGGCAGTTCACGCGCGGCTGGCCGACGAAGTGGGAGCTCTCCGAGCTCGATGCGAGCAAGAGCGAGCTGTCGATCGAGACCCTCGAGATCACGCACGAGGGTCTGAAGTACTCGAAGAAGTAATCCCACCATGGCGAGCCAGACTGAACCACGTGCTCTGAGTGCTGCGCTCGCCGGACCGGCGTTCGCACCGCGCGCCGGTGGCGTTGCGTCCCACGTTGCCGACCGTCACGTCGAGAAATGGGCGCCCGAGACCGCTGCGGGAAATAACCGCGTGGGCTCGATGCGCTCGCTCGGCTTTGTCGATCGCTTGATCTCTCCCTGGGTCGAAGCTGCACAGCGCTCGGCCTCGTTGCGCATGTTCAGTCAGTACAGGACGTCGGGGGTGCCCGAGTCGCAGGGTCGCGACGTATCGTGGGTGTTCCCGCGCCCGTGGTACCAGGACGAGCTCGATTGGATGGCGGCCTCGCGTCGCGCTCCGCTCGAGCAGAGCTCGGCCTCGCTGTTCACGACGCGTGGCACGTACGTCACGCCGGCGCAGCAACAGCAGCAGCAGCGCATGCAGAACGTCGCGCTGTCGCCCGCACTCTACGAGTACATCGCGCCGTCGTTGTCGGTCGCGGCGCCCACTCCGACGCCCGAGATCGGGTACGGCGATCCGTCGATGTCGCGCCGCGTGCGCGCCGAGGCATTCTCGCCGTTGATCCCGCTGGCCGCGGTGCAGGCCGCCGATGTCATGTCGCGCACCGTCTCTCGACTGCCCGCCACGGTCGCGGCAACGCCCGCGCTGAGGAGCGTGCTGTCGACGCTGCTCGAGCGCACGGCCGCGTCGAGCGTGGAGCAGCCGATCACGCGCACCGCGATGACCGCACCCGAGCTGGTGACACCGCCGTCGCCGCGCGAAGACGCGATCGCGATTGTCGAGGAAGCACCGCGTGCAGCGGCACTCGGCGAGCGTTATGCGCAACAGCACGCGCAGATCGTGGAGCTCCAGCGGATCGCGCGACAGAGCGTCGCTGCACCACCGATCGCTGCACCGATCGCTGCACCGTTCGCACCTTCCGTGCCGCAGGCACAAACAGCGCCGAGCGTCGAGCCCCGCGAGCAGCAGGTGCGCGTCGTCGAGGAGACGTGGCGTACACAGCAAAACGCGCAGCAACAGATCGAGGAGCGCGTTGCCCGGCGAGTCGCCGAGCGCACCACGCAGCGACTGCACGAGCAGTCGCGGTCGGCGGCGGTTGCCGATGCGCGTGCAGCGGCCGTCGAGCAGCTCGCCGCGACCACGCCGACCACGCCGACCACGCCGACCACGCCGAGCGGTGCGTTGACCACGCCGACGACGCCGAATCTGCCGACGACAACAACCGCACGTGCGCCCGTACTGCAGACACCACCAGCCCTCGCCGCAGCGATGTCCTCGTTGCCGCCCGAGCTCGCCATGATGCTCGCACAGCGTCCCGATCGCGCAGTGCAGACGATCGCGGAGCTCGACACGGCCTATCGCGCCGTCGAGTTGCTCGCGCGCAATGCCGCCGCGGGTGGTGCCTTCGAGGTCACGCGTGGTCCGCGCTTGATGATGCCAGCCGGCCTTGGTGGGCTGGTCGCAGCAGTCGCCGATGCACCATCGATCACGGGTGTTCCGATACCCGGTGCGCCTCAGCTGAGCAGCGCGACGCCGATGCCGTCGATGACCGCGGCGCGCGCCGTCGACGCGCGCGTGCGGACGCCGGCGTTGTCGTGGATCGCACCACGTCCCGAGATGATGGCTTCGTCGAAGCAGTCGGCTCCGTTGATGCGCCGCGAGACGCCGTCGATCAGCCCGACGAGCGCGCTCGGGGCTGCCGCCGCCACGGTGCCAGCAGCGCTGTCGCACGTCGCGTGGTCCGATCGCTGGCTCGCGCGGTTCGCGGGTGCCTCGACGCAGTCGCTCGATACGTTGTCGGTCGCGACGGCTCGCGACGGCTCGATGCCACGCATCTTCGGGCTCGCGTCAGGTGCACCTGAGTCGGTGCTCGTGTCGCCGTCGTTCGACGCCGTCCGTGATGGTGAACGCGTCCGGTTCGATGCGCGCGGCCATACCGTCGTGAGCGCGCCGCAGCCGCAGCTGTACCCACCGGCCTTCACGCCATCGATCACACAAACACAGGTCCAGGCACAGGCACAGGCACAGGCACAGGCGCAGGCGCAGGTCACGACAGCGATGCCGAACGTCGCTGTCGAGTCCGCGCCGATGCGGTTCGACGACGATGCCGAGACGCCGGATGATGTGTTCGCGGCGATCTCCGCCTCGGCCACGCAACGTCGTGCAGCACCCGCACCGATCACAATGCCGTCGATCGTCGAAATGACGTCTCCAACCCCATCTCCGACTCTGGTCGCGCGCGAGCACGACCGCTCGTCGATCGCCGATTCGATCACGCACACGGCTCCGAACGCGCCCACCGCCGGCCTCGCCGCGCAGCTCGCGGCATCGCCGTTCGCGCCCGCGCTGCGCCACGTGCTGTCGATTCCGTCGGCGACCAGCTTCGACGTTCGCGCGCTGTTCGGTAGCGCGCTGTCGACCAGCTACCTCGCCGGTCTGCTCGCACCCGAGTCACACGAGATCGAGGTCGCGACCCAGGCGTTGCCGAGCTGGGCGAGCTGGACCTCTCCTGGTGAGGCACTCGCCGCGCCGACCGAGCGCGCGACTCCCGAATGGGACGCCGCCTACGTGACGCCGGACGCCGGGCTCGAGCCCGAGCTCGCGGCTGTCGCCGCACGTGCTGGCATCGACGTTCGCTCGATCACGATCCCGATGACGAGCCCGACGACGGCGGCCACGGACGCCGAGCCGATGACCACCGTGCGAAGCGCGCTGCTGTCATGGGAAGCTGATGGGTCGACAATGTCGTCGTCGGCGAGGGGCGCGCCGGCCATGGTCGCGGGGACCAGCGAGCTGCGCGCTCGTCCGATCCACACGAGCACCGCTCGCGAGCTGATCGATGCGATGACGTTGCCGATGCTCGGCGAGGTCGAGATGCCGCGCAATGGTGAATCGTGGGCCGCGCCTGGCATGATCGCCGATCGCGCCCACGGCTGGTCGGTCGCGCAGGAGCGGTCGTCGGCGGATCTCGCGTTCGACTTCGTGCCGCCCGAGCTGGTGCTCGCAGCGCGCGTCTACGGGCTCGGTCCCGCCGAGGCAGCGCAGGCCGCCCGGCTCGCGATCGTCGGCCCGGGCCCGCTGTCGGCGATGGCAAGCACCGTCGATCGCACGTTCGTGCAGGCGATGGCGTTCGAGGCCGAGCGCCGCGAGCGTGTGCAGGTGCAACGCGCGGAGCTCGCCGCGACGTCGACGTTCGTAGCACCGACGAGTGGTGCGCCGACGACGACGCCGCCGCCGCCGCCGCCGATGACGACGACGACGCCCACGACGACGATGCCGGCAGCGATGACGATGACCACCGGTGATGCCGCGGTGATCGCGCGCCAGGAGATCCTGCAGGAACAGGCACGCGAGCTCGCGCAACAACCGACGATGGCGCCGTCCTCGTTCGGTGTCGAGCGCCGCATGCCGCGTGGTGCGTTCCTGTGGCCGCAAGCCACCGTCGCGGCACTCCGGCTCGATGCCCCGTCGCCCGACGGTCAGCAGTCGATGTCGATCGCCGCGCTCGAGCTGCTCGCCGCGCAGATCGTGGCCGAGCTCGGCACCTACGCCGCCCTCGGGGATGAGGCCACGTTCGATGCATCCGGTGCCGCGACGACCGCACCGGCGATGGCAGCCGCGATGGCCGCAGCCGCGACGACGACGACGACGACGGCAACACCGAGCACATCTAGCTTCGCACAACCTGACGCGAGCCCGACGTCGCGTGGCGATGCGTCGGCCGAGCCCGACGAGCAGGATGTTCTCCAGGCGGCGGTCGCGCTGCTTCCAGAATCGCGACGGGCTCGCTTCGATGCGCTGTACCTCGCGCTCGGTCGCTCGCCGTCGAACATCGGCGTGTCGCCAGCGGCTCGCGCGGCACGGGCACTCGCACTCGCAGGTCGTGGCGAGGATGCGCCGGTGTCGGCACACGAGCGGGCGGCAGCTGCGTGGGACGTCCTTCCCGTCGTCTATGCGGTCGAGCTCGCCGAGGCTGCTTCGGCGTATGCCTACGAGACCTCGGGTGGAGCGGCGTTGACAGGTGGTGCGCGCAGTCGTGCGACGGCTCGCGCCGGTGCACGTGACTACGTCGCGGCGACCAGCCCGCGCGAGCTCGTGTCGTCCGACCCGAGCTACATCGATGTTCGCCCCGGCCTCGGCACCTTGTCAGCGCGCGCTGGTGAGGCGCTCGGCTCGTACGTGGCGCCGTCGATCCAGTCGAGCTCGTCGAGCTCTTCTTCGTCGTCTTCGTCCTCCTATCTCACCCCGTCATCTTCGTCATCTTCCGACAACCTCGGGGCACTTCTTCGCGTGCCCACCGCGGCGCAGGAGATGGTGCAGACCGGCCGGCCGTCGGGACGCTACGGTGGTGGCGAGGTCGAGATCCCGACGTGGTTCGAGGCCGCGGCACGCAAGATGTTCGAGAGCCACCAGAGCTCACTCGGGGGCGACATCTCGCTCGCCGAGCTGACGTTGATCAGCAGCGGATCGTCGAACCAGGTCGCCGCGTCGACGCGTGGTACGCCTGGTGCGTCGAGCCCGCTCGCTGCCGGCGCCGCCGGTCATGCCGAGCCCAAACCCGGTCAGAAGATCGATATCGAGAAGATCGCGAACGAGGTCTATCGCCAGATCCTCGCGATGATGGATGCCGCACGAGCGCGTAACGGGGAGCCGTACCTATGAGCTTCGAACAAGCTAAAGCCAAGTTGACGATCGGGAGTCTCGACGACAGCACGACCGTCAGCGCGCAGTACAATCCCAAAGAGCTGCAGATCGACATGAACGTCCCGTGGAAGAAGCCGGAAGCGGCGACCAAGACGGGCAGTCAGTCGGGCGGCGGCGGCTCGAATCCTCTCGAGGTCGAGTTCACCGGTGCCGAGGGTCGCTCGCTCACGATCGAGATGCTGTTCGATGGCTTCGAACCCGACGGTGGTCGTGCGGTCGATGTTCGTAGCCAGGTCGACAAGTTGACCAAGCTGGCCACCGTGCGCGAGCCCGCCTCCAACGACGAGCAGAAGCGCCGTCCGCACCACTGCGTGATCAGCTGGGGCTCTCGCGGTCTGCCGAAGTTCGAGTGCGTGATCGAATCGCTCTCCACCAAGTACTCGATGTTCTCTTCAGAAGGCGAACCCTTGCGCGCGACCTGCACGGTCAAGCTCAAGGAAGCGTCGGTAAAGAAGTGAGTCGATGAGCAACGCTGTCGCAGCACCCAACGTAGACGTCATCCTCGACGGGGCTGAAGTCCCCGATCACGACTTCATCTCGTACCTCGTCGAGCGCGACATCAACCAGCCCGACATGGCGACGGTGACCCTGTCGAACCAGAACGACATCTACACGCCGAAGGCGAAGATCGGTGGGTCGCTCGAGATCAAGGTCGGCACCAACAGCAAGCGCATCTACATCGGCGAGATCCTCGGTGTCGAGCCGATCTATCGCGGTGGTGAGACCACCAAGATCCTGATCCGTTCGATCAACAAGATGCACCGGCTGATCCGCAAGCGGAAGTCGATGACGTTCACGGACAAGAACGATCAGCAGATCCTCGATCAGGTCGTCAAGGATGCGGGCCTGTCGCTCGAGTGGAAGCACGAGAAGACCATCACGTACAAGCACGTCTATCAGCATAACCTCAACGGCCTCGAGTTCGTGCGCCAGCGCGCGGCTCGCATGGGTTGTCACGTGTGGTGCGTCGACAAGACGATTCACGTCAAGGAGCCCGCGCTCGATCAGAAGAGCGGCGTCAAGCTCAGTGTCGACAAGGACGGCAACCTGCGCGCGTTCACGCCGCGCATGAACTCGTCGTCGGCGGCAAACAAGGTGACGGTCAAGGGTTGGGATCCCGAGAAGAAGGAGTTGATCACCGGCACCGCGACCGCATCGAGCTCACCGCTCGGTGGCACCAATGCGCCATCGGCGTCGAGCTCGATCGGTGGCAACGACGAGACGTTCACCGTCGATCATCCGATCTGGAGCAAGGAAGAAGCGGATGTGCTCGCCAAGGCGCGGCTTCGCGATCTCAACCTCCAGTTCATCACCGGTGAAGCCGAGCTTGCCGGCAATGCGGACCTCGACTTCGGCAAGACCATCGAGATCGAGGCGAACGGCCGCGAAGGCAACGACCCGTTCAACGGCGACTACTACATCATGGGCATCACCCACCGCCACACGCTTCCGAAGGGGAAGGAAGGCGGGTTCGTGACGATCCTCAAGCTTGCGCGGGACGCGCACAAGTAAGCGATGCGTACCGGTGGTCCCAAACGCGAGTCCATGGACAACACGTCCTATGGACTGCACTACGCGATCGTTTGCCAGAACAAGGACCCCGAGAAGCTCGAGCGCATCAAGGTTCGCCTGCCGTGGCTCGACGGTGGCGAAGAAGATCAGACGTTCTGGGCGCAGTGCCTGACGCCGATGGAAGGCAAGAAGTTCGGCTGGTACACACTGCCCGATATCGATGATGTCGTCGCCGTGATGTTCATCGCTGGTGACATGAGCCAGCCGGTCGTGCTCGGCGGTGTGTGGAGCAAGCCCGACTTCTCGCCGGAGCCCAACGAGGACGGTAAGAACAACTTCCGAGGCTATCGCAGCCGCTCCGGCCACCGGATGATCCTCGACGACTCCAGCAAGACCAAGGTCGTGCTCGCCGACAAGACGGCCAAGAACATGATCGGTGTCGGCGCGTTCGACCAGGACGGCGCCGGTCCCAACGTCTGCGCGGTCTACAAGCCACCGATGTCTGGCTCGGTGGGCGTCTCCTTCTCGACGATGGAGGGCAAGCTGGAGATCACCTGCAAGGACGGCAAGCTCAAGATCGACGCGCAGGAGAACATCAAGATCAACGCGAAGACCACGGTCGACATCAAGGCCGGCCAGGACATGACGATGGAGGGCTCGTCGACGGCAAAGGTGACGTCGTCTAGCTCGAGCAACTACGACGCACCCCAGATCAAGATCGCGTGAGTTTCTTTCCGATCGACCGTGTGATGCCCCAGGCGCAACGCGCCGGGAAGCTACGTGGCATCCACTTGGCGATCGTCACCGACAACAAGGAAGATGGGAAAGACAACCCCGGCTACCGCATCAAGGTGAAGTACCCGTGGCTCGCCGAGGCCGAGACCACGTTCTGGGCGCGCATCGCCATCCCGATGGGCGGCAAGGAGCGCGGCACGTACTTCCTTCCCGAGAACGACGACCAGGTGATGGTCGTGTTCGAGCACGGCTACATCGATCGCCCGATCATCGTCGGCTCGGTGTGGAACAAGAAGCAGGAGCCGGTCGAGAACAACGAGTCCGGCAAGAACAACGTCAAGATGATCAAGTCCCGCGCGGGACACCGCATCGTCTTCGACGACAAAGACGGCGCCGAGAAGATGGTGCTCGTCGACAAGGGTGCAAAGAACAAGATCGTCATCGACTCGGTCGCGAAGCTGATCAAGATCGAGTCCTCGAAGGACATCGAGATCAAGGCGAAGCAGAACGTCATCATTCACTGCAATGCCTTCAAGATGGGCACGACGGAGAAGTTGACGGCCAAGGGCAAGGATCTGCTGGCGCACGCGAAGTCGACGTTCGGCAGCAAGGGCGGCGCATCGATCGTGGTGTCGGGCTCGCAGGTCACGATCAACGTCAACAACAGCGCGGCCTGCCAGGTCTCTGGCTCCGGCGCCGGCTCGCTCGGTGGTGTCGCCTCTGAAAAGGCGAAGGATCAGGTCACCGGCAAGGGTGGTGGCGGTGGTGGCGGCGGTGGCGGCGGTGGCGGCGGAGGCGGTAACACCTCGCCTTCGAGCGCTTCATCCTCGAGCGCTTCATCCTCATCTTCGAGCTCTTCATCTTCGAGCTCTTCATCTTCGAGCTCTTCATCGTCGAGCTCTTCGTCTTCTCCCTCGGCGAGTAGCTCGTCTTCCAGCAGTAGCTCCAATCCCAGCTCCACTGGTGGTGGCGGTACGAGCACGAAGCCGACGACCGGCGGTGGTGCCACAAGCACGACAACTGGTACGGGTGCTGGCGCAACGACGGGTGCAGACGCAGGTGCAGGCGCGACAAGCGCAGGCGCAACCGCAGGTGCAGGCGCAACCGCGGGTGCAGGTGCAACCGCGGGTGCAGGCGCAACGACGGGTGCAGGCGCAACGACAGGTGCAGATGCGAGCGCGGGCGCAGGCTCGACGGGTGCTGGTGCAGACCCGACAACGGATGCCGGTGGCTATGGCGCAGGTACAACGACTGGTGCAGGCGCAGCAACCGGCGCGGGCGCTGGCGCAGGTGCAACGACTGGCGAGGGCGCGACTGGTGACGCGGGTGCAACGACCGGCGCAACCGCGGGTGCAGGTGCAACCTCGGGTGCAGGTGCAACCGCGGGTGCAGGTGCAACGACGGGTGCAGGTGCAACGACG